>ERZ857775.3875-NODE-3875-length-11529-cov-7.035210_pt1 | contig 11529 bp, 8 predicted proteins | sample MGYA00519698_ERZ857775 | MGnify/ENA primary metagenome ERZ857775 (study PRJEB31778, sample SAMEA3449363) | human gut metagenome | biome: human gut; feature: human-associated habitat; material: faeces | place: United Kingdom | collected 2010/2012 ...
TGGAGGACATCGACCTGCACTTCACCGGCGACTTTCACGCCATCGGCGCGGCCAACAACCTGCTGGCCGCCATGCTCGACAACCACATCCAGCAGGGCAACGCCCTCGGCATCGACCCGCGGCGCATCACGTGGCGGCGCTGCGTGGACATGAACGACCGGCAGCTGCGCTGCATCGTCGGCGGGCTCGGCGGCAGGGCCAACGGCGTGCCGCACGAGGACGGCTTTGACATCACGGCCGCCAGTGAGATCATGGCCGTACTCTGCCTGGCAGAGTCCATGCCCGATCTGAAGGCGCGGCTGGGCCGCATCATCGTGGGCTACACGTATGACGGCCGGCCCGTCACGGCGCGCGACCTCAAGGCCGTGGGCGCGATGGCAGCACTGCTGCGCGACGCGCTCAAGCCCAACCTCGTGCAGACGCTCGAGGGCACGCCGGCGTTCGTGCATGGCGGGCCGTTTGCCAACATCGCGCACGGGTGCAACAGCGTGCTCGCCACGCGCATGGCCATGCACCGCTGCGACTACGCCGTGACGGAGGCCGGCTTCGGCGCGGATCTCGGCGCGGAGAAGTTTCTGGACATCAAGTGCCGGCTCGCCGGGCTGCGGCCGGACGCCGCCGTCGTGGTGGCGACGGTGCGCGCACTGAAAATGCACGGCGGTCTGGCGCTGAATGAACTCGGCACGGAGGATCTCGACGCGCTGCGCCGCGGCGTGCCGAACCTGCTGCACCATGTGCGCTGCATCCGCGACACGTTCGGCCTGCCGTGCGTCGTGGCCATCAACCGCTTCCCCACCGACACCGACCGCGAGATCGCACTGCTGACGGAGCTGTGCGGGCAGCTGGGCGTCCGCGTCGTGCTGTCCACCGTCTGGGCCGACGGCGGCCGCGGCGGCGAGGCGCTCGCGCGCGAGGTCGTGCGCCTGTGCGAAACGGAGAACCGCTTCCGCTTTGCCTACGAGCTCGACGCGCCGGTCGAGGAAAAGATCACGGCTGTCGTGCGCCGGGTCTACGGCGGCGCGGGCACGGAAATCCTGCCCGCCGCGCGCAGACAGATCCGCGAGCTGGAGGCGCTCGGCTTCGGCGGCCTGCCGGTGTGCATCGCCAAGACGCAGGCGAGCCTGTCGGACGACCCTGCGCTGCTCGGCGCGCCCGCGGGCTTCACCGTGACCGTGCGCAGCGTGACCGTGTCCGCCGGGGCGGGCTTTCTCGTCGCGCTCACGGGCGACGTGCTCACGATGCCCGGCCTGCCGAAAGTCCCGGCCGCCGAAAACATTGACGTCGATGACGACGGCCGCATCACCGGCCTGTTTTGAGCGTTTGCGCCCGCACACTGTTTCGTGTACGGGCGTTTTTTCTGCGCATGGGCAGAAGTTATGTAAACCAGTCGGCGCATACCGCGCACCCCCTGCTCATAGGATGGTGGCAGAAAGCCGGAGGTGGTGCAATGTACAAAGTGCGGCAAGCCGTCAGAAAACACCGGAAACTGCTGAGCGTGTGCGCGATGGTGCTGGCCATTGCGCTCATGTTCTGGGCGGTCAACAGCCCCGCGATCGTGGGCGTGAGCGCGGCCAAGCGCGTGCTGCCCATCTACAGCGTGCAGCGCGACGACCGCGTCGTGAGTCTGTCATTTGACGCGGCCTGGGGCAACGAGGACACGCAGATGCTCATCGACATCCTCAACAAGTACAACGTCCACGCAACCTTCTTCGTCGTGGGCGAATGGGTGGACAAATATCCGGAGTCAGTCAAGGCGCTCGCGGACGCGGGCAACGAGGTCATGAACCACTCGTCCACGCACCCGCACATGGCGCAGCTGAGCGCCGAGCAGATCCAGACGGAGGTCAACACCTGCGCCGATAAAATTGAGGCCGTCACCGGTACGCGGCCGACGCTGTTTCGCTGTCCCTACGGGGAGTACAACGACACGGTCGTGAGCATCATCAACGGCCTGGGCATGCACGTCATCCAGTGGGACGTCGATTCCCTTGACTGGAAGGGCCTGAGCAGCGACGAGATCACCTCGCGCGTGCTCACGCGCGTGCAGCCGGGCAGCATCGTGCTGTTCCACAACGCGGCCGAGCACACGCCGGAGGCACTGGCCGGGATCATTGAGGCTCTCATCGCCGACGGGTATTCCATCATCCCGATCTCGCAGATGATCCTCCCCGGCGACACGAGCATCGACCCCAACGGCCGCCAGTGCCCGGCGGCCGCGGACGAGGGCGCATAGGGCGCGCAGGGAAAGCGGGGCATGATCCCCGCTTTCGTTGCATTTTGCGCGCGAAAACGTTATAATGGAGAAAAAATCACCGCCCACGGGGCGGTTTGGGAGTAATATCTATGGAAAATTTCCAGAAAATCGCCGTGCTCATCGACGCGGACAACACGCAGCTGTCCAAGCTGGAGGCCGTGCTGCACGAGGTGTCGGCCTACGGCCGCATCGTCGTGAAAAAAGCCTACGGCAACTGGCGCAAGGACTCGCTGAAAAACTGGGAGCCGGAGCTCAAGCGCCTCGCCATCCGCGCCGAGCAGCAGTTTGACTACGTTACCGGCAAAAACACGACCGACATCGCCATGGTCATCGGAGCCATGGATCTGCTGCACAACAATATGTATGACGCGCTCGTGCTCGTGTCGAGCGACAGCGATTTCACGCCGCTGGCCATCCGTCTGCGTGAGTCAGGCCTGTACATCATCGGCGCCGGCGTGACGACGACGCCGGAGTCATTCAAAAATGCGTGCGACGACTTCATCCTCATCGACTACCTGTCCAAGGCGGACGAAAAGCCGGCAGCCGCCGAGCACGCCGCGGAGCCCGCGGCCAAAAAGCCCGCCCGCAAGACGAAAAAGACCACCCGCAGCACGAAAAAGCCCGCTGCCGAAGCCGCGCCTTCCGCCGAGCCGGAGCCGACGCCGGAACCCGAACCCGAGCCGGAACCGAAAAAGCCCAATATCGGCGAGATCCACAACCTGCTGCACATCGCGTCCGAGAAGTATCAGGACGCCGACGGCTTTGTCAACGTCAGCTCCTCGGGGCTGTACATCAAGCGCGTCAAGCCCGATTTCAACGTGCGCGCCTACGGCTACAGCAAGCTGCCGGAGCTGCTGGCCGCCTTCCCGAACAAGTATCAGATCAAGCGCTATGAGGGCAAGGGCGGCGCGACGATCATCGCCTATAAATGCCTGTAATATCAAGCATTTGAAAGTCTGATAAGAACCCGCTCATATTTGCGAAAAGCCCTTGACTTTTGCTCCCGAGCGCGCTAAAATTCCTCTCCTGTTGGGGAAGGACACCACCGCGAAGCAACCCTCTTTCTTCGATGCCTCTGCGTCGGCACTCCCCGCAAATTTCAAGAAAGAAGGTCTTTCCATGACTGCTCAAATCCTTGCGGCTGTCATCTTCGTCGGCATGTTCGCGCTCATCATCATGGACAAATTCGAGCGCCAGTATGTCACCCTTGGCAGTGCAGCCCTCGTGCTCGTGGTCGTGTTCGGCATCTGCATGCACAGCTGGGACGCGATCAAAAATGCTCTGAACCTCGGTGCGATCTTCCGCGCCGACTTCTGGTACGGCGCTTCGGAGAGCGCAAGCTCCGGCGTCAACTGGTCGACCATCTTCTTCATCACCGGTATGATGATCATGGTCGAGGGCCTCGGCAAATCCGGCTTCTTCCGCTGGCTGTGCCTGTCGCTGGCAAAGCTCGCGCACTACCACGTCGTGCCACTGCTGCTGTGCTTCATGGCCATGTCCGCGTTTCTGGCCATGTTCATCGACAGCATCACGGTCGTGCTGTTTCTTGCGACCGTTACGCTGGAGCTGGCGCAGATCCTGTGCTTTGACCCTGTCCCGATGATCCTGTCGGAAGTCTTCTGCGCCAACCTCGGCGGCGCTGCCACCATGTGCGGCGATCCCCCCAACATCATCATCGGCACCGCGCTCGGCTATACCTTCACGGACTTCATTAAAAACACCGGCGTCATCATCGGCATCTGCTTTGTGTTCGTGCTGATCTTCTTCTGGTTGTGCTTCCGCAAGCCGCTCAAGGCGAGCGAGGCCGCCCGCCCGGCCGACGCCGTCTGCCCCGCTCCGGCGACCGCCATCGCCAACCGCAAGGCGTTCGTCGCGGATGTGATCGTGTTTCTCATCGCGGTCGCGCTGCTCGTGACGCACGCGCAGACCGGCCTGACCGTCTCGTGCATCGGCGTCATCGTCGCGTGCCTGACGCTGCTGGTGACCGTGTTTACCAACGGCGGCGCTGCGGTCAAGGAAGTCATCCGCGGTGTGAACTACAAGACGCTGCTGTTTTTCATCGGTCTGTTCATCTCCGTCGCGGGCCTGGAGCAGACCGGCGTGCTCAAGCTCATCGCGCAGTTCATCTCCAACATCAGCGGCGGCAGCATCAAGGTCGCCATCCTCATCATCCTGCTGCTGTCGGCCGTGTGCAGCGCACTGATCGACAACATTCCGTTCGCAGCCACCATGGTTCCGGTCGTGCAGTCCATTGCGGCGACGCAGGGCATGGATCTGTCCGTGCTCGCCTGGGCGCTGTCGCTCGGCACCGACCTCGGCGGCAACGCCACGCCCATCGGCGCGTCGGCCAACGTCGTGGCCACGTCCGTGTCGGCCAAGAGTGGTCACCCCATCAGCTGGGGCAAATACTGCAAATACTGCGTCCCGGCCACCGTGCTGGTCATTGCGGTCTCGCTGGGATGCCTGTTCCTGAGATACCTGTAATTTTACATCAGAAAGGCGGTAACGCATCGTGAAACAGATCATCGTGACCGTCGGCCGTGAACACGGCAGCGGCGGCAAGTACATCGCCGAACAGATCGCCAAACAGCTCGGCATCGCGTTTTATGATAAGGAGCTGCTGATGGCCAGTGTCTTCAACGCCGAGGACGCCGCGCGCTATGACGAGAAGCCCGTGCACCTGCTGTGGTCGCGCCGCATCGGCGAGAACTTCAACGCGCCAGAGGATGCGCTCGCACACGAGACGTTCGAGCACATTCAGGAGCTTGCCGACAGCGGCGAGTCGTTCGTCGTGCTCGGCCGGTGCTCGGACTTCATCCTGCGCAGCAATCCGAACGCCGTGCACCTGTTCATCGCCGGCAAGCCCGACCAGAAGCGTCAGCGGCTCATGGAGGAAAAATCCCTCACGGCCGATCAGGCGGCGCTGGAAATACGCCGCGTCGACCGCGACCGCAAGGCCTACCACAACTACTACTGCGACACGAAGTGGGGCGACGCGCGCGGCTATGACCTCGTCGTCAACAGCGGCAAGCTCGGCATCGAGAAAACCGTTGACACGCTCGTGACCTATGTGCGTGCCTATCAGGCGCAGAACGAATAAGCATGAAAATGCCCCGGATGCATTGGCACCCGGGGCATTTTCTGTTTTTCATCCGCCGGTTTTCTGCGGCCAGCAGGACACGACGATCCCTGCCAGGATCAGCGCGCCGCCGAGCTGGCCCGCAATGCCGAAGTGCTCGTGAAAGCACACCGCGCCCAGCGCTGCCGCAACGAAGGGATTGAGCGCGCAAAACAGCGCCGCGTGGTCCGCCGTCGTCCCGCTCTGCGCGACCGGCTGGAGCGTGAAGCCAAAGCCGCTGCACACGAGTGCCAGCGCCAGCACGACCAGCCACTCCGTGCCGCTGCCGGGCAGGTGCGGCGTCTCGAACAGGAACGACGCGATCAGCGCCAGCGCGCCCAGAAAGCCCACCTGCACCACGCCGGACAGCAGGGGGTCCGCTCCGGCGTGCGTGAGCCGGTCGGTCACGAGGATGGCCGCCGAATACAAAAACGCCTCCAGAATGCAGTACCCGACGCCCGGCGCGAGCGTGAGACCGCCGCGCAGCGTCAGCAGCGCCACGCCCAGCAGGCACGCCAGCGCGCCGAACAGCACACGGCGCTCCGGCCAGCGGCGGCTGAGCGCCGCCTGAATAAGCGGCACGATGACGACGGCCGTGTTCGTCACGAACGACACGGTAGAGGTCTCCACGGTTTTCAGTGCCGTGAGCTCCGCCGTCATGACGCAAAAATAGATGCCGCCCATGGCAAGACCGCTCAGCAGCGTGCGCCGGTCGATCTGCAGCAGCCGCCGCCGGAACAGCGCCGCCAGAAATGCAAACGCCAGCAAAAACCGCACCGCCAGCAGCGTGAATTTGCCCATGTCCTGCAAGCCGACTTTTGTAAGCACATACGATGTGCTGCGCGCAATGATGACCGCCGCCAGCAGCAGCTCCGCCTGCGTGCGCATCATGGTCCGGGTCTTCATCCGTATTCCTCCCGAAAATGTCTTGACGAAACGATACCACGGTTATATCATTGCGTAAAGAGACAATGTTTCAACGGTTCCTTGCGAATCACGCAAGGACGGAGGCAGCTTATGGACACGGAAAAATGCCGCGCACTGCTGGCCGTGCTTGAGGCCAGGAGCCTCTCGGCGGCGGCGGAAAAACTGGACTATACCCCCTCCGGCCTGAGCCGGATGATGGCGGCGCTCGAGCAGGAGCTGGGCTTCCCTCTGCTGAGCCGCTCGCACAGCGGCGTGCAGCCGACGCGCGCCTGCCGGACGCTGCTGCCGACGCTGCGGGAGCTGACGCACTGGAGCGGTCTGCTCGACGCGCAGGCAGCCGAGATCCGCGGCGTCGAGACCGGCACGATCGCCGTCGGCTGCGTCTACGGGGCGTACTACGGCTGGCTCAGCCGCTGCATCGCCCGCTTTTGCGAAGTTTACCCCGGCATCGAGGTGCAGGTTCTGCAGGGCAACAGCAGCCAGCTCACGCGCGCCGTGTGCGAGCACACGGCCGACTTCTGCATCACGAGCTTCCGCGAGGGCGACTTTGACTGGATCCCGCTGTACGCCGACCCCATGGTCGCGTGGCTGCCGCCGGAGCACCCACTGGCCGGAGGCAGGACGTTCCCGCTCGCGGCGTTTGCAACCGAGCCGACCATTGCGACCTATATGCACCAGGACACGGACAACGCGCGCGTGTTCGCCCGCGCGGGCATCACGCCGAACGTCCGCTACACGTCTGTGGACAGCCGCGCCACCTTTGCCATGGTGCAGGCCGGTCTCGGCGTGAGCCTGAACAACCAACTCATCACCCGCGGCTGGGACACGACCGGCATCGTGATCCTCCCGGTCGATCCGCCGCAGTATGCCGAGATCGGCATCGCCGCGCCCGCGCCGGAGGAGCTGTCCCCGGCGGCGAAGCGGTTTCTCGCCTTTGCCCGGCAGACCCTGCGCACGGACCCCGAGGCCGCGGAACTTGGAAAGGAGCAAGCATGAAAGTATCCGAACTCCCCTACCGGCGCGTGACGCGCGAGGAAATGACCGAAGGGCTGCAGCGCGTGATTGAGCGCGTAAAGGCAGCGCAGAGCGTCGAGGAGATCCTCGCCGCGCGGGCGGAATATCTCTCGCTCACGACGGAGTACGCCACGGCGCAGTCGCTGTCGTACATGCGCTACACGATCAACACCGTAGACCCGTTTTATCTGGCGGAAAAGGACTACTACGACGAGATCGGCCCGGAGGTCGAAAATCTCGCGCTGCAGTACACCTCCGCCGTGCTCGACAGCCCGTTTCGGAAAGAACTCGAGACAGCGCTCTCGCCGATCCTGCTGCGCAGCATGGAGCTGCAGCGGCGGAGCATGTCGCCGGAGATCATCGACGACATGGTCGAGGAGAACAAGCTCGTGAGCGAATACGCCCAGCTCATGGCGGGCATGCTCTTCCCCTTCCGGGGCGAGCAGCTGCCGCGGCCGATGCTGATGAAATACGCCCGCAGCGCCGACCGCGCCACGCGCAGGGCGTGCTACGAAGCGCTCGGCACGACGCTGGAAGCGCACAGCGCGCAGCTCGACGATATCTTTGACCGGCTCGTGCACGTGCGCGACCGGATGGCCAAAAAGATGGGCTATCAAAACTTCATCGAGCTCGGCTACTGCCGCATGGAGCGCATGTGCTACGACGTGCAGGCCGTTCAGGCCTTCCGCGAGAACATCGTGCGCGACATCGTGCCGGTCGTGTCCCGGCTGCGGCTGGAAAACGCGAAGCGGCTCGGCATCGACACGTTCCGGCTCTACGACAACGAATTTTTCACCCCCGGCGGCGACCCGACGCCCTGCGGCAAGGACGACCTGTTTGCGGCGGCGCAGAAGATGTACGATGCCATGGGCGACGTGCCGGGCGCATTTTTCCGCATGATGTGCGAAAACGAAGCCTTTGACGTCGAGTCCCGCCCGAACAAGTGGGGCGGCGGCTACTGCACGGAGTTTCCGAAGTTCCGGCAGCCGTTCATCCTCGCAAACTTCAACGGCACGTCCGGCGACGTGGACGTCGTGACGCACGAGGCCGGCCACGCGCTCAACGCCTACCTGATCGCGGACAACCGCTTCGCGCTGGAGCTCGGCTGCGGCGGCATGGAGACCGCCGAAACGCACTCGATGAGCATGGAGTTTTTCGCCTGGCCATATCTCGACGCTTTCTTCCCCAAGGCGGGCGACGCGGAGCGCTACCGCTTCCAGCACGCGCTCGATGCACTCAGCTTCCTGCCCTACGGCACGATGGTGGACGAATTCCAGCACCGCGTCTATGCCGAGCCCGGCCTTACCCCGGCCGAGCGCAACGCCGTCTGGCTGGAGCTGGAGGCGAAATACCGCCCGTACATCGACCAGAGCGGCATCCCGTATCTCGAGCGCGGCACACGCTGGCAGTACCAGATGCACATCTACGAGACGCCGTTTTACTACATCGACTACTGTCTGGCGCAGACGGCGGCGTTCCAGTTCCTGCTCGCGTCGCAGGACGATTACGACGACGCCTTCGCCCGCTACCTGCACCTGTCGCAGCAGGGCGGCGAAAAGCTCTGGACGGATCTGCTGGCCGAGGCCGGCTTCCGCTCCCCGTTCGAGCCGGGCGCGCTCGCGCAGCTGGCAGCACGGGTAGAGCCGCTCATCCGCAAACACACCGTCTGACAAGGGAGGACACCGCCATGTATGAACTGACCCAGGTGGCCGGAAACAGCTACTACATCCAGAGCCCGGCCAAGATCGGCCTCGTACGCCTGAACGACACCGACGTCTGCCTCATCGACAGCGGCAACGACAAGGAGGCCGGGCGCAAGGTGCGCCAGATCCTCGACGCCAACGGCTGGCATCTGACCGCCATCTACAACACGCACTCCAACGCCGACCACATCGGCGGCAACCAGTACCTGCAAAACCAGACCGGCTGCAAGGTCTACGCCCCCGGCATCGAGTGCGATTTCACGCGCCACCCGGTGCTCGAGCCGTCGTTTCTCTACGGCGGCTATCCGCCGAAGGAGCTGCAGCACAAGTTCCTCATGGCCAAGCCCAGCGACGCGCAGGAACTGACCCCGGCGTGCCTGCCGGAGGGGTTTGAGTGGCTTTCGCTGCCGGGGCACTTTTTCGACATGGTGGGCTTTCGCACGCCGGACGACGTGGTGTATCTGGCCGACTGCCTGTCGAGCCGGGAGACGCTGGAAAAGTACCAGATTGGCTTCCTCTACGACGTTGCAGCCTACCTGAACACGCTCGAAATGGTCAAGACGCTCACCGCCCGCGCCTTCGTGCCCGCGCACGCCGCGGCCACGGAGGACATCGCCCCGCTCGCGCAGTACAACATCGACAAGGTGCTCGAGATCGCGGACATCATCACGGAGCTCTGCCAGAAACCGCAGACGTTCGAGGCGGTCTTGCAGCAGCTGTTCCGGCGCTTTGATCTCGTGATGAACTTTGAGCAGTACGTGCTCGTCGGCAGCACAGTGCGCTCCTACCTCGCGTGGCTGAAGGACAGCGGCAGACTCCGCGCCGTCTTTGACGACAATCGTCTGCTCTGGCAGCAGGCATGAAGTGCATGCAAAAAACCTCCGCATCCGATCGGATGCGGAGGTTTTTCATTCCAGAAGTCCGTATTTTTCTTTCACACGCGCGAGTTTACGCAATAGCGGCTGATACAGCAGGAGCAGAAACACGGCCGTCGCACCCGCGTGGATGAGGTTAAATACAAACCCCGATGCACAGGTCGCAAGCCACAGCTGCCACGAGGGCACAGCGTTGTACATGAGCATGCTCGCCGTATCGAGCAGCACGCCGTAGACGATGAGCACCGAGAAAAAGCCGTAGAGCAGCAGCGGCACGAGCCGTACCTTCCGCCCGGCAAACAGCACGCCGCCGAGAAAGCCCACGAGCCCGAAGCCGAGCATCTGCCACGGCGTCCACGGCCCCTGACCGAAGAAAAAGTTCGAGATCAGGCCCGCCGCCGCGCCGGTGACAAAGCCCGCCTCCGGCGTGAAGGCCACCGCCGTGAGGATCACGATCGCGCACACGGGCTTGCACTGCGGCAGCCAATAAAACGCCGCGCGCCCGGCCACGGCCAGCGCCGTCATCGTTGCAAGCAGCACGAGCTCGCGCGCCTGCGGTCTGCGGCCTTCAAACCGCAGCACGAACGGCACGAACATCAGCCCCACGAGCAGCAGCGACGTGAGGTAGTACTTCCGCTCGTCCCACACGCACACGAACACCGCCATCAGCGCCGGGATCGCCACGAGCAGGATGCCGAGCGCGGCCCAGGTGCGCCGCGTCAATCGGTGAGACATTGTACGACCTCCCCGCACAGTACCGCGCCGGGCGCAGCGGCGCGCGCGATGCGCGCGGCCGCCGTGGTGTAGAAATAATTGCCGGAGAAAAACGCGCGCGCGGTGTTTTCCGTCACGACCTCGCCGCGAAAGAGCAGGCCGCAGCGGTCGGCATACTGCGCGCAGAACTCCACATCGTGGCTCACGACGCATACGGCCGCGCCCTGCGCGCAGAGCGCGCGCAAAAGCGCGCCGAATTCTTCTTTGAACGCGCCGTCCATGCCCTTCGTCGGCTCGTCGAGCAGCAGCACGCGCGGCTGCATGAGCAGCACCTTCGCCAGCGCGGCGCGCTGCTGCTCGCCGCCGGAGAGGTCAAAGGGATGCCGGTCGAGCAGCGGCGCGAGCGCCATCTGCCGCACGACCGTGTCCACCAGCGCGGCGTCCCTGCCGAGCGATGCGAGATCGGCGCGCACCGTGTCAGCCGCGAAGAGCGTGCGCGGATCCTGCGGCACGGCGGCGATGCCGTCGCGCAGGGGCTGGAGCGCGCGCTGCTTCTTCCCGTCGAGATACACGCTGCCGCGGTACAGCCGCAGCCGTCCGGAGAGCACGCCGAGCGCCGTCGTCTTGCCGCTGCCGTTGCTGCCGGTGAGCGCGTAGAGCTCGCCCGGGCGCAGCGTGAGCGAGAAATTGCGCAGCACGTCCGCGCTGCCCTGCGCGTAGCGAAACCAGCCGTCGCGCACGGTCAGCACCGGGGGCGTGTCCACGGGCGCGGGCGCCGCGGCCGGCATCGGGTGCGGAGCAAAGCGCCCCAGATACGCTCTGCCCGCGCGCACGGTGAGCGGCAGACGCTCCGTCTCGCCGAGGGCGGCGGCGATGCGTGCCGCCGTGGGCATGGCGGAAAAGATCGCGTAGATCGGAAGAGCA
>ERZ857775.3878-NODE-3878-length-11509-cov-245.943164_pt1 | contig 11509 bp, 9 predicted proteins | sample MGYA00519698_ERZ857775 | MGnify/ENA primary metagenome ERZ857775 (study PRJEB31778, sample SAMEA3449363) | human gut metagenome | biome: human gut; feature: human-associated habitat; material: faeces | place: United Kingdom | collected 2010/2012 ...
CTGCTCTGTGTGAACTGCATTGTTTGATGGTGCCATAAAATTTCTCCTTTTTAACTGACACCACAAATATTTTCTTTTTCAAGGAGTTAAGAAGAGGGAGAAATATTTACCAGTTACGAGTATAAAGTTAATTCTGCTTAAATCTTGTAAATGAAGATTCTCATATCTACGAAAACCTAAAATTTTTAATGAAGTTAACATAATAATGAGAGTGTCCTTATGGTAGAAAGAAATTATCAATTCTATAGTTGGAGTTATTCAAAATGAATAGTTGAGTTGATAATATTTCATTGAACGTTATCTTTAGGTAAATACTGTTTTAACAAGCAAATATCTTTACCTATATTATGTGTTTTAAAATTTGATAAAATTTTGTTACATACTTCTGGACTCCAAAATATTTTCAAACTATTTCGAGCCCTAGTAATTGCAGTATAAAAAATATCATGTGTTATCAAATTATCACACTCATCAGCAATAATAATTTTAACTGAGTCGTATTCAAGTCCTTGAGCTTTGTGAATTGAAAGTGCATATGCAATCTGAAATGGTACAATTTGTGAAGATGAATCATCATCTGAATCATTTATTTGAGATACTGTAAAACGAACTGTAGAACTTTCATTGTTACAATTGATCAATTTATATTGGTTGTTTTGATCATTTTTGTTTATACAAATTGGAACTTCTATGTCGAACTCTATTGAGTTATAATTCGTTATATTTATTCTTACAATTTTTCCTTTTAAATTATTATACAAAACGTGACCAAATCTTTCATTATCGTTAAAAATCACAGGATCATCAACTTTATAATTTAATATTCCCCATGAAACAGCCTTATTTGGATTTTTTTCTTGCAGGTACCTATTTATATTGTTTATTCCGTACAAGCCATCATATTGTAAGCACAAAATAATTTCATCATTTTTATTTTCATGATCATAATCGAGTAAAGATAGCTCTAGCTTTGATGAGAAGTTACTCTTTGTTAGGATCTCCATAATATTTTGATCGTTTTTTCTTACTCGGTCCCATAGAGCAACAAGATTTTTATTTTGGGTTCTGTATGCTTTATTTAATTCGATAACATTATTTTTCGTAAAACATTTAAGAGCAGAAAACCAGTTTCCAAATTGGATTGAATTAATTTGATATGTATCTCCTACCAATAATAAAATTTCAAATTTGCAATATGTTAGTATTGATATCATATCTCTATTACTAATCGTACTACATTCGTCGATTGCTAGCAAAAAGCATTGATTATTCAATTTATGATTGTTTTTTACAAAATCAAATACAGTAAAATAGTCTGAATTTAATGTATTAGTACTTCTTTTAAGATTGCTTAAAGCTGTATTAGTTTGAGATAAAAATATTTTTTTTTCATTAGAATAAAACTTTGATACGTATCCAACTAACGTTGTTTTACCAACACCAGCAGAACCATAGATTATTGCAACTTTTGATGTTTGAAACATTTTTGTGATGGCTTCTCGTTTTTCATCACAATCAAAGATAATATTATTTTTATTAATCCATTGATTAATGTTTGAATTATAGTTATCCACACCATTATGAGAAAAAGATTGAATTTTTTTTATTATATCGCATGTGTCTTTTTTATATCCGTTTATAAATAATTGACCATTATCTATCATGATTTTTCTAATTTCGCGATGACCAGTCCACAAAAGCTCATTGTAATTTTTTACTAATTTGGAAATTTCATCTACTTTTAATTCAAAAGATTTCAATGGAGTAAATAATTCTTTGTTTTCTTCTGTATTGAGCCTTATTTTTCTTGCTAATAATTCGTGTTCTTTATGATCTAAGGAAATACAATTTTCAAGAAAGGAAAAATTTGGATTGTGTTGTATTAATGATGTGGCATATGGCATTTCGTCAAATGGAATGCAGCCATTTCTTAAATACAATTCTGACAATTTATTATTAGGTTGTTGATTTAATTGTTTTTTTATAACACTATTGTTAAAAAAATATAATAGATATAAAAGAATATTCTTTCCTTTTTGGTTATTATCAATAATTTTTTTACATTTTTTTAACACTTCAAGAAATTCTTGCGATTTTGTTTGCTTACAATAAAGTTGTGAAAATGATTCAAACTCCTCATTTAGTGAAACAATAGTGTTTAAAGGTATTTGGGTTTGAGTTAAGTAATTATTTAAAAAGTCTTGTTCTTTATAACTTATGTCCGGTTTTGAACCAGTAACAATACAAGTAAAATTTTTATATTCGCATGTTCTTATTGAAACATGCCATGAACCAACAAAAGTTACAGGTATTTTAGTACCTAAGTATTCTATAAAATCGTTCTTTAGTCTCAGTTTTACAGAATAATTTTCAACTATTTCATTTTTTGAAAATACAATTATCCTATTATTTTTATTGAGCAGATCTATAGCTGGAGTTATAGAAATTTCGTAAAAAGTATGATTTTTGCAGAAAATTGGCTTTATTTTTTGTACATAGTATTTCTGTGATTCTGAATATGAAGTATTTAAAGTAAAATTTGAATACAGTTTGTCTGATATTTTGTCATAATATTCATTTAATGAACTATCCAAATTTAAAGGAAAATTATTTAAATTATGAAGAAGATTGATGTGAAATTTTTCTTTTACAATTTCTTTTATTTTTATTAAATTCCTAACATATTTCAGCATTAATCTCTCAGAATTATCTTCTGAAAGAGTGTAGTGCGATACTGATATTTGAAGTGAGCTGTAAAAATTATATAAAAATTGTAACTGACCTTTACTTTTTATATAGCTTTTGGCTTTTTCAATATATTCATATGAAATTGTGGATTCAGGTAAATTATTAGCGTAGAAAAGAAGAAAAACGGCCTCAATAAAATTTCTTAAATGAGAAAGAATATCCTGAGAAATATCCGATCTATTTAATAATGAAAATCTATCAAGATGTTTACATATTGCCTCGTCAGCATTTAACAGATTGTTTTTTACATCACAATTAATCTGGTATGAGTTATTTTTCATTACTGAATTTGTCTCCAAGATTTTAACATCTGAAATACTGATTTACGTCATCCAAATCATACCGATCAGGATCGTGGTCAGGATCGTTTGGTTGTCGTACAAATTTTTTTGTGGTTAAAACATTCTACACCGAATCCTTTTTTATTTTTAATTTTCTAACAAATCCAACTGTTTTCTACATTCACATTTTATGATTAAAATATATGTTCAGCTTAAACTTAAATGAACTGAGATAATCAGAATCTGAAATAGATAAAAGGATTATAGGTATCAGCAGTTAGAAATGCGGAAGACAAAATCATAATTGCAATAAGAGAAAGATTTTGACAGAATTTTACTAATTCCGAACTTTCTCCTCTGTTAAAAAATTTTGCTATTAACGGAGTTGAAAAAAGAATACCAAATAATGCAGCCATTATTTGGATATTATCATAATAGAAGGTATGAGTATAAAATATTTCATTACTATGTGGTAGCAAACCAAACATATTCTTTAAATAATGATATGCCGAGTTAAGATCTTTTGACCTAAATATAACCCAACCTATTAGAACAATAAATAAAGTCAGAACATGTTTAAATGTTATAAAGACCGCATTACCACGTTTTTTATGCCAACCAGTTACTTTTTCGATTACAATAAAAAGTCCATGCCATAACCCCCAGGCAATAAAGGTCCACTCAGCTCCATGCCAAAAGCCTGTTACAGCAAAAACTATCAGCAGATTCATACAAGTTTGAGCAAGCCCCTTTCTATTTCCACCTAAAGGTATATACAAATAATTTTTTAGCCATGTAGAAAGAGAAATATGCCAACGATGCCAAAATTCTGTAATGCTGTCTGCAATATAAGGGTAATTAAAGTTTTCCTGAAATCTAAATCCAAATAATAGACCTAAACCTATAGCCATATCTGAATATCCTGAAAAATCAAAGAAAATCTGTAATGAATAGCAAATAGCTCCGATCCAAGCTAACGGGGTATCAACTTGCTCCGGTGCCATATTGAAAATTTTGTCAGCAACAAGTCCCATATTATTTGCTATTAGAACTTTTTTACCTAAACCACAAAGGAAACGTTTGATACCTTCTACAAACAAAGCCGATGTAATAACACGTTTATTACAGATACTTTGTTCTATATCATGATACTTTACGATAGGACCAGCAATAAGTTGAGGAAACAGAGCAATATAAAGAGCAACCTTCATTAAATCTTTTTGAGCTTTAACTTCTCCTCTGTACACATCGATAACGTAAGATAATGCTTGAAATGTATAAAATGAAATTCCAAGAGGCATTACTATATTGATAATGCTGATCTTTAAATTTAGTATGTTGTTTAAATTTTCAACAAAAAAATTGAAATACTTGAAATATCCTAAAATACAAAGATTTAAGCAAATTGTGCCTATCAAAATGATATGTTTTATCTTTTTTGTTTTTTGCAGTTGAAGCGCCGCTAGATAATTTGCAAAGATAATACAAAGCATTACTAAAAGATATTTTGGTTCTCCCCAGGCATAAAAAATGATACTTGATATTAAAAGAATAGCATTTCGATATTTGTCAGCTGCAATAAAATAGAAAAAAAGTACTGCTGGTAAAAAAGCATATAAAAAAGTAATTGATGAAAATAACACAACTTACTCCGCAGAAAACTCACTCATCATATAAAAACTATTTTCTTGTATTGTTAGAATAATAACATTTGGTTTAAAATTTAATACGTCATCAAAGAATAGTTTTTTAAATTTCATCGATTCTTTAAATGGTTGAACATTATTCAAGCGTATATAAACCATTTCGCTTGCGCTAGCTGGAAGAAAATTGTTTAAATTCTCATTGTAGCTAACTCCAGTTGACATGATTTTAAAATCTTTGACTCCGGGATTCTTCCAAATTTTAAAGATTTTTCCGCCCTTTCCTTTTTCAATATTTGGTAAGAGGATACTTTTATGATCGTAATATTTGTAATTGACATCTAAATGTTGAATGCCATTGAATCCAAAACGTGTTGCGGATTCTCCTTGCATATAATACCTGCTCCAATCGCCTCTTACAAATTTACTATCTGTTAGTTTAAATTCAGAAAGGGGGGCGATTCTAGCATTTGGGTAATCGAGAGAAATCGTTTTCATTAGTTTTTTATACCCAATATACGCTCCTAGATCAGACCAATGATGTTCCGCCTTAAAGTAGACATAATCTTTTTTAGCAGCGTCTTTAAGTTCTTTATAAGGGTAAACAATTTTAGGAATTAAACATTTTTGAAGTGTTTTTAAGTTGTTAAAGGAAAACTTGTTATCATAATTCTTTACAAAATTTATCTTATCAAAATATATATTTTCCTTAAGAGGCACCCATAAAATATACAGTTTTGAACCAAACTTGGCGATATCTTTGCTAAAACTATTCAGACTTGAGCAAATACTATTTACCTGTTTTTGATTGATTTTTCTCGGCTCATTAAGTTGATTTAAGGCACTAAAAGTAAAAAAATAGTTATTATTTTTTTGAAAAAATAAACCTCCGTGCTGTGGATTATCATTTAAAAGAACTTCAAGATTAAATGCGAGTTTATTAAATATTGCTCGTAAATTAAAATGATCCTGAAACCATCTCTCATATTGACTTCCATAGTTAAGATTTATTGCTTTTTTGTCATATAAAGATGGTTCCTTAGCAAGATCTCTTCTATCTAAATCAGAACGTTGTGCATTTGACCAGACAGTTGTAGATATAGCCATGATAATGACGAAAGAAAATAGCAAAAATTGATCTGAAATCATTATGGAATTAATGTTTTTACTTTTATAAATCCTTAACATTCCCAAATATAGCATGACTACCATTAAAAAAGATGATAAAAATGCTATTTCATTTAAGTCAAAAAAACTCTTAATTTCACTAACCCTAATAAAGTGCTTACGCAATTTAAATTCAACTTTTACAACATCTCCTTTTTTTACATTGATTTTGTATTTAAAGGGTGAAAAAGAACTGACTGTTTTTCTTCCTAAAAAAATTGGCTTGCCATTAATATATAGATTTTTGTAATCAGTGAAGGTTTGATATGCGCCAAATTCTGACAATGAAGTTTTTGACCCGAATGAAATGGTTACTGTTCCTGAATCTTTAGCGTTAAATGCTAAGTGAGATTGTGTGTATGAATAGAAATTGGAAGAAAGATATACGTAATTATTAAAACCTTTAGGATTTACCTGTCTTGAACCGAAGTGCTCTACCCCCCCCCAATTCAGAAGATAACTCTTTGTTTATCAATAGAATATTATCACCGTCTTTTGTAAAGTTATTTTCTAAACATATGACAGAGTTATCATAAAAAAAGGAAGTAGACGCACTATGGAGAAAATCTTTTGAGGTAAAAAATGATAGAAGAACAACACCACTTACCAAAAAAAATAGACTGTTGAATAAAGAGTTTTTAGAAATCAAAAAAAAATGTGAACATCTACTCATAATTTAATCCAGACAAAAACTAAATTGTTTTATGTTTTAGATTGCAGTATCGACTTAATATTGAATTAACATTATTAACAACCACATCATCCAAATTAGGAGATATTACACCAGTTTCAAATTTAATTTTTGGAGTTAAGAAACTTGCTTCTGGTAATGAAATATTAAAAAGACAAGGGGCTGAATCTCTTAGCCAATCAATATGTTTGTCCAACTCTTCTATATTCTCAATATATGAAGATTTTATACCATATGCTTCTGATATTTTACAGAAATCAGGAACAGTATATCCACCACTCTCGGTTGTTGCAGCAAATCTATCGCCGTGGGAAAAATGTTGTGTTTCGCTAATTTTTCCTAACACACGGTTATTCATTACAAAGATTTTGATTGGTAGTCTTTCTCTTTTTACAGTTTCTAACTCTTGAATATTCATCTGAAAACCACCATCTCCACAAATACAAAATACAATTCCTTTATCAGTTGCTATAGAGGCACCAATAGAATATGGTAAACCACATCCCATAGCGCCAAAACCGCCACCAATTAGAATCCTACCTTTTAGTCCTTTTAGATGCAATGACTGAGCCGCCCAACATTGATTCATTCCAACATCAACAGCTACAATTGGATTTTTAGGCAAAAGAGAAGATATTTTTGAAATTGCTACGTTACCAGGTTGGATATCATATTTTTTTAAACACTCTTTTGCTTCTAAGCATGCATTTTTCCAATCTGAATAGTCACCAATTTTCTCTGATAACAACATTCTCATAAAGTCTCTAGCATCTGTATGGAATTTTTTTTCTCCATTTTTTACAGTTCGGCTTAGTTCATATTCATCAATATCAGCTCTTACTAAGTCAGCTTTTGGAGCAAAACCAATTGGATTTCTGCCTACTTGCCTGATACCAAGTCTTGCACCAATTGATACAACTAAATCACAATGATTTAATATCATATTGGCAACTCTATTTCCATGAGTTCCAATAAAACCTATATGAAAATCATCCTGAGCTAAATCTACACCATTGAGAGTGGTTAAAATTGGAATATTGCTTTTTTTTGCAAACTCATAAACCATATCTACAGCATTTGCAGATCTTACTCCATTACCGATCAGCAATATTGGCTTGCTGTATATTGAGTGGAAAATCAATGATAACTCCTCCCTTTCTTCCTATAGTTGCCATGTTATAAGCTCGTTCTACAATGTCAGAAAATCCTTCAATAGTATTTGCTGTTACAGAATATTTTGAAATATTTCTAGTCATAGAGATTAGATCCATTTCCTGAAAACCATTTTGCCTTATTCCTGAAAATCCTTTCATTTCATTTGTTGGCACATTTCCACAAATTCCCATTAAAGGATAACTATCAAACCAAGCATCAGCCAATCCACTAATTCCGTTTACTGCCCCTGGTCCAGATGTAGTAAAATATACGCCAAGCTCACCTGTTATTCGAGCAAGTCCGACTGCAGATAATGCGCAACCTTGCTCGTTATAGCAAACATGGATCTTTATTTCTTGTTTTCTTTTGTACAATGCATCCATAAATGGAACAATATAACCGCCAGCATAGCCGAATATATGAGACACCCCACGCTCTATTAGGAAATTGACCAAATATTCAGAACAGTTCATCAACTTTCCCCTTTAAAATATCATTTACAGTCTGTTTTCTTACCAAAATATGAACTCCTGAATGATATTCCTTATGTACAGCCTTTAAAATTACTTTCGCAAAATCGATTGGTTCTAATAAAGTATTTTGATCTTCATTAGGGTATAAACTTTTTCTCATTTTTGTTTTAGTTCGACCAGGAGAAATTGCAACAGCATACAAACCGTCATCGGCCCAACATTTTGTTGCCATTACAACAGCAGCTTTAGTTGCACAATACTCGCTCCAGGTTGCGTGTTTTTCAATTGCAGCTGCTGAAGCAATATTAATTATATCAACCTTTGAATTGTACTTTAATGCAATTTCAGTACAAAAAAAAGTTCCAAGTAAATTAATTTCAATATGTTTTTTTGTGTTATGCAGATCGGACTCTTTTATTGATTTAGGTACTACATAACCAGCATTGTTAATTAATACGTTTGGGACAAATTTTGAAATTGCATTTTCTATACTATTTATATCAGTTACATCTAATTCTGTTTTAGGTGGTGCGTATACCTCATAACCTTCATTTTTAAGTTCAAATTTTATAGCTTGTGCTATATCTCCATTTCCACCTGTAATTAGAATTTTTTTCATTTATTCTCCATACATCCTTTTATATATCGATTCAATAATATCTAAATCGCCTGGGTAAGTCACCTTAAAAAGATTTAACCCTGTCTCTATAAAATGAGGCTTTATACCATGAAATTCGAAAATGGCCCTTGTTTCATCAGTTATATCATTAAATTTTCCACTTCTATAAGCTGTCAATAATAATTTATAATCGAAAGCCTGAGGAGTTAAAAGTTCAAATAATGATTCTCGATTGATATAAGTACCATTTCTATATATAACTGTGTTAACTAAAGGTCTTACAAATGAAACTGAAGGGTGAGAATCTTCAAGCAATTGTCTAATTTGTTTTTCTGTGACCATTGGGCGTGCAGCTTCTAATATTATAACTCTATCTGTATCAGAAGAAATAGATTCTAAACCAATAAGAACAGATTCAGTTCTTGTTTTTCCTCCTTGAATATCTTTTCCTACTGCAATGATATTATTATCACCAACAATATTTTTAGCACATTCGTAGGAGTAACGCCACAATGGTTTACCATGAAAGATAACATCTTGTTTTTTTTCTTTGTATCTCGTTCCGCTACCTGCAGCTAATAGTATTGCTGAATATTTCATTCTAACCTCATTTATCCAAATGATCAGTAAAACTTACTGATTATTTTTACAACAGCAAATCAATTTTAACATGATTTTTTCTGACATTGCGCAGTAAATTTTAGGATTATTCTGCCCCGATCTTTACTGCCATAATTTTTAAACCTCAGTGCAGATAAAAGCTTTGTAAGTCGAACTTACATAATATCTGCACCATTCCTCGCCCATAGACAGCAAAATCTTCTGCATATCTTTGGGCACTTCCGTTAATTTTACAAACTCACAACCAGGTATGTACGTCAGACAAATGCCTGAGTTACTAAGGTACTGGTAAACTCTCATAATACTAGGTCTTGTAAGTTCAGTCCTGTGGTCAGGAGATGGAATTGAAAGTTTGTTCTCAGCCATCTTTTTACGCATCAGATATTCTGTTGCAGAAAAGATAAGCAGTGCAAGTGTCATTAGCCACATCAGCGCATTGATACGGGAAGGACTTTCAAGAAACAGAGCTTCCACCAGGATTTTTCTGTCCTTTAAGTATTTCCAGTTTCTTTCAACCACAGACTGTTTCTTATAGGTGGAAAGTAAATCACTCATGGTCCATTTACGCTCTGTATCATTGGTACAGAGAACATAATAGGTTGCCTTTTCCTCTGTATCTTTTACAGCCTCTGTGTCAATCTGAGCATTTGCTCTTACTATGACACTTACTGTAACTTTCTCTTCATCCTTCTTATGGCGACCTTTACTTTTATACCCTTTGACCTCTTCATAGGTAATGTCACTTACACAAACAAGTTTTAACTTTGAAGTCAGTTCTGTTACCTGTTTTTCAGCATCAGCCATACACTTGCAGGGATGCGTCTCAAGCTTTTTTAAAGCCTTAAGAACTGATACAAGTTCTTTTTCAGCTTTCTTGTTTACAGTCTCAGTCTTTCTTCCTGTAAGCAGTTCATTCTGTACTAAGAGTTTTCTGACTTTCTGATTTCCTATAACCCCTTCACCACACCACATGGCCTTAGGACAATCAGCATCATCTTTGTCTACAGGTACAAGTGAATCGGTTGATGCCTTGAGTTTCTCAAAACAGGAGACAGCCTCACCGTTCTTATCAGGTATCCTGCTGACAAAATAAATTCCGTTTCTGGCAGCTGTCATGGCTATTTCACTTGTGCACAGTGCACTGTCACCTACAAGGTAACGCAACTCACTAAACTGCTGTTTTATAAGTTTCCAGTAATCGATAATGATGTTTCTGAAACTTGTCTTGTCACTTGTATGACCACTGACACAGGTTGCAAATAAAGGCAGTCTGCTCAGCTCATCACATACCATCAGTTCATTTATCTGATTGGGTTCAGGATGTGGATCTCTGCTGTGTCCTGGGTCAAGTACCAGATTACATCCTTCTTCAGCTCTGGTTATGCCCTCATAATGAAAGCTCGTTGAATCTAAGTGCACTGTATCAGGCTTTAGCCCTAGTTTTGATGACACTGCTTTGGCACATTTTAAAAACAGTCTTTCTGGACCGTATTCTGCTATAGCATCTAACGCTCTTGAAAGTACATAACGGTTTAAATCGTGTGAGCTGATTGTGCTGTTTCCTGTAAGTCCATGTATAGGCTTTTCCTGATAGAACTCCTCTGTTCCGTACAGTGACTGATATGGAACATTCAGTACTGACAGCACATCAGTTTTACAACTTCACTCTGCTTTACTTTAACGTGTGATCCTGTCTTACCTGCACAAAATTCTATTACCTCAGCCAATCCAAAGTAGTCAAATGCTGCAGCTGTAAGTCCTATATTGCCTATCTGTGTACTGAAAAGCTCTTCGCTGTTTTCAAATTCAACTGCCATCGTCTTTTACCTTTGTCCTGATGGCTCCTTTTTTCAGTACTACAAAGACATTCTCAAGCAAATTATAGTTTGCGTGATCCGTGGTTCACAATTAACAAATTCAAGTGTGCTGAAGTGATCCTTGTGTCTCAAAATTGATATTATCCTATTGATTTATATAATGATCTTAATCAATAATTGAAATATAAAAAGTGATCAAAAATCAATAAGTTACACTAGTCCGAAAAATATTCCTAAAATTTACTGAATGGTATGTAGAGAACGGCGATACACGGACGCTCGCTAATCTCCAGG
>ERZ857775.3881-NODE-3881-length-11499-cov-2.529360_pt1 | contig 11499 bp, 8 predicted proteins | sample MGYA00519698_ERZ857775 | MGnify/ENA primary metagenome ERZ857775 (study PRJEB31778, sample SAMEA3449363) | human gut metagenome | biome: human gut; feature: human-associated habitat; material: faeces | place: United Kingdom | collected 2010/2012 ...
ACCGCAAATTGGGGCGTGCAGATTGTAGGAATGGTTTTTCAAACACGCTCTAGAGCTTGTTTGAGAAATCCTCTAATTTGCATCAAAAAGTGTATTGTATAAATCTTCTACCACTGGTGCAAGTGTTTTTCCAATTTCCGTTGTCTTTAAACGATTTGCAACGATGACATACTGCGGATTATCTGCCGGTGCAAATGTAACAAGCCATGCGTTGTTCGTTCCATCTCCCCTCTCCGCAGTTCCTGTCTTCGCAGCAATAGAATATTCTTTCTCTCCTACTGTGGACATTCCATAAGACTGTGCTGCTGCTTTCATTGCTTCTTTAATCTCCTGCGCAGTATCCGTATCCATTGTCTCTACTAACTTTTCTGACTTGCCTTCCGCTGTTGTCTGCCCTTTTCCATTGACTACAGATTTAAAAAGATATGGCTTTAACATTACACCATCATTTGCAATACTCTGTGTAACCATCGCCATCTGAAGGGGTGTAACAAGAGTTTCTCCCTGGCCAAATGCTGTTGTCGCAACAACATTATCTTCATAACCCTTTAAATCAAAGTTAGAATGGATTGTTGCAAAATCAAGAGAAATGTCTTCCCCAAGTAAAAAGCTTTTTCCTGTCTTATAAAGGCGAAGGCCGCCAAGCTTTAACGCCCGGTTCATAAAGTACACATTAGAGGATTTCACAAACCCTTCCCGGAATGAAATACTTCCATAGGCTTTACCACCATAATTTCGTATTGTCTGTCCATTTACCGTAATTGAACCAGTGTCTTCAACTTCTTCTCGTTCAATACCTGCTTCTACGATTTCTTTGGATGTGATTAATTTAAATACGGAACCTGGCGCTACCGGATTCTGGTATGCATTGGAGAGGAATACTCCTTCTTTTTCATTGATTTTTTTCCACTTATCTTCAATCTCAGACACATTAAAAGATGGCGAAGATGCTAACGCTAATATTTCTCCTGTCTTTGCATCAAGAACTGCAACAGATCCTTTATATTTCTCAATGTCCTTATATGCTCTTTCCTGCAAAGCCGCATCAATCGTAAGAGAAACATCCGCACCTTTCTTTTGCTTTGAGTTAGCCCCGCAATTGCTGTGAACAAGTTCTTCATTCATCGTCTTTTCTACACCGTATGTTCCATAAATCTTGGACCAGTAACCAACGAGATTAGAAAAAGCATAGGGATGAGAGTATGTGCGTGCTCCGCCCGGCTTTTGTGAAAATGCAATCGTATTTCCATTACGGTCTAAAATAGATCCTCTCACATATTCTTTCTCATATATCTTTGCCTTGGCCTGACTCTTCTTTTTGTCCGCTTCTTTTGATACGCCCGGAAGCAGCGCGGAAACTCTCACGAGAGAAATGATCATTAAGATGACGCAGATAAGTGTGGCACTTTGCAGTAACTGCGTTCTCCTTAAAAAATTTATCCTGTTCTTCTTCATCTTCTACTGTTCCTTTCCATTTGACATTACTTGACACCGCTACGATAAGTCCCACGATCATAAAGCTGATCATAAGTGAAGTTCCTCCGCTTGAAATAAATGGCAGCGTGATTCCGGTAAGTGGGCACAGCCCGGTACTTCCAGCGATAATAATTAATGTCTGGTCAAAAAGCATAAATACAAATCCCGCGCCAACTGCTCTGTGATAGCGGTCCTGTTTTCTTACAAAAAGTCTTACTCCCTCAAGCCACATCATAATAAATACAATAAATACAAGCAGTGCAAATATCATACCACAACGCTGAATCAGTGCTGGATAAACGAGGTCACTCGTCTTAACCGGCAGCTCTGTCACAGAAGAGGTTCCAAACCACCCTCCAAGTACGATAGACTCTTTCGCTTTAAGAAGCTGATATCCAAGTCCTAAAGCATCCTTTTCCGGATGCAGCCAATAAATAAAACGATTCGCTATCTTGTTATAATTTGAAAGGAAAATCTGTGCCAGTTTGTTCGTTCCAAGAAACACTCCTGCACTATTCCACTTTGTAATCTGTGCTCCTATAACAGAAAGTCCGACAGAACCTGCTGCCATGACGAACACCGTTCCGATAAATACCTTTATATCTGGAACAAATAAAAAGAGGAATGTTAAAAACAGCATAAGAATCAGAAGCATGGTTCCAAATTCACTCTGTAATGCCAAAAACAATACTTCTAAAAATGTTACAGTATAAAAAGCCCGTATATTCTCCTTATTCGGATTCGCCTTTGTTCCTAAAAGTCCTGCCGCAATAAATACATATAGAAACTTAATAAACTCTGTTGTCTGTAAAGAAACACCACCTATTGTAATCCAGTTTCTTACGTTACCAACACTCTTTGCAAGAACAAGAGTTGCTGCCGACAGCAATAAGGAAAACCAAAAGAATATTCTGCATACCTTAATCGTCGATAATTTAAAACGCTTCAAACACTTTATAGAAGCAATATTTCTGCTATTTATATAAATGAACGCTGCCAAAAGAGCCATCACAAATCCAAGAATATACTGAAACTGCAATGATGTTGCCGGATTATGTGTCGCATAATACTGCGGATTCTTTAATACCTGCTCTTCTTTAAAAATACATTGCAGCATCGTTCCTACCGTAAGAAGTAATAAGGTATAAATAACAATCTTCTTATTTCCGTGTATCACAGAGGTAAAAAACCAGGATAATAACGTAATCGCAAGTAAGATTCCTATCATATCAAGATAAATCTTTCCTGCGCCTTTCGCCTGCACAAAGATAAAGGCCGCTGCCTGCATCAACAGCAGGGCAAGAACCGGACTATTTTTAAAGGAATAAAATGCTCTCTGGATTTCCCATACCACCCTTTCAAAAGAAAAGGCTTTTGTTCCAGTATCATGCCTACTCATAGCTTCCCTCCGCATTTTTATAAAGTCTTGTAGACTGGCTTCTTCCGCCCTCTACCGTAATCTGAAATTCTTCATTTCCAATGTAAACTCTTAAACCATCTGACAATGGAACCTGCCCTGTCACCATTCCATTCACATAAAGCTTATTCATCGTTCCCACATCTTCTAATAGATAACGTCCGTCTCTCTCAATAATGCGGCAATGATTCCTTGCTACACATAAATCATCCAGTACTAAATCATTACTTGTACTTCTTCCAATTGTAAATGGAATCTTATTCACGCGGTACCGCGCCATAACTCTGTGATTGGCATCCAGCTTCATAAGCGTAATTCCCGTTGTTTCTCTCTTCTTCATCGGAACGATCTTGCCACTTTCGTCTTTATAATCCTGCCCTGCGCTGCTTTCTTCCGGCTGCATTCTCTCCTGTCGCTTTCGTTCCTGCTCTTCATAGTCATATAACCAATCTGTGTTAACTCGAATACTCTCTCCATCATATCCGTCCTGCTGAGATCCTTCTTCATATTCCATCTCTGGGAAATCATTCTTCTTTGGATATTCTTCGGCATACTGTTCTTCCTCTAATGCCTGTTTTTCTTCTTTTTCTTCACGTAACTCATACTCTTCAGGTTCGTTATCCTCATCAACCAGAATTCCTTTTCGTTTCTGTTTCTTTTGTAACTTTTTCTGTTCTTTTTCTTTTTGAACTTCTAACTTCTTTTCCTCACGTTTTTGCTTAATTTCCTCCTTCTTTTCCTGTCTTAATGCCCACTCATCTACGAAGTTCTCTCCCTCCTCGGAAGCCTTCTTTAGATTCTTATTCGAACGTATTAAAACAAGTACAATAAATGCAATTAAAATAACTACCCCAATCTGCGAAATAATAGACATAAATATAGCTCCTGCCTTTCGTTATTTTTAAAAACGCTGCTGCGTTCTTACCAATCACTTTCAACAGGAGCATACCATAAATAGTGCCTTTATTCAAATATTAGCTTTCTGAACTTTTACTGATTCTTTCTTACTTTTGCTACTGCTTCTACCATAGAAGACAAGTCGCTTTTCCATCCATCCTCTTCTTCTCCAAGAACTTCCGCCAGGATAGAAAGAAGGGCTTTTCCATCCAGATTATTTTTTATAAATTCTTTCTGGATTTCTTCCACATTCTGCATGCCATTCTCTTTCTGGTAACATTTACCTGTCCAGATTGAATATAAAGTTGCCGCATAAAAGTACATGTCATTACGAAGGAAATCCTTCGTAAAGCGGCTAGGCCGTCTCACATAACAATAGTCCTCAAACTTTTCCATATCAAGAGCATCCGGTACATAGTTCTTTTCAATCAAAAGAGCTGGAATTTCCTGAAACTCAACTTCCTGCCAGTTATCAATTCCCTCTTCCATATATTCTGCCGCACTCTTCTTAAAAGAAACATTTTTCTTATTGCGGTTCATATCATCAAAGAGCAGTTTATCTTCCATTGCAAAACGGCAGTAGCCGTTCTTCTCATACCCAAATTCTCTATTCTTTTCATTTTTTAAGATTTGTCTGCCGATACAGAAGGAAAACCACCATTTCTGTGCAGCTGGAAGTTCATAAACAGAATTATATTTCCGGCATAAATCTTCCTCGATTTCATAGCCTTTCTGGCGCAGTCTCTCTGATGCTGATTCAATCATAATCCAGATTTCCTGGCTGTTAGCCACTGAATTCGACTTGTATCTGGCAATCATTTCGATAATGACTTCTGCCGGGGTAATGCCAAGAGGTTCCATCTGTGCCTTTGCAAGTAATTTCTCAATGGATTCATACGTTGGCTGCAAGGCAATACAGAACCGCAGCAGCCATTCTCTTGTAACAACTGCTTTGCCTGCTCTTATCTTTGAAAACTGTGCTTCACAGTGAAGACAGCCAATATCTCTTAAAAACCAGGCAGCCTTATCATAGTATCCATATTCTTCCTCAATAACTTCTTCAAGACACTGGCCAAACTTCCTTGTTCCATCCCTAAACTCATCTTTGTAACTTCGAATGAGTTCATAGAATTCCTCTAATGTCTTCACTTCAGAAAGCATAACCCACAAATCCATCGTTGCAAGGCTTCTGCTGTCCTGCTGTATATTTTCTTCTAAAATGTCTTCAATATGTGCCCGGACATCTTCAAAGGCATCAATTGGAAAAAGTCCATTAATCAGTGCAATCCACAAAGCATCATCAATATTCTTACAGTAAAGTCCATATCCCATATAGGTTTCCAGAAGAATGTGGTTAATTTCCTCTAAATTCATTTCAAATGCCATACCAAGTGTGACATAGATATCCCTGGATGATGGCATGGAACCACGAAGCCATGCCCCGATTGCCTGTCTTGTCACAGGTACATAAGAAACTGTTCCCTCTTTCTTCTTTTCTACACGGTGAAACACCTTTTTTGCCAAAGATGTATTGCTGTAATCAAAGGCATCCATTTTTTCCTCTAAAAATCTGGAAAATGGAATTTTATTTTTCTGCCCTTCTGCCAGCCGTTCTTCTATCGCATTCATAAAAGATTCTATCGTATCGTCTGCTAATCTTTCCATAACTTCCTCTTTTTCTATCTGCCTGCATGTGCCGATTCTTCTTCCATCTGACTTTTTTCCTTTTTCAGGCGAAGGAGATTCACTACCTGAATACATACCGTAATGACTCCCAAAATAATAAAATAGTACAGTCTCACTTTTTGCGAACGGAAAAACCAGGCCGCCGCTTCAATAATCCAGCCTTCTACCAGACACAGGCCAACTACCTTCCACAGAGGATAACTCGCCTTTCTCTGAATAATCACAGCCTGATAATTTAACATGAGAAGACCCCACATGCCCGCCATACCAAGTGCAATCTTCCAATGGCCAATCATTAAAGAATAATGAGATAAGTACATGATACAACCGGTGAGAAATCCTTGCGGGAATCCCATAAGTAAAAATGGAACTGCCGGTCCTTCCTCTTCTAAGCTGTCCTCTACTGCCTCTGCCTCCACATTCTCTATCTCCGTGCCTGTTTTTCTCGCTTTTTCTTCCTCTGTTTCTGCTGCTTTCTTATACCGTCGTCCCATGTCACTGTCCTCCTCACCACTTTCTTTCGATTGTCCGCCTTTTTTTATTCTATGTGTTCTGTGTCCGCGTTCCTGACGAAGCACCATTCTTGTTTCCGGCCGGTATCCGCCGAGCATTTCCTCCACATAACACGCTGTATCTAACTGCTTTTTATTAAAGAGCGCTGCATGTTCCTGTAGCTGCTTTACAAAATCCTGAAGAATCTTAATCCACTGCTCCCTTCGGTTCAAATGAATCGCTATTTTATCGAACAGTTCAAACCGGTCTTTGTCAAAAAGTTCCTCATTCAAAAGGCCGATTCCTGTACGAAGGATCTCATCTTTTTGTTCTCCTGGTACTTTCTCCTCATTAAAATCTTTCACATACTTATACAGACTTTCCATGTCCCTCGCATTCATGCGAAACAGACTTTTTCCATAATCAGATAGCTTCTGATTCGGCAAAGTTTCACATAGAAGGCTGGTATAAATATCCTTATTTTTCTCTCTGATCACAGCAAGAAGTGAGGCAAACTCTACTTTATCTTCCTCAAATACTTCCCCTAACACTCTGTCGATTTCTTTTAAAATACGCTCTCTTGAGCGTCCTGTCATGCCAGTTAAAAGATTCTCTATATATTTCTGTCTTTCTTTTGCTGAAAACTTATATTCCCTGATTTCTTTTAAAATATCTTCTGCTACATATTCTAATGCTTTGTCTTTACATACCCAATATAATAGTTCTGGAAAATTTTCACTTAAAATTTCTATGCTAAGTGCACTCTGTCCATGCTTTCTTGCAATATCATAGAAAATCCACTCTACTTTCTTAAGAAGATTTCCGTTATCTCGAACAGTCTTTAAATACTTCCCAGCCATTTTTTGAAAATCTCGATAAATCTCGTCTTCTTTTTGGCTTGCCTGTGCAAATCCATTATAAAAATACTGATCAAGGGCTGTCTGCGTGTTCTCCCAATCATTTCTTTCAGATTTTTCAGAAAGGTTAAAATACTTTGTTCCACATACTTTCTGTGAAAAATAGAAAGAAACGGACGGGATTGCCTCTCTTGTAAAGGAAACATATCCTGCTCTTTCCCTTGCCGGCTGCGGCAGCAAGCTGTGAATTACATACATCAAACGCTTTGCTTTTTCTGCAAATTCTTCTTCTTTCCAATCCGGCGCCACAATATTAATTCCCTCAGAGTATCCCGACAAACACCAAAAGACTACCTGCATAAATTCAGGCAGTCTCGACATAAGATTCATCTCCTGCAAGATATCTTTTCTATGAAATTCCGGTTCTTCAAGGAATAACGGCTGTAAATAACCAACACTCTCTTCCTCTGCCCATTCCCCTCCCGGTGCAAGATAGGCTACTGGATTACTTTCAGGAGCCTTGGGCTGATAAATTCTAACTCTCTTATTCTGCCGCTTATCCTCTCCCGATTCACATGGAACAGAACTCATCTTTACAAAACCACAAACAGAACTATAAACAAGTTCATCTACTTCTGTTTTTCCAGTCTTATCTATAACAGCTGCCTGTGCCAGCTTTTCAAGTTCTCTTAAATAGGCTCTGTCTTCCGGCATGGAGGAAGCAGTAATCCCCCAGCCAAGTTTATTCCCGGAAATGCAATGATTCGACCACATATACTCATGTATTAAATATTCTGTCTTCATTCAAGCCACCCTCTTTCCTGCATGAACTTCATCATCATCCACAGTATTGGTTCCTCTGTTCGAATCGGCCGTACTCTTCCTACTGTTTTCACTTCCTTTTGTGTTCCCTCCATCGTCTCCTCTGTCTCACAGCCAAGTGCTGATACTGCAAAGAGACCACTCTCTTTGTAATCTGCAAGATTACGCTGCAGGCGGAACACCTTCTGATCAAAAATCTGCTTTAATATCTCCTGTCTTAAAAAATGATGATCCATGTTCATAAAGCCATAAGATACCTGTTTTCTCTCAAATAAAAGACTGTTTCCCCTGTATTCCTTTATCTCGCCAAGTTCCTCTAATAAATCACTCTTTGCGATAGTAAGAGCCATATACTTCTGCTTTAATTCATGATCTCCAAGAACAGAACGAATAGAATCTAAAACGGTGTCTGCTTTTCTCTCATAAAAATACTCGTCACTCATCGTATTCTCCATCATGAAATCCGCCTGATCCATAACCTGCTTTCCATTCTCATTACTCATTCTCTGAATGGACATCTGTTCTTCCTTCCCCATGACATAAAGTTTCTCTAATACTCGCTCCTCATCAGGAATCTGTTTATTAATGAGAGAATGTTCCAGATGCATCTGCGCTGGATCTACCAGGCAGATAAATCCATCCATATGCCGGACAAATCCTGTTCTTCCTGTACCTGCACTGTCTCTGATAAGCTCTCCCGCCACATCATAAATTGCCGTAAGCATATGCAGATTCTTCTGTCCAATCCGATAGGTCACTTCCAAAAATACCGGTTTTTTAAAAGCCTTACTTGTTGACTCCGGACAGATTCCATACCGCATAAGACGGTCGGCATTCCGCTCCATCTCTATCTTATAATCATCATTTGGATTGCCATAAGCATTACGAACCGTAAGATTCTGTCTCTGCATCACATCAAATCCATTCATCATTAGAGAACAAAGATACACGGTCTTACCAGAAGCGACACTTCCTGCAAGCCCGATCATCAACATCTCATATTTAAAAAAGTTCTGTGGAAGTACATTATGACAGTGCGGACAGACCATCGTATTGGAAAAAAGAGTAACCGCTCCCTCTTCCACATGAAACGTATATCCACAACTATCCGTATCAAAGCGTTTCACGGCAAGATCTCTTCCGGCCGCCGTCAGTTCCTGATTCAGTTCTGTCATAACTTCATTATCTATAATAATTCTCTTTGCATCGATTTGTTCTTCCGGGATTCCCATAGCGCTCCAGAAATACAAATACGCCGTATCTGTCTTATAAGAAAATACTTCATTTAACGCTGGTGACTGAAATCTTACCCCGTCTGTTCTTAAAAGAAATCCTGCATCCTCATTTGAAATATTACGGAAACAGTAAGGACATTTCTTCACCCGTATTGTTTTTGTCTCCTGCATTAGTATCTCTCCCGTCTAACATCTCTTTGTTGCTTTTATCGAAATCTCATGTTTCGATTCCAAAATAATATAATACTTGACATCCTGCTTTATGACCGCCTGCTTTGTCGGAACACCCTGTCCTCTCGAAAGACCTGCCTCGCGAATCTCAAATGGCTGCTGTTTCGAAATAACCGTCAGTTCTTCTGGATTATCGCAGGCACAGATTTCCAATCCCTGATCTTCGATATAATAAGTAAATTCTTTACCTGACGGATGCTTACCATACATAAGAATATTATCAAGTGCAACTTTATCTTTTCGAATCGTTCCATCTGCACAAACAGCCGCACATCCTCCAAAAGCAGAACCATGTGTGATCAGAAAATCCATCCCAAATACACGATCTCTCTGCTTCTTTTCTTCTTCCTGTCTCTGCTGCCGTTCTTCTTCTCTCTTCTGACTCTCTAATTCCGAAACTTGCCCGGCATAATCCAATATGTATTTTTCCTGTTGCTGCCGACCGCTCTGCCGCTTCCACTGAACGACTCCGACCACCGCCATTAATGCCGCAATCACAAGCCCGGCTTCCATTGTAAAAGTAGAAATCAACTCTTTACACCTCATTTTTATTCATTATATGCAAAAAGAAATCTTTTTTATTCTCCTTGCCCTTATACGATTATAACAGAAAAAAAGCATTTCTCAAAGAGGGTGATTTATTGGTTTTTACTAGAGTGTGTTTGAAAAATGATTTTTTAAACACACTCTAGATTTCCACAAAAAAATATTATAAAATAATAAATATATGTAACGACCTTACTTTACGCAAATATCCTAATTCATTCTGCGTAGTTATATAACATATATTTCTGAATAATTATCATAAATACTATTTTGAATAATCAGCATATAACACTATAGAAATAACATAGAAATGAGGACTTTACTATGGCTCTTGAATCATTACATCTGAAAAAAGAATTTGAAATACGGCAGCTTACTTCTCTCCACTATTTTGAATATAAAAGTGACTTTATTTTTAAAAGTGAGTATCACGATTACTGGAAACTTCTCTATGTGGAGGATGGCTCTGCCGAAATCTCTTTTTCCAACAAAAAACAGGCACCTGTCACTTTGCAAAAGGGTGAACTTTTCATCCAGTCTCCAAACGAATACTACTCTTTTAGGGCCTCCTCCGGCAATATTGCCGTTCTATTTACCGCAGGCTTTTACAGTGATACCGCAAATCTTTCATTGCTCGCCAACAAAAAGCTTGTATGCCAGAAAAAAGAGACCGAGTTATTACAGGCACTCGCCTTAGAAGGGAAAAGCAACTTTTCTCCAAAAATCAACCCAGCATCGCCTGCTGCCCTCGAACGAAGATATAACCAGCCTTTCGGCGGTGAACAACTTATCGGCATTTACCTTGAAATGCTCCTCATCAGCCTAATGCGCCAGTATACTTCTTCCGAAGAGAAAAAAGAAACTCCATCTGAAAATACAAAAAAAGACGCTTCCGCTTCTCTCTTAAAAACAGATTCTATTCTTTTCAACCGAATCACCGATTATTATGAGGCACATATCACCGAACATATTAAGGTAGAACATCTTTGCAAAGAATTTGGCATAGGCCGCTCCCATCTACAGAGAATCTTTCGTGAACAGACTGGCTATGGAGCAATCGAATACTTTTGCCAGATGCGAATCAGTGCCGCCAAACGGTGCATCCGGGAGAATCGTATGAATCTGACAGATACCGCTGCCTCGCTGGGCTATACCTCAATCTATTACTTTTCAAAACAGTTTAAAAAAATCACGGGAATGTCTCCATCACAGTATCAGAAAATGGTGCGAAGTTCTAAGAAAGACCCTCTTTATGAACAGAGAGAGCTTTGATTTTCTTTGCAAAATAGACGAACTCGGAAAATGAAAAAAGATATATTAAGTAAAACCAGTTGAGAAATATAAAAAAAAGTAGTATAATATATACAGTTGCAACGTAAAAATCCTTGAATAATAATTTAGATAGGAGTGATACTTATGAAAAGAAGAAACTATAGCGAATTAGAAAAAACAAGAAACCGGAAGCAAATGCGAGCATTTGTAAGAGAAGTTGCAGAATTTTATGCTAATACAGATAATGAAATTAGCAAACCGTATATTACAAATTATTATCAAATTACAGATAGTTGCTATTATAAAATTTTAGAATATGCAGTAATTTGGGGAGTTGTTGATGATGTAATTGTAAAATCAAACCCTTTATTTCGATACCATTCCGTATAAACCCTGTTTAAAGTGAATGACATAATTGCCAGCACATTTGCCCTTATGGTGTCTGCCGGCCAGGTTGCATAGATTTCACTTGATGCGACATTTTTTATATAATCTTTGTACTTCACATAATAATTCTGTGCTGTAGAATCCCGCGGAGATCCATCATGTACGATAATATATTCCGGTA
>ERZ857775.3893-NODE-3893-length-11474-cov-5.069095_pt1 | contig 11474 bp, 9 predicted proteins | sample MGYA00519698_ERZ857775 | MGnify/ENA primary metagenome ERZ857775 (study PRJEB31778, sample SAMEA3449363) | human gut metagenome | biome: human gut; feature: human-associated habitat; material: faeces | place: United Kingdom | collected 2010/2012 ...
CCCGCCCTTTTGGGTGGAGAAAGCCACATACAAGGTTTCTTTCTTCATTGTAATAATTCTTTTTTGTGATACATCTTTATTTCATTCCATCCGTACAGATTGACGGATGGTTTTCTTTCGTTCCATGTTGAAATCCTGAAAGATGGACTGACTTCTATCTTTTTGCAAAGACAGATTTCTTTCTTCCTTGCTTCTTTTCTTTTAATCTTTCCAAAAAGCTGGATTGCTTTCTTTGCAGACTGCTTGTTTTCCCGATTGAAAGGTGGGCTGCTTTCATTCCGTCCCGACAGCTTGCATTCTTGTTTTCTTGAAAGATTGCAATCTTGAAATCTTGTTTTCAAGTTTTTAAATTCGCTTTCTTTGCGTCCGTTTTCCGTTACATATTTTCATCTATCCATATTGCTTTCCGTCTTAAATCAGGGACAAATAAACACAGAAAAGCAACCCCTTTCGAGATGTGTCCTCAAATGTCCCCGTTTGTCCTCATTTGTCCTATAACCTGCTATTTCACAGCATTTTTAATACCCGTTACTTTGCATCCGAAAGGTATCGGTCAGGCTAACCAAGCCCCCGATGTCGGGAGCGTTCCAATATCCGCTAACTCCAATCCATCGGTAGATGGATTTTTATTTGCACTGGCAAATAGCAAGGTGTGTTCTCAGCAGCTTGAAATTCTTTCAGCAGCTTTGAACGCCTTGCCCGGACGAAGCCGGGATAGGGTCACTCCGAAGTCGTAACCCTTAAAAAAGAAGCATGAAACAGAAAAATGAAAATGCGCCCCGTCCGGGTGGCGCAGGGCGAAAGCCCAAAGCAGACCCGGCAGTGTTCCGGTACTCTATCAGCTTCAATGCGATAGACCACGCCCGCTTTTTGGCATTGTTCGACCAGTCCGGTATGCGCACGAAAGCGCACTTTATCACTGCACGCATCTTCGGCGAGCCGTTCAAAGTGATAAAGATCGACAAGGCGGCGGTCGAATATTATACCCGGCTGACCGCTTTATATTCCCAATACAGGGGTATCGCCGTAAATTATAATCAGGTGGTAAAGGCTCTCAATACCAATTTTTCAGAAAAGAAAGCACTCGCGTTTCTCTATAAACTGGAAAAGGCAACGATGGAACTTGCCGACCTGAACCGCCAAATTATTGAACTGACCCGTGAGTTTGAAACGAGATGGTTGCAAAGATAAGTGTAGGCAGTTCCCTGTTTGGTGCGCTCGCTTACAACCAAAACAAGGTGGATGAAGAACAGGGAAAGGTACTTTTAAGTAACCGTATGTTTGAGAGCGAGGACGGAAATTTCAGCATCCGGCGATGTATGGAATGTTTCGATATGCACCTGCCCGCAGACCTGAAAACGGAAAAACCGATTATCCATATCTCCCTGAACCCGCACCCGGACGATGTACTTTCTGATAGCCAGTTGGCGGATATTGCCAAAGAGTATATGGATAAGTTGGGGTACGGCAACCAGCCGTATATGGTTTACAAGCACGAAGGTGCGTCCGTAAAGGTCGCATGATAAATATCTCTTTGGCAAGAGATTAGGTTAGTGTTCCGAATAACACGATAAGTTTAACCCCTATAAAGACGCGAAAGTGGATTTATAGACATAAAAAAACGAATATGTTATACAACCTATTCCCATCCGACTTACCCTGCGGAGAAATCTTTAGGGGGAACATAGCACTTCGGAAAAGTGATAAGTCAGCTAACTGCCATGCTGCTACTGAATTGCGAGGGAAAAAGACAGACATGAGGATGAAGCCTGATTGGTTGAACGATAATCCAATGGTCGAACTTGTGACTATGGCGGAAGGCAGTCACTTACGCCATACCATGATACCAAGCCCAGTTCTTCGTATGGGTATGGCGGGAACTTGTCATGGCATAACCGCAATAAGCGGAGATAAGGATGAAAGTCGCATCCGACAGTCTGTTGCGCCAATAGTTATCATGTGTGCTAAACGGAGATTGCCTAAATCGAAATGCCGTAACACGGCTATGGGCAACGGCTCTGAATATTCGACAAGGCAACGGAGTGTCCATAGTAGTCTGAGCAAGGGAAAGCCTTGTACATGGCAAAGGGACACAGTTGGTATTTTCAATATAACTAAAGGATAACGTGAGAGACGTATGAGAAATCCAGAAGTCATATTGAACACTCTATGCTCACACAGTAAGGACAAGGACTACAAGTATGAGCGTATCTACCGTATCCTGTTCAATGAAGAACTGTTTATGCTTGCCTATGAGAAAATAAAGTCCAAACCGGGAAACATGACCGCAGGAACGGACGGAAAAACCATAGACGGCACAACACTCCAACGGATAGGTAAACTGATTGACAGTCTCAGAAATGAGAGCTATCACCCCAAACCTGCAAGGAGGGTATATATACCCAAAAAGAACGGGAAGAAACGTCCGCTTGGCATACCCTCTTTTGATGATAAACTGGTACAGGAAGTAGTTAGAATGATACTTGAAGCAATTTATGAAGGTAGTTTTGAACATACTTCGCATGGGTTTCGCCCCAAACGAAGTTGTCATACTGCTCTTATAGATATACAAAAGACATTCACTGCCGTGAAATGGTTTATTGAGGGAGACATTAAAGGCTTCTTCGACAACATAGACCATCAGACACTCGTAGAAGTCTTACGTAAGCGAATTGCAGATGAACGCTTTCTGCGTCTTGTATGGAAATTCCTAAAGGCAGGTTATGTTGAAAACTGGAAATACAATCGTACTTATTCAGGAACTCCACAAGGTGGCATTGTCAGTCCTATACTGGCAAACATATACCTTGACCAGTTCGATAAGTATATGAAAGAGTATGCACAGACTTTTGACAAGGGAGAAAAACGGAGAACGAGAAAGGAGTACAATAGTCTGAACACCAGAACTGTAAATCTGCGCAAGAAATGGAGGGAAGAAACGGACAAATCCGTAAAGTCCCGGTTGCTGGACAAATTAAAGAGAATGCAGGAAGAAAAGTTAGCGATGTCATGCAGTGACGAAATGGATGAGAATTATCGTCGCCTCAAATACATTAGGTATGCTGACGACTTCCTTGTCGGGGTAATTGGTTCAAAATCAGAAAGTGAAAGAATTAAGGCGGACATCGCCGCATTCATGCGTGAACGCCTAAAACTTGAACTTTCAACCGAGAAGACATTGATTACCCATGCACAGGAAGAAGCTAAATTCCTCGGATTTCATATTACCGTCCGCTCATTGAATGTACGTAAGCGTAACCGAAAAGGTGCGCTGAAAAGAGACTTCAAAGGAAAGGTAATGCTGAATCTATCATCTGAAACGGTTAAAGAAAAACTTCAAAATCTTGGAGCTATTCGTTTTACGCAAAAGGATGGTAAAGTTATCTGGAGACCTAAGATAAGAACGGCTCTGACTGGTATGGATGCCGACAGGATGGTAGCCAAATACAACCTTGAAATCAGAGGATTCTATAATTACTACTGCATAGCCAATAATGTCTCGGCAACATGCGCAGACTTTGGCTACATCATGAAGTATAGCCTTTATAAGACTTTGGCGCGAAAGTACAACAGTTCGCTCCGAAAGATAATAAGGAAATACACTAAGGACAAGGTATTCTCTATTCCCTATAAAGACCCTAACGGGAACGAGAAGCGAAGAACCCTTTATCATGATGGTTTTAAACGCAAAACAGTAGGATTCCATGAAACCTGCGATAATATTCTATTCACCCATTATCCCAAACGCTCTCTCGCAGAACGCTTGAGAAATAATGTATGTGAAGTGTGTGGTGGAAAAGGTCCTTTGATAATGCACCATATCAGGACACTCAAATCCGCCAATAAGAATACACCGTGGGGAAAACAGATGCTACTTATGAACCGTAAAACCATTGCTGTATGCGAGGAATGTTTTGCAAAAATCAAAGAGGCAGAGCAATAGAGTGTTTGCTAACGGAGAGCCATATACATGGGAACATGTACGTATGGTTCGGGGGCAGACATGGGGAAACCAGCCATAGGAATATGGTATGGCGCCCTGTGTCGAGCCTACATATTGCAAGGCATCATATCCATATCGTTTCCATCCGAGTGGATGAAACAGGCAAAAAGATAAACGACAAGTTCGAGCATATCCGCAGCAAACAAATTACCCGTGAACTGGAACAGAAGTACGGGCTGCATCCGGCGGAGAAGAAACAGGTAGCCGACCGTCCCGAACTTAAAAAGGTGGACTACCGGGCAGGGGACGTAAAGCACCAGTTATCCAATACGGTGAAAGCCCTTGCCAGCAGTTACCGTTTCCAGAGTTTCACGGAATACAAAGCGTTGCTATCTATATATAATGTACAGGCGGAAGAAGTGAAAGGGGAAGTGAACGGCAAACCTTATAACGGTATTGTCTATTCGGCGACCAATGACAAAGGAGAAAAGCAGGGAAACCCGTTCAAATCTTCCTCTTTGGGTAAGTCGGTAGGTTACGAAGCCATCCAGCGACACATCAAGAAATCCACAAAGGACATTCAGGACAAGAACCTGAAAGAGCGTACCCGCCGGACAGTCGGCGCAGTGATGCAATCCGCCCGTAGCCGGGAACAGCTTATTACGGAATTGAAAGCGAAAGGCATAGATGTTCTTTTCCGGCAGAACGATACAGGCAGGATATACGGGGTAACGTTCATCGACCACGAAAACCGTACCGTCCTGAACGGTTCTCGTTTGGGAAAGGACTTTTCCGCCAATGTGTTCAATGATCTGTTTACTGGCTCCCGCAGTTTGACGGGAAACATTAAACAGGAAACGCAGGAACACGTACCGGAATTTAACCCGACCGGACACTTTTCAAATACAGGCAAAGCCATTGCGGGACTGTTCAGCCTGTTTTCCGGTGGTGACGATACGCCACCCGACAACCGACAAGTTCCACCACCCAAGAAGAAAAAGAAGAAGAAGCAAAAACGTATTTAGTAATCCTAAAAATTTCAATTATGCAGAATGAAGATGATTTAAGAGGACTTGCAAAGGTCATGGACTTTATGCGGGCAATCAGTATTTTATTTGTAGTGATAAACATTTACTGGTTTTGTTACCAATCATTCAGGGAGTGGGGCATCAATATCGGGGTAGTCGATAAAATCCTGCTGAACTTCCAGCGTACCGCCGGGCTGTTCTCCAATATCCTATATACCAAACTTTTTTCAGTGGTATTCCTTGCGCTTTCCTGTTTGGGAACAAAGGGAGTAAAAGAGGAAAAAATCACATGGAACAAGATTTATGTATTCCTGACAATCGGTTTTATCCTGTTCTTCCTGAACTGGTGGCTGTTGGTTCTGCCGTTACCATTGGCTGCAAATACAGGTTTGTATATCTTTGCCATGACCGCCGGGTATCTTTCATTATTGGCTGCCGGAGTATGGATTTCCCGCCTATTGAAAAATAACCTGATGGATGATGTGTTTAATTTGGAAAATGAAAGTTTCGCACAGGAAACACGCCTGATTGAAAACGAATATTCTATCAACCTGCCGACCCGTTTCTACTATAAAAAGAAGTGGAACGATGGGTGGATAAACATTGTAAACCCGTTCAGGGCAAGCATGGTTTTAGGCACACCCGGTTCGGGAAAATCGTATGCGATAGTCAATAATTACATCAAACAGCAAATAGAAAAAGGGTTCGCTGTTTATATTTATGACTACAAATTTCCCGACCTTTCGGAGATAGCTTACAATCACCTAATCAACCATTTAAACGGGTATAAGGTAAAACCTAAATTCTATATGATTAACTTTGACGACCCACGTAAGAGCCACCGATGCAACCCGATAAATCCGGCATTTATGACGGACATATCAGACGCATACGAAGCCAGTTATACCATCATGTTAAATTTAAACCGCAGTTGGATAACCAAACAGGGTGACTTTTTTGTAGAAAGCCCGATTATCCTGTTGGCTTCTATCATTTGGTTTTTGAAAATCTATCAGGGCGGTAGGTTTTGTACATTCCCGCACGCAATCGAGTTCCTGAATAAGAAATATGCCGATACGTTTACAATTTTAACCAGTTATCCCGAACTGGAAAACTACCTTTCACCGTTCATGGATGCGTGGGAATCCAATGCACAAGACCAGTTACAGGGGCAGCTTGCAAGTGCTAAAATCCCACTTTCCCGTATGATAAGCCCGGCTTTATATTGGGTAATGACAGGGGATAATTTTTCACTGGATATAAACAACCCGGAAGAACCTAAGATATTAGTAGTAGGCAATAATCCCGACCGCCAAAATATCTATTCCTGTGCTTTGGGGCTGTATAATTCCCGTATCGTAAAGTTGATAAACAAGAAGCATCAACTGAAAAGTTCCGTGATAATAGACGAGTTACCGACAATCTATTTCAGGGGACTGGATAACTTGATTGCAACGGCACGGAGCAACAAGGTAGCGGTCTGTTTAGGATTTCAGGATTTCAGCCAATTACGCCGGGACTATGGGGACAAGGAAAGCAAAGTAATCGAAAATACGGTGGGTAATATCTTTTCCGGTCAGGTGGTTTCTGAAACGGCTAAAACGCTTTCAGACCGTTTCGGAAAGGTCTTACAAAAACGGCAAAGCATGACTATTAACCGGAACGACAAATCAACCTCTATCAGTACGCAGATGGATAGCCTGATACCACCCAGCAAAATATCCAACTTAACGCAGGGTATGTTTGTGGGTGCGGTCAGCGACAATTTCGATGAAAGGATAGAGCAGAAAATATTCCATGCGGAAATTGTGGTGGATAACGAGCAGGTGAAGCGGGAAACAGCCAGTTACAAAAAACTACCCCAAATCATAGATTTTAGGGACGAAAACGGGAATGACCGGATGCAGGAAGAAATACAGGCAAATTACAACCGGGTCAAGCAGGAAGTCCAACAGATTGTCATGGACGAAATGGAAAGGATTAAAAATGATCCCCAATTACAACATTTGATTAAAAATGAAGAATAGATATTTAGTGGGGATTGATAGTCCCCACTAAATACAATATTATCTATATGTTATTCTTTCTGTTTAATCTTCTTGACGAAAGTTTTACCCAAATATCGTGAGCTAACTTTACATCATTGGATGATAATCCGTAATTCAATTCTAGAATTTGTTTATTTGTTATATCTAATATGTTTGAAATATCAACTTTAGCTCTTAACATTTCATCGATTGTTAGAAATAAATCTGAATTGTTATTTTGAAATGGTAGAAATATATTCTCGGCTTCATTTGGCATTAGTTCCAAAACTCCACCGCCATGACTACGACCTAATATTTCAGTAGAAGCTAAAGATAATGAATTGTAATAGCTTGAAATAAATGATTTTATATCCAAATCAGGCTTTATAGTTACTCGATGCATTGTATCTGTTGTATAAGCCTGACTTTCATTTAAAATAAGCCGAGGATATATATTATTTCTTCTCATAAAGAAAGCATCAGAAACTCTTAACGATGGAACAATTTGCCATTCATCTCTTATTCTACATTTATAACCTTGGTCTATACCCTCTTTTACTCCCCATTTTAGATAAGCTTTTGCACCATCATTCAACTCTTTATAAGATGGAAACACTAAAAGAAATGCTTTTGCATCAAGTTTTATATTATTTTCCCAATCGTTCTTAGTAAAAACAGAACCTGTAACTTGAATACTTCTCCCTACTAATGGCTTGGCATACTTTTCAAGATTATATTTTTTTACAACTGATAAAGGAACAGTAAAAAACTCATTTGAGCCAGTCGTTATGCCAACTTCAATATTAGCATACTTATTCATTCTAGGAATGATATTACTATCCTGTAATTCTTCAAGAAAATCAATTTCCTTTTGCTCCAAAAAATAAAAAGTCCACTTACTAGACTTATGATTTATCTTTTTTTGAGGGCTGCACAATTTTTCTATTTTAATGCAATCTAACCCATCTGCATCTAATACTTCTAAATGTTCTATTGAATGCATATTTGATTTGTTCTTTTCGCATAAAAGCAAAATGACTTCCTGCTGAATATTTGGAAATACTAGTTTTTGAAAAGATATGATATTTATTTTATTATAAAATATTGATAAAAAATTACGTAATTGCTTTGCAAAAGAAACTTGCAAGATTTCAGCAGGTAGTACAAAACCTATTTTACCTGTTTCTTTTAACAACAAAGAAGAACCTACAACAAAAGACACCCATGCATTTGTTAATTTAGAATACGATAGTCCCGCTTTCTCAAAAATAGAAGCAGCATAAGCTTGTTGTTCTTTGTTGAAATACTGATATCTAATATAGGGAGGATTACCTATAACTAAATCGAATTTTTGTTCAGTGTTTATACAGTATTCGTGAAAATCAGTATTTAAGATTTTGGATTTTACTAGATTGGTATTTCGAGCTTTTTGTGCTTCCTCTTTATCTAGTTCAATGCCAAGAAAAGAATTATATTCATATTTACCCTTTTGTATTTCTCGTAGAAAGACACCATCTCCGCAGCTTGGTTCTAAAATATCAATGTCCTTTTGCTCATTGAAGGCCCATTTTAGAATAAATGAGGCTATTTTATTAGGGGTGTAAAAACCACCCCTTAATTTTTCATTGCTTACATTATCTACTAATTGCATTTTATCATCTTTAATATTGTGACACAAAGTTACAATAGTAAGTGAGAGCCTGAAAATATTTATTCGATTATTAACGTAAACTCGGTAGTATTTTCAGGATTAACATATAATTTCGCAATACAACCTAACAATTCCTCTTTGGCTATATGATCTTTTGCAGATCCCCAACTTATCCAGGTCATTGAGTTATTTTGCAAATAAGCTTTTGACTTGGTGTCCGTGTTATGGGTCAATGCTAAATTGAAGGTTTTAGGTCCTTCTCCTAAGGTATATATACGGAATTGGGCTTTTGCTCTTTCTAAATGCGGGTGTTTACTGTCTTTCTGCCATTTCAAATCACAAAATACTACGTCACGAAAATAGTGCTTTTGATCTATATCAGGAGTATTGCCTTTACTGAAAAACATTGAGCCTGTAGAATGAGTATTTGCACCAATTGGAATATTCAAATCACGTCTTGATAGTTCTTTACTTGTCCAAACTAATGATAACTCACCTATGTCTATCGTATTATCAATTTCAATACAAGTTTCTTCTATCACATCTGTTACAATTTTTTCTCTACTAGCTTTTATGCGTTTAAATTCTTTTGGCAGTTTTACAGTTTCTCTATTAGGCACTTCAAATAGATTTTCTGTTTCTACTTTTTTTTCTTCTGTTTTTCTATATTTATTTTTCCAATTTACTTTTTCTGGGACTATTCCTTTATCAACAAATGCTTGTATAACTTCAGATGTTAATTTAAATAAATTTGAATCGGAAAAATCAAATAATGTACTATAGTGACTTTTAAGATCATGTAACAAAGCTTGTCCTTGCATATCTGTATTGTTAAATTCAATCAGAATTGAGCTTTCAATATTAGAAAAAAGTCCATTCGTTGTAAGGTTGGATGAACCAACTATAAGCATAGTCTTAGTTTCACTTTCAAATAAATATATTTTAGGATGAAATATAGGACTTTCTTTTTGATAAAAAATATAGCTATTCACGCCTAATTTGAGAATTTCCTCTAAAGCATCCTTAGGTGTCCCTTCTTGATCAATACCTACAATTAGATTGATATCTTTAAATTCATTGTTTAACAAATACTCAGAGAGGAGTTCTACAGCAGCAGCACTAGCAAAAGCAGAGATTCCTGTAAAAGTATTAAATTGTCTTGATTTCAGGGAATCAATTAAATATTGTCCGACTGAACGATGAGTCACTTTATTATATCCTTGTCCTAAAAATAGTATTTTCATAATTTCTGTGTTTTAGTAATTAATGCCATTATATACTCCAAATTTATCAGATGTTTATATTTTTAAATACGTCTTCTAAATTGACCTCTAATGCATAGCATAATTTTATAATTGTCTTAATTGTCATATTAGTATTTCCTGATTCTAATCGACTGACGTATTGATAATCCCAATTACACTTTGCAGCCAAATTATCTTGAGTCATTTGCTTAGCAATTCTCAATTCTTTTATGCGTGTGCCTATTTTTACTAAAATATCTTTGTCATTCATTGATTTAGCATTTTTTGTTAGTAAAGATTGCCCTTTATTTTCGTATTTATCTAAACTTATAAGTTTAGATAAGGCAAAATCACTTATAAACTATTGATTATATAAGTTTTTTGATCTAATTAAAAAATGCGAAGACTAATAAGGACAAACGAGGACTAATGAAGCCACCCGTTCCCAAATCCTTAAATATACTCTATTTCATCCGTACTTTTACTTCCGAAATTTTTATTTACTCACTAAAATTCAAAAAGTTATGGATGTAAACACAGCCAACCAATCCACCACTGACGAACAGATGATGGATATTCTTCTTGTACTGGATAAGGAGAAAAAGACAATCAGCGCAGTGAAAGGCGTAGATGAAAACGGGGAACTCCAAACCGTATCGCCGGAGAATAACAGTGAACTTCTGAAATTCGACCGTCACGGCGATTTCTTTTCCAACTTTTTTTCCAACATGATAAACCAGTTGAAGAACCCGACCCGTTTTAACTTCTTCAAAATCCCTAAGATTGAACTTCCCAAAATAGAGCCGATAATCAGGGATAATTTTAATCATCCGACACCTGAAAACGAAGCGGGCATAGAGCGTTACCGGGTGACACCTGAAACCGTGAAGCAGGAAGCCAAGAAAGAGCAACAGGAAACCCAAACCCAACAGCAGCCAGCCAAAGAAACGGGAGCAACGGCGCAAGCACCGCAGCAACCCGACAAAAGCAAGTATGTGATTGACCCGGATAAAGTGGACTGGGAAGCCTTGAAGAATTTTGGTCTATCCAAAGAACAGCTTGAAAAGGCAAAGGCTTTAGAACCCATGTTAAGGGGATACAAGTCGCCCGGAGCGTTCACCATTGCGGGTAACTACAATTCAGCCATTATGAAACTGGACGCACGTTTATCTTTCCGGCACGACAAAGACGGGAATGTAGTTTGGGCGATACATGGCATCCGACAAAAGCCGGAACTCGAACGTCCGTTCTTCGGACATGAATTTTCCAAAGAAGATAAAGCCAATCTTCTTGAAACGGGAAACATGGGACGGATAGTAAACCTGAAAAACTATATCACAGGAGAAATGATACCTTCTTTCGTCAGTGTGGATAAGGTAACAAATGAACTGGTTTCCATGCGGGCAAGCAGTGTACAAATCCCCGATGAAATAAAGGGTGTAAAACTTAGTAAGGAACAGCAGCAAGCCTTACGGGAGGGAAAGGGTGTATTCCTTGAAAATATGATTTCCAACCGTAAGAATCCTTTTTCCGCTACCGTTCAGGTCAATGCCGACAAGAAAAGTCTGGAATTTATCTATC
>ERZ857775.3897-NODE-3897-length-11460-cov-5.158001_pt1 | contig 11460 bp, 9 predicted proteins | sample MGYA00519698_ERZ857775 | MGnify/ENA primary metagenome ERZ857775 (study PRJEB31778, sample SAMEA3449363) | human gut metagenome | biome: human gut; feature: human-associated habitat; material: faeces | place: United Kingdom | collected 2010/2012 ...
GCAGAGCAAGTATAACGGGTAAGGCTCCCCCTTTGGGGGAGCTGGCGCGAAGCGCCTGAGAGGGCAAGGCCGCTGACAAAAAGCACAGACACAGCGATAACATCCCTCTGACAAAGAGTCTGCTTATCGCTGTATGGCAGCTCTTTCGCCCCGAGCTTGCCCTCTCCGTCACCTGCGGTGACACCTCTCCCAAAGGGAGAGGCTATTACGTCCATCTTCACTAGAAAGGAGGTCCACCATGTACGAAGCGCTCCTGAAAAACACCCCTGAATATCAGAAGACAGCGGCCAGCCTCGCCTCCCCCGGCCCGGCGGCGCTGTTCGGTCTGCCTCCGGCAGGCCGGGCATTGCTCTACGCCGCGCTCCAGAAGGACACGGGCCGCATCCTCTGCGTCGTCACGCCCGGCGAGGCCGAGGCCACCCATTTTGCCGACGACCTCAAGACGCTGGGGCTCTCGGCGGCGGTGTTCCCGCCCCGGGACTTCATGCTCCGCCCCGTCGAGGGCGCGGGCCGCGAGTACGAGTACCGGCGTCTGTCGGTGCTGGGCGCACTGGCGGGCGGACGGCTGAACGCTGTCTGCGTCCCCGCCGAAGCCCTGCTCCAATACACTGTGCCGCAGGATGAGTTCCAGAAGAACACCCTCACCCTCAAGCCCGGCATGGTCTACAACCGCGAAGCGCTGGTGGAGCGGCTCTTCGCCGCCGGATACGTGCGGCGAAGTCAGGTGGACGGCCCGGGACAGTTCAGCGTCCGGGGCGACATCGTGGACATCTACGCCCCCGATATGCGCCAGCCCGCCCGTGTGGAGTACTGGGACGACGAGATAGACTCTCTCTCCTCCTTCGACCTGCTCACCCAGCGGCGGGACGGTGCGCTGGAAAAAATCTATCTTTCCCCCGCCCGTGAGGTGCTGTTCGGCAGCACCGCCGACACGGCGGAGGCCCTCCGCGCCGCCCAGAAGAAAGCCCGCGGCAAGCGCCGCACCGCCCTCGAAAAGGCCATGGAGTCCGACCTCGCCCAGCTGGACAGCGGCGTCATGCCCGAGGCTATGGACAAATACTACGGTCTGCGGTACAAGACGCCCGCCACATTGCTCGACCACCTGAGCAGCCCCATCTTCATCCTCGACGAGGTGGGCGGCATCCGGGACGCCCAGAAGGCCACCGAGTTCCGCCGCTGCGAAGAGCTGACCGGACTGCTCGAGGAGGGCGTCATCTGCCCCGGCCTCGATGTGCTCTACCAGACGATGGACGACCTCGCCATTGCGGCGCAGGACCAGAGCACCCTGCTCTGCGAGAACTTCCTGCGCGGCATGAACGAGTTCAAGCTGAAAGACCTCATCAACGCCGAGGCGTTCGCGGCCCCCAACTGGGGCGGTGACCTCGCTTCCCTGCGGGAAGACCTCGACCCGCTGGTCCAGCAGGGGTACGCCGTGACCCTTTTCGCCGGCACGCCCAAGGGCGCAGCGGCCCTTACCCGCGATTTGGCTGACAAGGGCTATGCTGTCAGCATGAGCCGGGACGTCCGGCCCGCGAAAGGTCTGGTTCAAGTACTGCCCGGCCACCTCACGGCGGGCTGCACCTTCCCGTTCGCCCGCGTGGCGGTCATCTCGTCCCGGCGTCACGGTCTGGACGACGAGGCCGCCGAAAACAAAAAGCGCAAAAAGAACAAAAACGCCCTGTCCAGCCTCTCGGACATCAAGCCCGGCGACTATGTGGTTCACCAGAGCCACGGCATCGGTATGTATGCGGGCATCCAGCGTCTCGAGGTGCAGGGCGCGATAAAAGATTACCTGAAGATCCAGTATTCCGGCTCCGACGTGCTGTATGTGCCGGTCACTCAGCTCGATCTGCTGAGCCGCTACACCGCCCCCGGCGACGAGGAAAAGGTGAAGCTTGCAAAGCTGGGCGGCACCGAGTGGCAGCGCACCCGCGCCAAGGTCAAAAAGGCCACCGAAGAGATGGCGCAGGAGCTTATTGAGCTCTACGCCCGCCGCCGTCAGGCCACAGGCTACGCCTTCCCCGCCGACGGTGATTGGCAGAGCGATTTCGAGTCCCGCTTCGAGTACGACGAGACGGACGACCAGCTCACCGCCACCGCCGAGATCAAGAAGGACATGGAAAAGGGCTGGCCTATGGACCGCCTGCTCTGCGGCGATGTGGGCGTCGGCAAAACAGAGGTCGCCTTCCGCGCGGCCTTCAAGTGCGTCATGGGCGGCAAGCAGTGCGCCATTCTGGCCCCCACCACCCTGCTGGCGTGGCAGCACTACAACAGCATCATCTCCCGCATGGAGGCGTTCCCGGTGAAAGTCGGGCTGCTCTCCCGCTTCCGCACCGCCAAACAGCAGAAAGAGACCCTGCGGGGCCTGCAGGCCGGCAGCGTGGACATCGTCATCGGCACCCACCGCCTGCTCTCCAAGGACGTCCGGTTCCACGACCTGGGCCTTGTCATCATCGACGAGGAGCAGCGGTTCGGCGTCAAGCACAAGGAAAAGCTCAAAGAGAGCTTCATCGGCGTCGATATGCTGACGCTGTCGGCCACGCCGATCCCCCGCACGCTGAACATGGCGCTGTCGGGCATCCGCGATATGAGCACAATTGAGCAGCCGCCGTTTGAGCGCCAGCCGATTGAAACCTATGTGCTCGAGTACGACGAGGGCATCGTGTCCGAGGCCATCCGCAAGGAGCTGGCCCGCGGCGGGCAGGTATACTACCTGCACAACCGCGTGGACAACATTGAGGAATGCGCCGCGCGGGTGGGCAAGCTCGTGCCCGGGGCGCGTATCGGCATTGCCCACGGCAAGATGACCGAGGAACAGATTTCGTCGGTGTGGCAGCAATTGTTGGACAACGAGATCGACATCCTTGTCTGCACCACCTTAATTGAGACCGGCGTGGACGTGCGCAACTGCAACACGCTGATCATTGAAAATGCGGACCGCATGGGATTGAGCCAGCTGTACCAGATCCGCGGGCGCGTGGGACGCAGCTCCCGCAAGGCGTATGCGTATTTCACCTTCACACGTGATAAGGTGCTGACCGAGATCGCGGCCAAGCGGCTTTCGGCCATCCGGGAGTTCACGTCGTTCGGGTCGGGCTTCCGCATTGCGATGCGCGACTTGCAGATCCGCGGTGCGGGCAGTCTTTTGGGCCACAGCCAGCACGGCCACATGGAGGCCGTCGGCTACGATTTGTACGTGAAGATGCTGGGTCAGGCCATTGCCGCGGCCCGCGGCGAGGCCCCCGCCCCCGACAAGAGCGACTGCCTGGTGGACATCACCGTGGACGCATTCCTGCCGGAGGAATATATCCCGGACGCTGCCGGGCGCATCGAGGCATACAAGCGCATTGCGGCCATCGAGACGACGAGCGACGCCGAGGACGTGCTCGACGAGCTGATCGACCGCTACGGCAGCCCGCCCAAGAGCGTGCAGGGGCTGGTGGACGTCTCCCTCGTGCGCGTGACCGCAGCCCGCGTCGGCATTGCGGAGATCGTCCAGCGCGGCGACCAGCTGATTTTGTATAGTGACATCGTCGGGCCAAAGCAGCTGGGCGAGGTCATGGAAAAGTTCCCGCATCGGGTGCTGTACAATGCACTGGGCCGACCTTATTTCAGCCTGCGCGTGCAGAAGGGCGAAAGCCCGCTGGTACTGCTGCGGGATGTGGTGACCCTGCTGCCGGGCGCACAGAATCAGCCACAGACAAAACCATAAAAAATAAGCACCTGTTTGCTGCGGTAAAAAGCAGTAAACAGGTGCTTTGCTTTTGGGGTAAGACGCTGAAATTTCTTTGGTCCTTTCTTTATAAAGAAAGGACAGAGGGGGCCAAGTGCCGGGCAGCCGTAAACGGGCAGAGTCCCTCAGGCGGCTTCGCCCGCGTCAAAAGCCTCCCCTCACAGGGGAGGTGGCCGAGCGCCAGCGATGGCCGGAGGGGCTTTGCCGGGCGTGCATTACACCGCCCGTTTTTTTCCCCCCTTGCATCACTCAAACACGTTCTCCTCATCCTCCACCACTTCACCAACGTGGTTTCCCTCGCTGTCCAGCCCGCGCTTGTCCAGCATATAGTGCACAAATTCCCGCGCCAGGCCGTAGAAGGTCGCAAAGAGCGGCACGCCGACGACCATGCCCACAAGACCGAACAGGTCGCCGCCGACCACGATGGAAAACAGGATCCACAAGGCAGAGATGCCGATGGACGAGCCCAGGATCTTCGGGCCGATGAAGTTGCCGTCCACCTGCTGGATGACCAGAATCAGCACGCCGAAGATGACCGCCTGGATCGGGTCAACCAACAGCAGAATGAAGATGCTGGGGATCGCGCCGATGAAGGGGCCAAATACCGGGATAATATTCGTGATGCCGATAAACACACTGATGAGCAGTGCAAAATCGAGCCGCAGGATCGCCATTGCCACAAACGTGATAACGCCGATGATGGCCGAGTCAATGATCTTGCCCACAAAGAAGCCCGTGAAATTCACGTTGGCATAATGGCAGATGCGCAGCGTGTTTTCCGCAGCCTTTTCCGGCAGGAAGGCATGCGCCAGCGTGCGCAGCTGATGGAGCAGATGCTCCTTGTCCGCCAGCATATAGATACTGGCCGCAATCGAGGTGAAGATCGCCACAAAGTTCGATGCCACGCTGCCGATGCTGGCCACGATCTGCGGCATGGCGGCGCTGGCCATGCTGTAGATTTCCTTGACCATCGCCTCGGAATCGTCCAGCACTTTTGTGGCCGACGACAGGTCAACGCCGAAGCGCTCCTGAGCCATGCCCAGCATATCCTGTACGCTCTGTATGTAGCTTGGGAAGTTCGTAAACAGCATGGCGATGCTGTCCACGATCTGCGGGATGACCAGCCATGCCAGCAGCACAAGCAGCAGAATTGCCACCAGATACGCCAGAAGAATCGCGAATCCGCGCGTCTTTTTCTTCTCTTTAAACAGCTTTGTGTAGAAGAACTTGACCATCGGGTCAAGCACATAGGCAATGACTATGCCGCCCGCAAACGGCGACACGATGCCGATAAACACACCGATTTTCCCCAGAAAGTACCCCAGATTGTTCAAAGTCAGATACAGCGCAATACAGGCCCCGACCACGCAGAACCAGTCCAGCATCGTCTCCGGCTTTTTGGTCCAGATATGTTCCTCTTTCAAATGCTCCGCTCCTTTTACATCATTTTACAAGAGTATTGTACGCTATGCACGCCTGTATTGCAAGGAATAACTTGTTAATTTTCTTGCGGCCCGCCTGGTAAATTCCGGCGCAGCTCACCGTTTTCATCCAGGCCGCGGGCCGTCAGCCCTGCCCCGACAGCCTGTTTGAGCAGCGCCGCCAGCACGGCCAGCGTCGGCACGCCCAGCACCATGCCCGGGATGCCGAACCACGCCCCGCCCACCACGATGGCCAACAGCACGCCCAGCCCCGGCAGGCCGGTGGCCCCGCCCAGAATGCGCGGCGCAATAAAGTTGCCGTCCACCTGCTGGACCACAAAAATAATGATGGCAAATTCTGCCGCCTTCCAGGGCAATTCCAGCAGCAGGATGATGAGCCCCGGCACCGCACCGAGGAACGGCCCCAGCACCGGGACAATGTTTGTCACGCCGACCAGCACGGCCAGCAGCGGCGCGTATTCCAGCCCGAAGATCGACATCAGCGCAAATGTTTCCCCGCCCACGAGCAGGGCGTCCACCAGCTGCCCGCCGATGTAGCCGCTGAAAATTTTGTTGGCAAGACGGCAGATTTCCAGCACACTGCCCGCGGCACGCGGCGGCAGCGCCGCGTGCAGACACGCCCGGGCCGCGCGGAGCAGCGCCTCCTTGCCGGAGAGCAGGTAGATGCTGGCGGCCAGTGCCACCACGGCGTTGCCCGCAGCCCCCGCCGCGCCGGAGACGAAATCCGCCGCCGCACGCGCCGCACTGCTGGACAAACCGCCGAACCAATTTTGCAGTGCCGTGCCCACCATCTGCACAAGCTGTTCCGCCGTGGCCGTATCGATGCCGAACGTATTTTGCACCCAGACCAGCAGGCCGCGGATGGTCTCCTCATACGCACCGAGCCGCCCGGCAAAGGTCGTCACGCTCTGCACGAGCTGCGGGACGACGAGCGCCGCCAGCAGCGCCAGCGCACCGAAAAACAGCGCATAGCTGACGGCCATTGCCCCGCCGCGCCTGCCGCCAAAGAGCTTTTGCGCAAAAAAGCGCGTGGGTATGTCCAGTACATAGGCCAGCAGCAGCCCCCAGCCAAACGGTGCCAGCAGCCCGAGAAACGCCCCGGCCCCGCGCAGCACGCCCGGCAGCCAGTCTGCCGCGGCAAACACCGCCGCGACGCCCGCCGCCAGCAGCAGCCAGTCCTTCATCGTGTGGGGTGTGCGGTCAAAACAGTTTTTCATTGTCGCTCCTCCTGTTTTGTGGTACACTGTTTACAGCGCATACTTTGTTCATCTTACTTGCTTCTGTTATACCACTTTTTTCCAAAAGGTAAAGAGCCGTATGATTGGAAATTACAATAATTTACGGAAAACCGATGTTTTTCGTGAAAATCCGCGTCAGCGCCCGCCTGCCGGGCACGTCGGTGCTGTAGGGGGCGGTGTCCCCGACGCCCCGGGCACTTTGCTGCAGCCGCACACATCCCGGCGGCATGAGGGCATGCCGCCCTACATTCCCCCTTACAAGCAAACTGTAGGGCGGGGTGCCCTCACCCCGCCGCGGAGGGGGCAAGACCCCTCCCTGCAAAGCCTCTCGAAAGAGGGCTGCAATCCTTTGCACTTTTCCTGCAGTTTTGTAAAATTTCTTCGGCAATCTTGACAGAATACCGTCATAATGTTAAAGTGGTCACAAAGCCGCTTTCTGTCCCTGAAAGGAGATTTCCATGTGGTTTGATACGATTTTATGGCTGGTTGCCGTCGTGGCGTTCATCATGGTCGAGGCCGCCACAACGGCGCTTGTCTCGGTCTGGTTTGCGGTGGGCGCTGCCGCGGCCATGCTGGTCAGCTTTTTTAATGTCGGCTTTGGCTGGCAGATGCTTGTTTTTGCCGTTGTATCGGCCATTACGCTCGGCCTGATGCTGCCCCGGCTCATCAGTCGGCGCGGCGCGCACCGTGCCCCTGTCACGAACGGTTCGCCGCTGACCATCGGCAAGCAGGGCGTTGTGCTTGTGGACATTGAGCCCGGCCTTCCGGGCCGGGTCCGCGTGGACGGCCTGGACTGGCAGGCCCGCGCCAAGGTCACACTCCCGCAGGGCACCCGCTGCAAGGTCGTGGCCGTGGACGGTGCGATCCTTATTGTCGCTCCCGTGACCGCTGACGCGGCTGCGGTTTAAATCACAAAGGAAAAAGGAGGACCCCCAAATGCTGTTAGTCTTTGCCATCCTGCTCATCATTATTCTGGTGGTTTTGGTGCGCTGCATCGTTATTGTGCCGCAGTCCAACGCCTATGTCACCGAGTGGCTCGGCGTCTACAAGGATACCTGGGGCGCGGGCCTGCACATCCGCACGCCGTTTGTCGAGCGCATCTCCCGCAAGGTCTCGCTGAAGGAGGAGGCCGCCGACTTCCCGCCGCAGCCCGTCATCACCCGCGACAACGTCACGATGATGATCGACACCGTCGTTTTCTTTCAGGTGTTTGACGCCAAGATGTACGCCTACGGCGTGAACCGCCCGATCCAGGCCATCGAGAACCTGTCCGCCACGACGCTGCGTGACATCATCGGCTCGATGACGCTGGACGAGACCCTGACGAGCCGCGACCTCATCAACACGAAGATCACCGCCAGCCTTGACGAGGCCACGGACCGCTGGGGCATCAAGGTCAACCGCGTCGAGCTGAAAAACATCGAGCCGCCGGTGGAGATCCGCCAGGCCATGGAGAAACAGATGAAGGCGGACCGCGAGAAGCGCGCCTCCATCCTGCTGGCCGAGGGCGAAAAGCAGGCTGCCATCACCCGCGCCGAGGGCGAAAAGGAGTCCGCCATCCTGCGCGCCGAGGCCGTGAAGCAGCAGCGCATCCGCGAGGCCGAGGGCGAAGCCGAAGCCCTGCTGACCGTCCAGAAGGCACAGGCCGATGCCATCCGCATGATCAACGAGGCGAACCCCAACCACAACTATCTGGCCCTGCGCAGCATGGAGGCCATGGAGAAGGTCGCTGACGGCAAGGCCACCAAGCTGATCGTGCCCAGCGACATGCAGAATCTCGCCGCAACCGTGTCCGCGATCAAAGAGATTTCCGGCGAAGTGACCGAATAAAATTTTACATTCTGTTTTCCCTGCCCGCGGTATTCTGCCGCGGGCAGTTTTTGTGGGGACGAACGCCGGCGGCAAGGCGCGAAAGCCCCGCCCACACCGCTCCTTTCCCGCAATTTTTTCTTGCGTTTTCCACAAAATCAGGTTATAATATAAGCAGAATAGTATGCCTTTTTGCGCATACTACATAAAATATTGTGAGGTGTATCAGTATGAAGGAACCTATGGTCATTACTATGGCGCGTGAGTACGCATCCGGCGGCAGCGAGATCGCACAGGCTGTTGCCGACAAGCTGGGTATTCCCTTATATAATAAGGAGCTGATCACCCTTGCCGCCAAAAAGAGCGGTCTGACCGAGGAGGCCATTGCCGCCAGCGAGAACCAGCGCAGCGGCAGCCTGATCTACAGCCTGTACATGATGGGCAACACGATGCCCCTGGCCGACCAGGTCTACATTTTGCAGAGCAACGTCATCAAGGAGCTGGCCGCCGAGGGCCCCTGCGTCATTCTGGGCCGCTGCGGTGACTACGTCCTGCGTGAACGCCCCAACGTGCTGCGCACCTTCGTCTACGCGCCGCTGGAGACCCGCATCCAGTTTGCCAAGAGCCGCCCCGACGCCAAGGACATGCCGGACCGCCTGTGGGAGACCCAGCTGGCCAAGCATGACCGCGCCCGTGCAAGCTACTACAACTATTACACCGAGAACCGCTGGGGCGAGGCCAAGAACTACGATCTGTGCCTGAATGCGACCCTGGGCCGCGAGGCCTGCGCCGACCTGATCGTGGCCGCCGCCAGGGCTATGCAGGAAGCCGACAAGTAAAAAGGAGCCTTTCACTATGCTGCGCTATGTCAAAAACGGAATGCTGCTGTTGAGCGTCGCGTATATCGTCATCGGTATGCTGCTGCTCATCATGCCCGAGACCAGTCTGCTCTGGATCTGCAACATTTTTGGTGTTGTGGTGCTTGTCACCGGCATTGTCTGCCTGATCCAGTATGCCCGCATCCGCGGCACCGGCTTTACCGCGCCGTTCATGCTGGTGGGCGGCGTCATCACGGCGGGGCTGGGCATCTTCACGCTGGCAAAGCCGCAGGTAGTGACCAGCTTTCTGCCCGTTGTGTTCGGCATCTTCATCGTCGTTGACGGCCTGAGCCGCATCGGTACCGCCATTGACCTTGCCAAGCGCAAGGGGCAGAAATGGTGGTTGCTGCTGCTGTTCAGCATCGTATCCGTTGCCCTGGGCGTACTGCTGGTGCTGCACCCGTTTGATGCGGCGGTCAGCGCCGTCATGCTCTGCGGCATCCTGCTGATCGCCGAAGGTGCGCTGAATTTAGGCTGCATTCTCTACGCCGCCATGGAGCTGCGCACACTGGACCGCATGGCCTCTGCCGCCGCCAATGCGGCCTTGGGTGCCATCGGCGACGCCCTGGACGAGGCCGAAGCCGCCGAGCGCGATGTCGGCAGCGACGGCCCTGTGGTGTACGACGCCGAGAGCAAGGATGTGTCGGAGGACGGTGAATAACCGTTCCGTGACACCGTAGGGGCGCATTCTATATGCGCCCGCAGCGCCGTGCCATCAGCAAACGGGCACGGGCGGATATAGAATCCGCCCCTACAAGCTCCGTTTGTCCTTATTTTGTTTCCCGCGCGAGGGATCGCGAGTTATTTTTAAAGGAGAGAACCCCTATCCATGTATGACCTTATCATCGTAGGCGCCGGCCCTGCCGGCATTTTCACCGCGCTGGAGCTGCTGCGCAAGAGCAGCACCCCCCACAAAATTTTGCTCGTCGAAAAGGGCAAGCCTGTGGAAAAGCGCCACTGCCCCAAGGATAAAACCGGCGTCTGCGTAAACTGCAAGCCGACCTGTGCCATCACCACCGGCTTTTCCGGCGCGGGCGCATTCTCGGACGGCAAGCTGTCCCTGTCCTATCAGGTCGGCGGCGAGCTTCCCGACCTGATCGGCGAGGATTTCGCGCAGGAGCTTATTGACTACACCGACAAAATTTACCTCGAGTTTGGCGCCGACCCGAAGGTCGAGGGCATCTACGAGGGTCCCGACATCAAGGACATCCGCAAGCGCGCCATTCAGGCGGGTCTGCAGCTCGTTGACTGCCCCATCCGCCATCTGGGCACCGAGAAGGCCCAGCAGCTCTACCTGAACATCCAGAACTATCTGGCCGACGCCGGTGTTGAGATGCTGTTCAGTACCGAGTGCGAGAACATCATCCTCGAGGGTTCCGTCTGCAAGGGCGTCCGCCTGCGCGAGAAGGACGGCGTCCGCGACGTCTACGCCAAGCAGGTCGTTATTGCCACGGGTCGCCGCGGTGCGGACTGGCTGGAAAAGATCTGCGCCGAGCACAACATTGCCCACAAGCCCGGCACCGTTGACATCGGCGTCCGTGTTGAGTGCCGCAACGAGATCATGGAGAAGATCAACAAGGTCCTGTATGAGGGCAAGCTGATCGGCTACCCGGCCCCGTGGCGCAACAAGGTGCGCACCTTCTGCCAGAACCCCGGCGGCTTCGTTGCGCAGGAGAACTACGACAACGATCTGGCCGTCGTCAACGGCCACAGCTTCAAGGAGAAAAAGAGCAACAACACGAACCTGGCCATTCTGGTCAGCCACAACTTCACCGAGCCGTTCAACCAGCCCATCGCCTACGCGCAGAAGGTCGGTGAGCTGACGAACATGCTGGGCGCGGGCCACATTCTGGTGCAGCGCTACGGCGATATTCTGGACGGCAAGCGCACTTGGGCCAACGAGCTGGCCCGCACGAACGTCCGCCCGACGCTGAAGGACGCCGTGGCCGGTGACATCACCGCCGCCATGCCCTACCGCGCCATGGTCAACATCATCGAGTTCATCAAGATGATGGACGAGGTCGTGCCCGGCTTTGCCAGCCCCGAAACGCTGCTGTACAGCCCTGAGCTGAAGTTCTACTCCAACAAGGTCAAGATGGACACCGATCTGGAGACGAACATCGCGGGTCTGCACTGCCTGGGCGATTCCTCCGGCTGGACGCGCGGCCTGATGATGGCCTCCGTCATGGGCGTCCTGATGGGCCGCAAGCTGATGGAGAAGCATGAGTTCTGATTTTTCGGGGACGCGGGTGTTCTTTTCTTAGAAGAAAAGAGCCAAAAGAATTTTAAACAAACGCATGGGGAGAGTGCCGGAGACGGTGCTCTCCCCTTTTTTGCAGGCGGCGAGTGGCGGCGGCATG
>ERZ857775.3901-NODE-3901-length-11453-cov-12.254255_pt1 | contig 11453 bp, 12 predicted proteins | sample MGYA00519698_ERZ857775 | MGnify/ENA primary metagenome ERZ857775 (study PRJEB31778, sample SAMEA3449363) | human gut metagenome | biome: human gut; feature: human-associated habitat; material: faeces | place: United Kingdom | collected 2010/2012 ...
TGCATAAAAATTCTTATAAAAGCAGACTCTATGAATTAATCAGTGCTTCCCTAGCCTGCCCATTAAGGCGCTTTCCTATTATTTGGCTGATCGTTTTCGCGGCCCTCTCCCGGCAATGCAGCAGGGCACAAAAAAGCAGCGCCCTTTGGGGCGCTGGGGGCTGTTATTTCTTTCTTTTTTCTTCTCTTCCTGCTTTCCTGTTTTTCTTATCCGGTTTGGTCACACTGCCTTCGCTGCGGGCGCGGCTGCCGGATTTCTTTTTTGCCTTTTTATCTTTTTTCATTTTCTTGGCTTTGTGCAGTCTTTTTTCTTCCTGGCTTCCCTTTTCACTCTGTTCTTCCATTTCTGCCGCTCTGTCTTCGGCGGCTTCCTGCTGGGCCAGGCGGCCGGATTCCGCATCTTCCGCTTCTTTGCGGGCGGTGAGTTCTTCCGTAGTTTCTCTGGAAACGTCGGCTTCACTCATGCGGGGCAGGATGACGGTGAAGGTGGTGCCTTTTCCTTCTTCGCTGGTCATGGAGAGGGTGCCTTTGTGTTTTTCCACAATGTGCTTGCAGATGGCCAGTCCCAGGCCGCTGCCACCGGTGGATTTGTTTCTGCTTTCTTCGGCACGGTAGAACCGTTCAAATACCCGGTCCTGCTTTTCCTTGGGGATACCGATGCCATTATCGGAGATGGTGAGGGACAGTTTGTCCTCTCCTTCCGGTTTCAGGGCAGCATGGACGCTGCCCCCTTCTTTGTTGTATTTCACCGCATTATCCAGAAGGTTCATCACCAATTCGGAGAGAAGGGCTGCGTTGCCGTAGGTATAGAGGGGCTCTGCGTCCACGGAAATGGTGACGCCCTTGGCTTTGGCCTGGGGCTCGATGAGATCGGCGGCGTAGCGGACAAGGCTGTCCATGGAGACCGTTTTCCAGGTGATGGTGGTTTCTGTTTCCTCAATGCGGGACAGGTGCATGATGGTGTCGATGAGGGTGAGCATGCGCTGGGATTCATTGACAATACGGCTGCCGAAGAGTTTTACGTCATCCGGTTTCTGGTACATGCCGTTGGCAATCATTTCCGCAAATCCGCTGATGGAGGTGAGGGGCGTCTTCAGTTCGTGGGATACGTTGGCGGAAAATTCCCGTCTCATCTTCTCCGCCATGTAGGAGGCGGTCATATCCCGAAGCACGATAAGAAGACCAGTCTCTCCGTCGGAGAGTTCGATTTTATTCATCACCATGCGGTAGGGTTTATCGAAGAGGTTCATGGTGTATTCCTGCCGTCCTTCGGTGCGGTATGCTTTGCCGATAACCCGGAGCCAGTCTTCGTTGTGGTAGAGGCTGGCAATGCGGCGGTATCTCTTGTCCTCCGCCGGATGGAAGATGTCCACGATTTTTCTGTTGTAGTCCACGATTTCTTTGTGTTCGTTCAAAAGGATGATGCCGTCGGAAATGGTGTCCACCACGGTGCGGATGGTATTTCTTTCTTCTTCGATGTCGTCCAGGTAGTTCTGGATTTCATCATGCTGTTCTTTCACCTTGCGGATCAGGGGTTTCAGTTCCTTGTAGTCTGATGGCACGTCGTCCACCTTCTGTCCTTCCATAATCTTCTGTACCAGGTCGCCCAGAAGGTGGAAGGGTTTCAGGATTTTTTCCGTTTCCCTTTCCGCCGCAAAGAGGCAGCCTACGACAAACACGAGAAGAAAGAGGATGATTTCCGGCAGGTAGGCGGAAAATCCTTTATAGGAAACGGTACGGGCGCTGGAGAGGCGAAGGATGGTGCCGTCCGGTGCTTTCTGGGCATAGTAGCTCTTGGGGTTGTCATTGGCATCCCGGTGCACCGCATCGCCTTTGCCCTTTTCCATGGCCTCTTTCACTTCCGGTCCGGAGGCGTAGTCTTCATCCTTGTTGTCACTGTCGTAAATGACGCTGCCGTCCCGGTCAAGCCATACGATATGGATGGTTTTGTCATTGTCCTTATATACCCGGGAAAGATAGGCCTTCCCCGCTTCCTCGTCGTCGGCGGATACGGCGCCTGCCATGACGCTGTTCAGGTGCTGCAGCTCATGGCTGAACTGTTCCTGCATGCCCTGGTAGTAAAGGATGGCGGACAGTATGAATGTGACAATCACGGACACGATGCCCATGAGAAGAAGGCTTCTATAGATGCGGACTTTCATAATAACGCTCCTGTTTATGATTTTCTGTCGCCAAGGCGGTATCCCACCCCGCGGACAGTTCGTATGCAGGCTCCTTCACTCCCCAGTTTCTGACGAAGACTCATGATGTGCATGTCAATGGTCCTGCTTTCCATTTCAAAGGGGGAATCCCAGACGGCCTGCATAATCTGGTCTCTGGAAAGAACGATGCCCTTATTTAATAACAAATAACATAATAAGTCAAATTCTTTTAATGTAAGCTGTACTTCCCTGCCGCCGGAGGTACAGCTGTGCTGTTCCTGGTCTACCACAATGCCTTCGAAGGAAAGCTGCCTGGATCCCTTATCCTCCGGCTTTCTGGTGCGGCGGAGCACGGAGCGGATGCGGGAAAGGAGTTCCATAATGCCAAAGGGCTTGGTAACATAGTCATCGGCGCCCAGGTCAAGGCCCTTCACGACGTCAAATTCACTGGTTTTGGCAGTCATAATGATGACCGGAATGTTCTGCAGCTTGGAGGAAGCCCGGATTTTTTTCAGAATGGTGAGTCCGTCTTCCCCGGGAAGCATGATATCCAAAAGAAGGAGATCCGGCACATTTTTCTGCAGTGCTTCATAAAGCTCGGCCGCTTCGCCGAAGCCCCCTACTTTGTATCCCTGTCCACGGAGGGCATAGCTGACCAGTTCACGAATACTTTCATCATCTTCCACACAGTAAATCAGCGGCATATCAAGTCTCCTTAAAAAACAGTCAAAGCCGGCAGAGCGGCCTGGGGAGGCGGCACTGTGCCGGTTGTATTTTCAAAAGACTGTGAAATGGGCATACCCATTTCATAGATTTCACATATTTATTTTACCACATCAGCCAAAATTGCCGGAAACGTAGCGGATGGTTTTTTCTTCCTTCGGATTTTCGAAAATCTGCTCTGTATCACCGTATTCCACCATTTCACCAAGATAGAAGAAGGCGGTCTTGTCGGCAATGCGCTGGGCCTGCTGCATATTGTGGGTAACCATGACTACGGTATAGTTTTCCTTCAGCTTCACTGCCAGATCTTCGATGTGGGCAGTGGAAATAGGGTCAAGGGCAGAGGTGGCCTCGTCCATAAGAAGTACTTCCGGTTCCACCGCCAGGGCCCTGGCGATGCAGAGACGCTGCTGCTGGCCGCCGGAAAGGCCAAGGGCCGATTTATGGAGACGGTCTTTCAGTTCGTCCCAGATAGCTGCCTGGCGAAGGCTGTTTTCCACAATATCATCCAGGTCGCTTTTCTTTGTAATCCCCTTCAGTCTGGGGCCGTAGGCCACATTGTCATAAATGCTCTTGGGGAAGGGATTCGGCTGCTGGAAAACCATGCCTACATGGCGGCGCAGCACGATGGGATCGATTTCCTTGTAGATATCCACGCCGGAAAGAAGGACCTGCCCTTCTACGCGGCATCCGGGGACCAGATCATTCATGCGGTTCAGAGTCCTGAGGAATGTGGATTTGCCGCAGCCGGAAGGTCCGATGAGGGCGGTAATCTGGTTCTTCTCGATACGCATATTGATTTTCTTCAATGCCTGGAAAGCACCGTAGTACAGGTCAAGACCCTTGCAGTCGAAAATAATATTGGAATAGACGGAAATGGCGGAAGCGCCTGTAGAAGCCGGTACTGCCATGGACGTATTGTTAATCATTATGCATTTTCTCCTTCTGTTTTCTTGGAAATATACCGGCTCACCATTCTGGCTCCGATACTGAATACTAAAACCATAATCATAAGAACTGCTGAAGCTGCTGCTGCCGTATCCATAGCACCGGCGCCAAGGCCTTCGGTGCGGGCCGCCCACACCTGGAGGGATAGGGTCTCGCCGGGGCGGAACGGATTCAGCGGACAGGCGGGGGATGTGATGTCCCATACATTCCAGTTGATATCGGTACTCATGCCGGCAGTATAAAGAAGAGCGGCCGCTTCGCCGAAGCCTCGCCCTGCTGCCAGAATGACACCGGTGACGATGGGGCCTACGGTGGCAGGAAGCATGACATGCCAGATGGTTTCAAAATGGGTAGCTCCCAATGCCAGGCTGCCTTCCTTGTACCCTTCCGGCAGGGCCTTGAAGGCATCGTAGGTGGTGGAGGTAATGAGCGGGAGGGACAGGACGGACACTGCCAGGGCGCCGGAGAAAAGGTTCCACTGGCTGTGCACCATGATGATGAACACCAGGTATCCGAAGAGGCCTACTACAATGGAAGGCAGGGATGAAAGTGTTTCGATGGCAATGCGGAGAGTATTGGTCACTTTGCCCGGGGCTGCGTATTCCGCCATGTACACCCCCGCCATTACGCCGATGGGGACGGAAATCAAAAGGGAAAGTACCACCAGGTACACCGTATTGAAGAACTGGTTTCCAATGCCGTTGGGCCCGAAGGAAAAGATTTCCGGTTTCATGGCTTTGATACCGCCCCATACCACATACAGGGTAAAAGCGATGAGCAGGAACACAAAGGCTGCGGAAATGAAATAAAAGAAGAAGGTTGCTGTTTTATCAGCAAAACGGGCTCTCTTGAGTCCTCCGTCAATGAAGCGGAGATCAGACATTTTTCCGTTCATCGGCTCTGCCGGCTGTGTACTCATGCCAGGGACTCCTTTCTAGCTGCAATGAGGTGAATCATCAGGATAAAGAGAAGGGAAATAATGAAGAGGAGAAGGGCCATGGTCCAGAGGGCCGCATTCAGTTCGCCGCCGTCCATGGCGCCGCCCATATCGGAAGCAATGGCAGCGGTAAGACTGTTGGTGGGATCCAGAATGCTGTGAGGGAAGGATTTCATCTTGCCGATTACCATGGATACAGCCAGAGCTTCGCCGAAGGCCCTTGCCAGTCCCAGCACGATGGCGGTGAGAATGCCCGGAAGGGCTGCAGGAAGCAGCACCTTGTAAATCATCTGCCAGCGGGTGGAGCCAAGGCCGTAGGCCCCTTCAATGTACTTCCTGTTCACGCTGCGGATGGCATCGGCGGAAACGGAGGTAATGGTAGGGTAAATCATGACGGAAAGGACGATGGCTGCCGCCAGCACCGACTGGCCGTGGGGCAGTTTGAACAGCTTCTGCAGAAGAGGCACCAGCACCACCAGGCCAACCCAGCCATACACAACGGAAGGAATGCCTACGAAGATTTCCACTGCCGGACGGATGATTTTCTCACCAAGTTTCGGAGAAATCTGGGTCATGAATACGGCGGTGGAAAGGCTGAAGGGAATGGCAATGACCAGAGCCAGGAAGCAGGTAAGGATGGAACCCCAGATAAAGATGGCTGCTCCTACCTGTCCGCCGCCTGCATCGGTGTCAGATGGCTTCCAGGCGGAGGAAAAGAGGAACTCCCCTATGCTGTGGTGAAAATCAGTGAATGTAAGCATGCCTTTGGCGAGCAGAAAGCAGCCAATGGCAACGGTGAGAATAATGAGGAAAAAACCGCATATAGTGGATACGCTCTTCCCCAGAATTTCTCGCCTGAACATATGCTGCTGGCCCATTTTACCGTCCATGAATGGTTCTCCTTTTTAGAAACGCCGGTGAGTGCGCCTGGGATCCAGCCCCGTAAAAATCATTATTTTATAAAGACGGGAAAGGCAGCCGCAAATTCATGCGGCCGCTTTTCCCGCAGCTATTTCATATACAAATTCCGTCCGAATTATTTCGTCTTCATTTTGGAGGATACGCCGTAGCCCTGTTTTTCGATTTCTACGCCGTATTCATCAGAGAGAACATAGTCCAGATAAGCTTTCACAGCGCCGGTGGCTTCGCCTTTGGTATACATGTGTTCATAGCCCCAGACTTTGTACTTGCCGTTGTAGGTGTTTTCCAGGCTCGGTTCTACGCCGTCAATAGCAATGGCTGCTACGTCTTTGTTGTTTACCAGGTAAGGAAGAGCTACATAGCCGATAGCACCCTTTGTCTGAGCTACGCTCTGGATCAGTGTGCCGCTATCATCGGTTTCAAGAGATTTATTGGATGCTTCTTCCTGTCCTGCCAGTGCCAGTTCTGTGAAGAGGGCACGGGTGCCGGAAGTGGTAGGTCTTGTTACGAGAACGATTGGTTCATCAGGGCCGCCCACATCTTTCCAGTTGGTCACTTTCGCAGTGAATACATCCTGCAGCTGCTGGGAAGTGAGGCTCTTCACCTTGTCTGCAATGTCCTTATTCACAATGGTCGCTACGGTCATGGTGCAGACCTTGTGGTCTACCAGTCCCTTTGCCTTGTCAGCGGGGAGCTTCTTTTCTGCCGGTACATCAGAGTTGCCGATGTTTACAGAGCCTTCAGCTACCTGTTTCAGACCGGTGCCGGAGCCGCCTGCATTCAGTGTGATAGATACATCAGGGTTCTTTGTTTTGAACTTGGCAGCTGCATCTTTAGCCAGCGGAAGAAGTGCGGATGAACCGGAAACAGTTACCTGTCCGGAAACCTTGCTGCCGGAAGCGGCGCCGCTTTTAGCAGGAGCGGAGTTTCCGCCGCAGCCTGCTGCTGCAACCAATGCTGCCGAAGAAAGAGCCAGAGCCATCCACTTTTTAAGATTCATTATAAATCCTCCCTTGAAACGAATGATGTTTGCTTTTGTTTTCGATGTTTTAAGTGTAAAGCAGGGATGTAAAAAACAAAGAGGCAAAAAAGTATAGCTTTGATTTAGATTGTAAAAGGAACGTAAAGGGAGCTGCTGCTTAGAGGGACACACCTTCGGTGTGAGGGTTGACGGGCCTTTGGCCCGAGGGTTGTGGCCGCCTGACGGCGGCGGGTTGTGTAGAAGGGTTGTGAAGGAAAAGGTTCTCAAGATGGATGGGCCTTCGGCCCAAGGGTTCTTAAGTTTGACGGCCTTTCAGGCCGAGGGTTGTGGTGGCGCCCTTCGGGCGCAGATTTTAAAAGGGGGGGGCGCGGCTGACGCCGCGGGTTGTGTAAAAGGGTTGTGTTCGCTTCCGCTCAGGGGGCGACAGCGCCTGCGGCGCTGAAGGTGGCGGATTGCCCTTCGGGCAATGCTTATAAAGTCAGCGTTACGGGATTGGCTTTATGAGTCATATGGCATGATAGGCATTCTGCTGACTGGCTCGCTGCGCTCGCCACCCCCTATCCGGCTGCGCCGGACTTCCCCCTATTCAGGGGGCAGAATAAACCTCTCAATATTTTCCCGCAGAGTCATGTGGCACAATGCTGAGCACCCATAGTGCCCCCTCGAAGAGGGGGAAAGGTGGTGCCGCAGGCACCAAAGGGGGGCCGCTTTTCCATCGCCCGCCAGGGCGGTTGTATGGCTTTCCCACGGGCGAAAGCCCAGTTGTAAAGGTTTTTTCATAAAAAGGCGCCTTCTATAATTTGGAGGCGCCTACCACCACCCTTTGAACCCTCTGAACCTTTTGAACCCGGGCGCCGAAGGCGCCTGAACCCTCAAGCCCCATAGGGGCTTGTCACTTTGTCACTTATGTTCCTTATATCCCAGTTCCCTCAGAATATAATCTTTATTCTTCCAGTCTTTAGTGACTTTCACCCACAGGTCCAGGAACACCGGGGCGCCGATGAGGCTTTGGATTTCTTCCCGGGCTTCCTGGCCGGCGGCTTTGAGGACGCTGCCTTTTTTGCCGATGATGATGCGCTTCTGGGAGTCCCGCTCCACGTAGATGGTGCAGCGGATGTAGACTTTGCCGTTTTCCCTTTCGGAAAATTCTTCGGTGTATACGCCGATGGCATGGGGCACTTCGTCCCTGGTGCGGGTGAGGAGTTTTTCTCTCACGATTTCCTGGACGATATTTCTTTCCGGCTGGTCGGTTACCATGTCGTCAGGGAAGTATTTCGGCCCTTCCGGCAGGTATTTCACTACGCACTTCATGAGCTCATCCAGGTTTTCACCGGTTTTGGCGGAGAGGGGGATGATTTCGGCGAAGGGGTAGATCTTGCTGTACTGCACGATTTTCTTCAGCACGTCTTCTTTGGAAATAAGGTCGGTTTTGGAGAGGGCGAGGATTACCGGCACTTTCCTGTCCTTCAGAAGGGAGAGGATGTAGCGGTCCCCGGCGCCCAGGGGGTCGTTCACAGCGCAGAGGAAGAGGATGAGGTCCACTTCGTCCAAGGCGTCCATGGTACTCTGGCGGATGGCTTCTCCCAGCTTGCTCTGGGGCTTATGCATGCCCGGGGTGTCCAGGAATACCACCTGGGAATTGTCGCCGTTCCACACGCCGGTGATTTTATTTCTTGTGGTCTGGGCGTGGGCGGAGACGATGGAAATCTTCTCACCCAGCAGGGCGTTCATGAGGGTAGATTTCCCTACGTTAGGCCGGCCTACCAGGGCGGCGAAGCCGGAATAGAATTTTTTATCAGTTTCTGTCATAGATTCTCCTTATGAATCAGTTCTTCTGCCTTGAAGGAAGAAGGAAATAGTTCTTCCAGTGTATAGGTGCGGTAGTCCTCCGGGGATTTTCCGCAGATGATGAGGGGCACATGAAATTCGGCCATCACCTGTCGGCAGATACCGCAGGGCATGGTGTAGTCCTCATGGCTCCCGATGATGGCAATGGCGGAAAATTTACGCTTTCCATGGGCAATGGCGCTGCCGATGGCATTTCTTTCGGCGCAGAGGGAAGCGGGATAGGACACGTTTTCCATGTTGCAGCCCGTATAGACGGTGCCGTCTTCCGCGAGAAGCGCCGCCCCTACAGGATAGCAGGAGTAGGGAGAGTAGCTCTTCTTCCTCACCGCTTCCGCCTTTTCCAGAAGGCAGTGGATGTCCTCAGCCTTCATTTTCTCTTTCCAGCTGCCCTTCTGTCACAATGCGGGTGAGGCCGCAGGCGCCAAGAATATCTTCCTCCGCCTTTCTCATGGCCTTCTTTTCCTCCGGGTCATAGTGGTCATAGCCCAGGATATGGAGGAAACCGTGCACCGAGAGGTAGGCCATTTCCCTTTCCTTGCTGTGGCCGAATTCCCTGGCCTGTTCCACTGCCCGGTCCAGGTTGATGACGATGTCTCCCAGCGCCTTTTCTTCCTCCGGAATGTCGTCTTCCCCTTCGTTCAGGGCAAAGGACAGCACGTCCGTAGGCGCATCCACGTGGCGGTAGTCCCGGTTCAGCTCATGAATGGTCTCGCCGTCACAGATGAGCACACTGATTTCCGCATCCTCCGGCACCTTCTGCAGCTCCGCTCCTTTTTCCAGCACCCTGTGAATCAGTGCTTCCAGTTCCTCACTGTAAAATTTCATATCGCTATAATTAATTGTGATTTCCATGGCTGCTGCCTCCGTTTTTATTTTTCCTCTTTGCATCTTCCTCATAGGCATGAATGATGGCGGCCACCAGGTCGTGGCGCACCACATCGTCCTCTGTGAAATGGACCTGGCCTATATCCTTTACCCCCTTCAGCACCCGGAGGGCATCGATAAGACCGCTCTGCACATGGGGCGGCAGGTCGATCTGGGTGACATCGCCGTTCACCACCATCTTCGACCGGAACCCCAGGCGGGTAAGGAACATTTTAATCTGCTCCACCGTAGTATTCTGGGCCTCGTCCAGAATGACGAAAGACTTCTCCAGCGTGCGTCCCCGCATATAAGCCAGCGGCGCCACCTCGATCTGCCCCTTCTGCTGGAGCCGAATGAATTCTTCCGGCCCGAACATATCCAGAAGGCCGTCGAAGAGAGGACGGAGATAGGGATTCACCTTTTCCTGCATATCGCCGGGCAGAAATCCCAGCTTCTCCCCTGCCTCCACGGCGGGACGGACAAGGATGATCCGCTGCACATCGTGATTTCTAAGCGCAAAAGCTGCCAGCGCCACTGCCAGATAGGTCTTCCCCGTGCCGGCAGGCCCGATGCCGAAGGTAATGGAATTTCGCCGGATGGCGTCCACATAGAACTTCTGCCCCAGAGTCCTTGGACGGATGGGATTTCCGCTCTTGGTGAAATTGATAATATCGTCCTCCATGTCCCGGAGAAGCTGCTCCTTCCCCTCATCCATGAGACGCATCACCAGAAGCACCTGCCGCTCCGACAGCCGGATCCGCTCCCGCACCATATGGCGCAGCCGCTCCACCACCGCTGCCGCCTTTGTCACCGCTTCATCCTCACCCTTCATGCGGATGAGATTGCCCCGGCCGGACACATCGATGCCGTAATGGTCACCAATCACCTTCAGATAAGAACTGTCTCTCTCAAAGACATGGGACGCTTCCTGCTGGTCCCTGATCAGTATTTCTTCTACCCGTTCCGTAATCATTTCCCTTTCTATTTCAAAAAATGACGCACCCCAGCGCCGTCCAGGTAATCACACCGGCACCCCTGGATAATATTTCTTTCCTCCAGAAGGCGGTGGATGGCATCCTTCACCTCCCACCAGGGAGAGCCTCCGTTCACAGTAATCGTATTTCCACCGGACGCCCGGCCCACCATGCGCTGGATAACGATATCCTTTCTGAGATAGGAAATAAAAAGCGCTGCCCGCTCCAGGTACTCCTCCATAGGGAGCAGCTTCACTTCCCCCTTCTCGTACATGTCTGCCAGCTTCGTCCCCTTCACGATATAAAGGGAATGAAGCTTCACCTCCGTCACCGGAAGGGCGGAAATGATTTTTGCCGTCTCCGCCACATCCAGCCGGTCATCCCAGGGAAGATCCGCAATCACATGGGTGCAGAGGCCAAAGCCATACCGCCCGATACGTAGGCACGCATCTATATACTCCGCCAGCCCGTGGCAGCGGTTCAGCACCGCCAGGGTATGCACATTGCTGCTCTGCAGCCCCAGCTCTACCGTCACAACCTTGTGAAACCGCTCCGACGCCTCCTTCAGAATATCCAGATACACCTCATGGACACAGTCCGGCCTGGTAGACACATCCAATGCCACCACCGCCGGATGGCTCATGGCCTCCTCCACCCACCTTTTGAAATCGGAAGGCTTCGCGTAGGTATTTGTAAAATTCAAGAAATAGGCAATAAACTTTCTGGCCTTGTACTTCGGCCCCACATGGGCCATACTTCGGTTAAGCTGACGGGTAATCTCCATCCCCACCGCCTTCGTCTCATAATCGGCGCCGATGGATCCGCAGAAAATGCAGCCCGCCGAAGACAATGTGCCGTCCCGGTTCGGACAGGTCACCGGAAGGGACACGGGAATCTTATATACCTTCTCCCCGTACCGCTCCTTCAGATAATCAGAATAATTCCTGTAACGCTCCATAAATCTCCTGTACTTCAATAAACAATGAGTCAATATAATTATATAACAAGTGGGGCTAAGTGCAAAGGGGAAGGTTGACGGCCGTAAGTGTCAAGTTTTCCTCGGTAATTCATTTGACTGTCGATGATTACTATCTC
>ERZ857775.3902-NODE-3902-length-11451-cov-5.242717_pt1 | contig 11451 bp, 8 predicted proteins | sample MGYA00519698_ERZ857775 | MGnify/ENA primary metagenome ERZ857775 (study PRJEB31778, sample SAMEA3449363) | human gut metagenome | biome: human gut; feature: human-associated habitat; material: faeces | place: United Kingdom | collected 2010/2012 ...
TCCTGCATCAATAAGAACTGTTTGGTTATTATTTTGAATAAGTGTTGAATCTCCCTGCCCTACATTAATATAAGTGACTTGAGATTTGATATTGTTTGATACTTCTTTCTTCGGTGTAGGAGCTGTACTACAACCCGTTATAAGTACCATTGATAAGAATATACTAAATAACTTCTTCATAAATTCCTCCTGTCAATCATTATAGACAACTATTTTTCTTCTACAAGAAAAAAAGACAGAAAAAAATCCTGCCTCTAACGGACACCGCCGCCTCCACCACCGGAGAAGCCGCCTCCACCACCACTAAATGATGATGAACCACCTTGTCCTGCACTTGCAGCTGAAGAAGCTGCACTCATACTATTATGTGCAAATGTATGTGTATAGTAGTAAATTGGAAAATTATTGTAAGTTGATGTTTCTTCATAACGAGGAATCGCAACCTTCAATTGTTTTTCCACACGATCCGCAATACCAAGTACTGCCGCAAAGATGAGATATTCATCCCAAAGTTTAACTTCAATGGCAGCTTTTTCTTTCATATTGTCTTCATCCTCAAGGAAGTTATTAAATCCCCATACATAAAGACATTGATCATATGCTTTATCTGTCCATACTGTACGATCACGTGGAATATTCCAGAATAAGAAACGTTTATAAATAGTTTTAGTTTTCGCGTAACCATTCTTATTCATAGAATCTTCTGTAACATTATCCACTTTAGTGAACCAATCATCTATCTTCTTATAATGTTTGCTGCACCATTTCTGAAATGCTTTTGTTTGAAGAACACCATCTTTAGACGCAAGAATAAACATCTTATAAAGTGCTGTTTCCTGCTTGTTCTCAAGCTTTGCATCTACATCAAGATACATATCATAATTCTTTTTCTTGACGATTGCGCCACTTTCCTTTTCTCTAATTGTGATGATACCATCACGTACCCATTTCAAGATAAATCCAGACACAAGGTTTTCACGACTCTCATCACCACCTATAATATCCAGCTTTTTAGCTAGATAATAGAACAAGAATATATCTTTATTACATGGAATTTCTCTAAATGGAGTTACTTCTTTGCCTTTAATTGTACGTCCATTATCAAATACAACACCCGAATCTGATAATACAATAACAGCAACTATAATAAAGATAAGCATTAAAATCACAAAGATGATGAAGATAAAGATCATAATCATCGCTGCTTTTGACATACCACTAGAATAACTAGATCCTTCTTTTGCATCCTTCACAACATCTTCAAACTTTTCACTTGCATGACGTTTATTAGGTGATGTATAAGAATTACTTTCAAGACCCATTAATAACTGCATCTTATTACTACCCAAAGAGTCTGTTTTTAAAGTAACACCACCATTATCAAAATTCACACTACCCGAATAACCAAATGCCCAGATTTTCGCATTCTCTTTACTATAGGGTGTAATACCAGTCACATGAATAGTAACATCTGCAACATCCAATGACATATCACTAATAAAAGCATAGTTAATACCCTGCTGGTCCTTATACTGATTCACAAAATGCTCAATCTGGTAAACCATTGTATAAGAACGTGTCCCATAATCACCTAGACCAAAGCACAACTCATAGTGACCACCATCTTTAATCAGACCACATTTATTAATCTTAGATTCTCTAGAAACATCAGAATCCCATGTACCGATATTTTTGTATGTTACCCCACGATCATCAGTAACACCAATAAGTGTCAACGGCTGATCATTCATACCATTGAATATTTTGTATCCTTCTGTCCCTTCCGATACATCCATATCCCATTTCTCTACAAATGTTGCTGTACCATTTTGATCAATTTGGCAGGCAATGCCAATATTGTTTACTCTTGTGCTTGATGCATCAACTGCAGTTGGTATCAACAACAACAATACTGTAAGAAATGATAATAAGCGTTTCATTAGAATTGTACCTTTGGTACTTCTTTAGATGCTTCATCCACTTCAAAGAAGTTCATCTTTTCAAAGTGGAACATTGAAGCAATGATATTAGAAGGGAACATTTCTAACTTATTCACATACTGTTTAACATCATCATTATAGAACTGTCTTGCATAACTGATCTTATCTTCAGTTTCCTTTAAATCATTCTGTAAAGACATGAAGTTTGTATTGGCCTTTAAATCAGGATAACTTTCCTGAAGCATCATTAAACGGCTTAATGATTTTTCTAATTCACCAGCATTCTTAAGCTGTTCTTCTGGTGTAGAAGCAGTTACATAACTGTTTCTTGCACGAATAGCTCCTTCAAGCGTTTCCTTTTCATGCTTTGCATAACCTTTTACAGTTTCTACAATATTAGGAATCATATCTGCACGTCTTTTTAATTGAACATCAATCTGTGCCCATGCAGCAAGGCACTTATTTTTAGACTTAACAAGTCCATTGTATGTTGCGATTGTATATAAAACGATTAATACAATCACCACTACCGCAATAATCATAATTACGTCCTCCTTTGTATATGCATAATTATATCAACAAACACATGTGAAACATAGAAAAAAAGGCCATGATGCAAAATCATAGCCTTAAGGTGTTTACTTTAATTTTGTAATATCAACTAATGAAGTCGGACCCTGATGTCTCTTTTCTAGACAGTTGATTAATGCCTGTGCTGTATCTAATGATGTATAGATAGGGATACCTGCTTCAACTGCAAATCTTCTGATTAAGAAACCATCCTTTAAGTTATCGTTTCTTGTAGGAATATCAATAACTAAGTCAACAGTATCAGTTAACATTAAGTCAAAGATTGTGTTAGACTTTTCCGCAATTCTGTTAACTCTATGAACTGGTACATCATGTTCCTTTAAGAAGTTATAAGTACCTTCTGTTGAATAAAGGTCATATCCAAACATATAGAACTGCTTAGCGATTGGTAAGAATTCTTCTTTAGAGCTGTCCTTGATTGTACAGATGATATTCTTTCTCTTTGGTAAGTTGATACCTGTTCCAATGAATGCCTTATAGATTGCTTCGTCAAATGTCTTTGCGATACCTAATACTTCACCTGTAGATTTCATTTCTGGGCCAAGTGAAATTTCAGCACCCTTGATCTTTTCAAATGAGAAGACTGGCATCTTAACTGCAACAGTTTCTTTTTCTGGCTGTAAGCCATATTCATAACCCTGATCTTTGATTGAATGACCCATGATAACCTTAGTTGCAACATCTACTACTGGAATATCTGTTACCTTTGAGATATATGGAATTGTACGAGAAGATCTTGGGTTTACTTCGATTACATAAACTTCATCTTCATATACGATGAACTGGATGTTGATTAATCCAATAACGTGTAATGCTTTTGCTAAGCGCTGAGTGTAGTCACAGATAACTTCCTTGATTTCAGGCTTGATCTTCTGTGGTGGATATACTGAGATACTGTCACCAGAGTGAACACCAGCTCTTTCAACGTGTTCCATAACACCAGGAATAAGTACGCCGTTTTCATCACATACAGCATCTACTTCTACTTCCTTACCTGATAAGTACTTATCGATAAGAATTGGATGTTCCTGGAACTGACGATTGATGATCTTCATGAACTTCTTGATATCACCATCATTTAAGGCGATTTCCATACCTGCACCACCTAATACATATGATGGACGTACAAGTACTGGGTAACCTAATTTATTTGCAACTTCTAATGCTTCATCTACAGTAAATACTGTTGCCCCTCTAGGACGATCGATTTCACATTTTTCTAACACTTCATCAAAACGTTCTCTGTCTTCTGCAGCATCTACGCTATCAGCTGAAGTACCAAGGATAGGAACTCCCATATCCATTAAGTCCTGAGTTAACTTGATTGCTGTCTGACCACCAAACTGAACGATTGCACCATCTGGTTTTTCAAGTTCAACAATGCTCTGAACATCTTCCTGAGTAAGTGGTTCAAAGTATAATCTATCAGCGATATCGAAGTCAGTAGAAACTGTTTCTGGGTTGTTGTTGACGATGATTGTTTCATAGCCAGCAGCTCTTAATGCCCATACACAATGTACTGAACAGTAGTCGAATTCGATACCCTGTCCGATACGGATTGGTCCTGAACCTAATACCATAACCTTCTTACGAGTGTTATCTGGTTTAATTTCATGTTCTCCACCATATACTGAATAGAAATATGGGGTTTCAGCATCAAATTCTGCAGCACAAGTATCAACTGTCTTGAATGCAGCAGTGATATTGTTTTCTAAACGATAATCATGAATTTCATTCTTATCTTTACCAGTTAAGTCTGCAATAACTCTATCTGGGAATTCAACTCTCTTAGCAGCCTTTAATAATTCTAGAGTTAATTCTTCTGTCTTTAATTTATTTTCGATTTCTACAAGATGTTTGATCTTATCAATGAACCATAAGTCAATCTTAGTGATATTATGGATTTCTTCTTCAGTAATGCCCTGTCTTAATGCTTCAGCTACTGCGAAGATTCTCTGGTCATCTACATCTTTTAATTTAGTTCTTAAGTATTCTGTATCTTTACCTTCCATTTCAGGAATTGATAAATAGAATACATTCTGTTCAAGTGAACGTAATGCTTTCATTAAAGCACCTTCGAAGTTATTACAGATTGCCATAACTTCACCAGTTGCCTTCATCTGTGTACCAAGTTTTCTTGATGCACCATAGAACTTATCGAATGGCCATTTAGGAATCTTACATACGATATAGTCTAATGTTGGTTCATAAGAAGCATATGTCTTACCTGTTACAGCGTTCACGATTTCATCAAGTGAATAACCTAATGCAATCTTAGCAGCTAACTTCGCGATTGGGTAACCAGTTGCTTTAGAAGCTAAAGCTGAAGAACGGCTGACACGTGGGTTAACTTCGATAACACAATATTCAAAAGTATTTGGGTTTAATGCGAACTGTACGTTACATCCACCCTTAATATTTAATGCAGTGATGATGTTTAAAGCAGAGCTTCTTAACATCTGATATTCTTTATCACCTAAAGTCTGAGAAGGCGCTACTACGATAGAGTCACCAGTATGAACACCTACTGGGTCAACGTTTTCCATATTACATACTGTAATACAGTTACCATTGCCATCTCTCATTACTTCGTATTCGATTTCCTTCCAACCGGCAATACATCTTTCAATTAAGCACTGAGATACACGTGATAATCTTAAACCATTAGAACAGATATCATGTAATTCTTCAGGAGTTTCAGCAATACCTCCACCAGTACCACCAAGTGTATAAGCTGGTCTTACTACTACTGGGTAACCAATCTTTTCAGCAAATTCTAATGCATCATCTACATGGTTAACAACTGTTGAAGCAGCCACTGGTTCATGGATTCTTTCCATTAATTCCTTGAATTCAAGACGGTCTTCTGCAAGCTTGATTGTAGTTGTATCAGTACCGATAGTACGTACGTTATGTGCTTCTAAGAAACCTTCATCAGCAAGTGCCATAGCAATATTTAAGGCATTCTGACCACCAAGAGTTGGTAAGATTGAATCTGGTTTTTCTTTTAAGATTAAGTTCTTAACAACAGGAACTGTTAAAGGTTCAATATAAACATGATCTGCAATATCTTTATCAGTCATAATTGTTGCAGGGTTAGAGTTAATAAGAACGACTTCAATTCCTTCTTCTTTTAATGCACGACAAGCCTGAGTACCTGCATAGTCGAATTCAGCTGCCTGTCCAATAATAATTGGTCCTGATCCAATAACAAGAACCTTTTTTATATCTTTATTCTTAGGCATTCTACTTTCCCTCCATCATCTTAATAAACTCATCAAATAAATATTCAGTATCTCTAGGTCCAGCATTTGCTTCTGGGTGGAACTGAACAGTTTTGATATTCTTATTTAAATATTCAACACCTTCAATAGTGCCATCATTTACGTTTCTAAACCAAGCCTTAGCCACTGCAGGATCAATTGAATCATCCTTGATAACATAGTTATGGTTCTGTGTAGAGATATAAACACGGTTAGTGTCTAAATCCTTAACTGGATGGTTTGCACCATGATGTCCATATTTTAATTTTTCTGTCTTGAAGCCATGAGCAAGAGCCATTAACTGATGTCCAAGACAAATTGCGAAAATTGGCATACCGCTTTCTGATAATTTCTTCACTTCTGCGATAATATCAGTTACTTCAGCTGGGTCACCAGGACCGTTACTTAACATAATACCATCAAAGTTACCTTCTAATACTTCAGAAGCAGGTGTAGTAGCTGGGAATACTGTTACTTCACAGTTTCTCTTTGCTAATTCATTTGCAATATTACGTTTAGCACCAAAGTCATATAAAGCAACTTTCATTCTGCCTGTACCAACAGTATATTTTTCTTTACATGTACATGCCTTTACAACACCCTGTACCTTGAATGCTTTAATCTTGTCGATGACTTCGCTTACTTCATACTTATGAGTAGTGATCATACCGTTCATACAACCATCATTACGAAGTAACTTAGTAAGTGCACGTGTATCAATTCCCTGGATACCTGGAATATGATTACGTACTAAATAATCATTTAAATCTTCATTCTTTCTAAAGTTAGATCCTAAACGTGATAATTCGTTTACTACAAATCCTTCAACATATGGGTGTTCAGATTCCTGATCTTCTAAACATACACCATAGTTACCAATAAGTGGGTAAGTCATTACAACACTCTGACCTGCATAAGATGGGTCTGTCAACACTTCTACATAACCAGTCATTGAAGTATTGAAGACAAATTCGCTTATGACTTCTTTTTCATATCCAAAGCTTTCCCCTTCAAACACATGTCCGTCTTCTAAAATTAAATAAGCTTTCATAGTCAACCTCCTCAATTATGAAAAAGACATATCACCAATAGATGATATGTCCTTAAAATAAGAAATCTAAAAAATGAAAATAAGAACCCTTAGGAAACACGTTTGCAAAAACTGAAGTTGTCATAATTGTGTTTGCGTTCATATTCTCACTCCTTCTGTTGTAGTATAAACGATATTAAGATTGTAAGCAAGCAAAAAATGAATACTCAAAATTTTTTTTATTTTACTATTTAGAAGTTGTTAAATAGTGATAGATTGCACCAATAATATTGGCATCATTCGCAAAGGCACATTTCTTTACAACAGGCTTAATACGTGCTGGTTCAACTTTGTCTATGATGATATCTAAACGCTTATTGATTTCATTAATCATATCTTCTCTTACAGAGATACCCCCACCAATAATGATCACTTCTGGATCATAAGAATATTGAATATTATAGATACCTACTGCAAGAGCATAATAGAAACGATTGACATACTTCTTGAATACTTCATTTTCGTTGGCATGATCAAAGATATAACGTCCATCATATGTTTCACCTAGTTCTTTTTCTACACCCTTAACAATGGCGACTGTAGAATCAAGAGACCAAAAGTTAAACTCAAGTGAATCTGCATCAAAGTTATTGATCATATAACCAAATTCACCACCATGAAGATGTTTACCCTTATGAATCTTCTTATCCTTAATCACAGCACCACCAATACCTGTACCACATACGACAAAGCAGCAATCCTGATTATCTTTGGCAGCACCTAGCCATACTTCTGCAAGTGCTGCACAGTTGGCATCATTTTCTAATTCTACACGTGTCTGTAATCTTTCTTCTAAATCCTTCTTTATATTAGGACCATGAATATAGTCAATCGCAGACGCACCATAAATGACACCTTCATCACTCGCAACAGCCCCAGGCATACTTAACGCAATACCATCAACATCTCTTTCCTTATAAATAGTTTCAATAGCCTGATACATATCTTCTAAAGTATCAGGTGTTTTAAAAGACCCCTTATCAAATAAATGACCTTTTTCATCGCATGTTGCGTATTTGACAGAAGTCCCTCCTACATCAATTCCTAGTAACATATGTATTACCTCCTATCTATAGAATAGCACAAAAAAATGCACAATAGTAAAATAGATTAAAAAAGGAATAACGTTACGTTATTCCCTAGTTAACACGATGAATTTCTAAACCATTCTGTTTAAATGTTTCAATTATTGTATCGATATGAGATTCCCCATTTGTTTCACAAGTGACTCTTAATTCTACTTCAGAGAATCTTGCGAAGTTCTTGAACTGGTTATGATCAACCGCTACAACATTCGCATTACATTCATTTAATAGATGTGCTACTTTTTCTAACTGTCCAGGAATATCTGGAAGCTGTACTGAGAATGAGAAGATTCTACCTCTTTCAATCAGTCCCTTATTGATCATAGAAGAGATAGAAAGCACATCAATGTTGCCACCTGATACAAGTGAAACAACCTTCTTATTCTTTTCATTGAGTTTCTTTAATGCAGCAAGTGAAAGAATACCTGAATTTTCAGCTACAAGCTTATGTTTTTCTACAAGTACTAAGAATGCATCCATCAACTCATAATCACTTACTGTGATGATACCATCTACATATTGTTTAATATATTCAAAAGGCTTTTCACCAATTGTCTTAACTGCTGTACCATCCGCAATAGTCACTGCTTCATTTAATGAAACGATACGATCTTCATTAATGGCAGCAAGAGCACTTGCAGCTCCTTCTGGTTCTACACCGATGATTTTTACTGTAGGATTGATTTTCTTAGCGGCACAAGCAATACCTGAAATCAATCCTCCACCACCAACTGGTACAAGAATAATATCTGCATCTGGTAGTTCTTCGAGAATTTCTAAGGCAATGGTTCCCTGACCTTCAATGACATCTTCATCATCAAACGGATGTACAAATGTATAGCCATGTTCCTTCTGCAATTCTACTGCCTTATTATAAGCATCATCATAGACTTCACCATGAAGAACCACTTCAGCACCTAATGCCTTAGTAGCATCTACTTTAATAAGTGGTGTATGGGCAGGCATAACGATTGTAGCCTTAACACCTAACTGCTGGGCGGCATAAGCCACACCCTGGGCATGGTTTCCGGCACTTGAGGCAATAAGTCCTCTAGACTTAGATTCATCATCCATCTTCATGATCTTATTATAAGCACCTCTAATTTTAAATGCGCCAGTTCTCTGTAAGTTTTCTGGTTTTATATAAACCATATTTCTACACTCTTTGGAGAATGCTAGACTATAGATCAAAGGTGTTGGAATGATCACTTCGTCTACTCTCTTTTTTGCTTCTTCAAAATCTTTTAGCTCTAACATTTTTTCATTTTCCTCCATATATTTATATTTTTAACGTTATCGCGTTATTTTGGTTCTAAATAAAACAAATTTTAGGCAAAATAATAAGAGTGGTTATACACTCTTATTTGAACTGATTTGATTTGTATGTGTAATGGTAACCAATAGCTTCCATCTTATCTACGATGTCCTGCATAGGAATATGATAGTCATAACATAAGTCTGCAAGATCTTCATATTGGTCTCTAAGTTTCATATTTAACCAGCTAAGTAACATCACTGGATCTTTAGGCATTTCACTCATCTCTCAATTCCTCCTCTAATTTCTTCAACATATACGCAATACCATCTTCATCATTTGATAAAGTGACAACATCGGCTCTTTCTTTGACTTCATCTACTGCATTGGCCATAGCGACACCACAGCCTGCATATTCAATGAGTGATAAGTCATTGAATCCATCACCAAAGGCAATCACTTCTTCTTTTGTAAGATGAAGCATCTTTACTAGCTTATCTAAAGAAGCTGCTTTATCAATATTTGGTGCCATAACTTCAATAAAGAATGGTGCAGAACGATAAATACTTAAACCTGGGAATGCACTCTTATAGTCCTCTAATACAGAAGCCACATGTTCAGGATCACCTGTACATAATACTTTATTAATAGGATCTCTTAAAATTGATTTAAAAGATTCAGCCTTTTTAATTTCGATATCGTTGATATGTCCTTCAATATTCACATACTGATCATCTACATCTTCAGTATAAACAGCATCATCATAATATGTCATAATCGCAAGATTATGTTTCTTTGCTTCATCATATGCTTTTTTAGCCTGTTCAATAGTCAAACGCTGTTCAAACATAGTCTGTCTTGTTTTCGCATCCATGACCTTAGCACCATTGAATGATAATAAGTAACCTTCATACTTTTCTAATTCAAGTGCAGCTGCTTCATGTCTTAAACCAGGTGTTGGTCTACCTGATGCAAGTACAATTGTTGCACCTAACTGCTGTGCTTTAATAAGTGTCTCACGTGTTTCATCAGTAATTTTATTTTCTGAATTCTTTAATGTACCATCTAAATCTAATGCAATTAACTTATATTTCATTTGATATAATCCCCTCTATTGTTTTTAAAAATCTCTTTCTTGTATCTTGTGTACGTTTCTTTGGTCCTTTGACAAGTTGATGCTTACGCATCTTTCCATTGATATAGCGTGTCATTAAAAGTGAGTCTATATTGTTGGAATCAATAGTGAACTACCTCGACTTAATATTCCGTATTTGAAGTCAAGGCTTCTAGGATGCTTACGCATCCGTTTAAGAAGATTGATATTTAAGTCTCCACCTATTGCTAGGCAATCCTTATTCTTATAGGCGTGTCCACTTCGCCTCTACTGTATAGGATGTTTACATCCACAACTCTACTTTTACGCAGGATATTTAATGCACCATTTACATCTGCATTCAGAACTTGTCCACGAGCTGTTCTATACTGTCCACGATGTATTCGCTTTCCACTGAAATAGTATTCTTCAGTATCATCACTCTTATAGACTGGTATGACATCCTTATCCCAGAAGCTTGCTTTTGATGTATAGGACTCCTCCTGCATTACAAATGTGATGACATTCAGTTCACAGAGATATTCAAGCTTGTCTCTCAGCTTCCCATATGGAATATTGACGAAGGTCTGATTGTTTCTTCTGCCTATGTTGGAATCCTTCTGAAATGTTTCATTATAGCCCACAACAAGAGTTCCAATATCATGATCGATACAGTAATCAATCACCCTGCGTGCAGTCTTGTTCATGTAGTCATTTATTCTATTGTTACGCCTGCGTGCTATTGCCTTCTGTCTGTTGGTTGTCTTCTTTCCAAAATACTGCTTATCCTTGATGGACTGTAATCTTGCATTTTTCTTGTTGAACCACTGGTTAATGGACTTCAGTCTTCTTCCATCAACAATGAATGTCTCACCTTTACTTGATACTCCAGTGACAAGATTATTGATACCAAGATCTAATGCCAGTGCATTTGATTTATTAAGATTTCTTTGATTGCATTCAGCTTCATAGATGTACTGAATTTCAAAGAACCTGGCATCTGCCTTTGGTATGATACGTATTTCCTTCACTTTCTTATCAAGCAGTATAGGTGGGATAGTAATCTCAACGGCCTTATGTGTCTTTTTGAAGCTGTTTGAATATGGAAGTATGAGCTTATTCCCTTTAAGTCTT
>ERZ857775.3921-NODE-3921-length-11392-cov-2.518215_pt1 | contig 11392 bp, 9 predicted proteins | sample MGYA00519698_ERZ857775 | MGnify/ENA primary metagenome ERZ857775 (study PRJEB31778, sample SAMEA3449363) | human gut metagenome | biome: human gut; feature: human-associated habitat; material: faeces | place: United Kingdom | collected 2010/2012 ...
ACATCGCGATGGGACTGGTACAGCTGCTTCTGGCAGGTATCGTCATGGTGATCAACCAGAAATTCTTTATCAGCGGTTTCAAGAGCCTGTGGCACAGATCTCCGAACATGGATACGCTGGTAGCGATGGGATCAATGGCATCCTTCTTATGGAGTGTGTATGTGCTCTTCGCAATGACCAGAGCACAGGTGGACGGCAATATGGAAGCGGTCATGGATTATATGATGGATTTTTATTTTGAATCCGCAGCAATGATCCTGACACTGATCACCGTAGGAAAGATGCTTGAGGCGAGATCCAAAGGAAAGACCACGGATGCGCTGAAAGGTCTTATGAATCTGGCACCGAAGACAGCCGTTTTGGTCAAAGGAGAAAAAGAAGTCACCGTACCGATCGAACAGGTAGAAAAAGGAGATATTTTTGTGGTTCGCCCGGGCGAGAGTATTCCGGTGGATGGAAAGATTCTGGAAGGACACAGTGCAGTCAATGAGGCGGCACTGACCGGAGAGAGCATCCCGGTGGATAAAGAAGAGGGTGACCTGGTATCGGCAGCTACGATCAACCAGTCCGGATTTATCCGCTGTGAGGCAACGAGAGTGGGGGAAGATACCACATTGTCTCAGATCATTCAGATGGTCAGCGATGCGGCTGCGACAAAAGCGCCGATTGCGAAGATTGCAGATAAAGTTTCCGGTGTATTTGTACCGGTGGTTATCCTGATCGCGGTAGTTACGACGATCGTATGGCTGCTTGCCGGACAGACTTTCGGCTACGCACTCGCAAGAGGTATTTCCGTACTGGTTATCAGCTGCCCGTGTGCACTGGGACTTGCCACACCGGTAGCAATCATGGTTGGTAACGGTATGGGAGCGAAAAATGGTATCCTCTTTAAAACCGCTGTTTCGCTGGAAGAAGCCGGAAGAGTGCAGATTGTGGCACTGGATAAGACAGGAACCATCACAAGCGGGGAGCCGCGGGTAACGGATCTTGTGTGCGAACCAGGATATGATGAAAAAACATTGCTGGAACTGGCAGGGGCACTGGAAAAGAAGAGCGAACATCCGCTGGCGAAAGCTGTATTGTTAGAGATTGCACAGCGAAAAATCTCCACCAAAGAAGTGGAAAACTTCCAGGCACTGGCAGGAAATGGTCTGACAGGAACGCTGGAGGGACACAGACTGCTCGGTGGAAGCATGAAATACATCAGCAGCCAGGTGACAGTAGGAAAACAGGTAAAAAATCAGGCACAGATACTGGCAAAACAGGGAAAAACCCCATTGCTTTTTGCAAAGGATGACGTATTGATCGGTATGATCGCCGTTGCTGACGTGATCAAGGAAGACAGTCCGAAAGCGGTACAGGAACTGCAGAATATGGGTATCCGGGTCGTTATGCTAACCGGGGACAATGAGCAGACTGCAAAAGCGATCGGTGCACAAGCAGGGGTGGATCAGGTTATCGCCGGAGTCCTTCCGGATGGAAAAGAAGCCGTGATCCGCAAATTAAAAGAATACGGAAAAGTAGCCATGGTCGGAGACGGTATCAACGATGCGCCGGCATTGACCAGAGCCGATATCGGAATCGCCATCGGCGCCGGTGCAGATGTGGCGATCGATGCCGCAGATGTAGTACTGATGAAGAGCCGTCTGAGTGACGTTCCGGCAGCTGTCCGGTTAAGCCGTGCAACATTGAGAAATATCCATGAGAACCTGTTTTGGGCATTTTTCTATAACATTATCGGTATTCCGCTGGCAGCCGGTGTGTGGATCCCGATTTTCGGATGGACGCTGAACCCGATGTTCGGAGCACTGGCGATGAGCCTGTCGAGTTTCTGCGTAGTATCGAATGCTCTGCGCCTGAATCTTTTTAAAGTGAAAGATTCACACAGAGATCATAAGATAAAAAATGAAGTTACCCTTCCGCAATGGGAGGCATCGAAAGGAGAAAAGAATATGACAAAGACAATGACAATCAAAGGTATGATGTGCGGACACTGTGAAGCAAGAGTGAAAAAGACTCTGGAAGAACTGGAACATGTAACCGAAGCACAGGTAAGCCATGAAAAAGGAACCGCAGTGGTATCAATGGAGACAGAAGTAGCAGATGAGGTTCTGAAAAAAGCGGTGGAAGACCAGGGATATCAGGTGGAAAACATTCAGTAAAAGTGAAGAACAGATCTGAAAGAAAGAAGGAAACAAAATGGTAAAGACAATCGTTGGCGTGGACGGCATGATGTGCGGCATGTGCGAAAGTCATGTGAACGAAGCGGTGAGAAATGCATTTTCAATCAAGAAAGTAAGCTCTTCTCACGGAAAGAAACAGACAGAGATCATCTCCGAAGAATCTCTGGATCATGAAAAACTGAAAGCAGCCATCGAAAAAACAGGTTATCAGGTAACTTCTGTGACAGAAGAACCGTATAAGAAAAAAGGATTTTCCCTGTTCGGAAGATGAGAATCTGTTAAAGATTTATAGCATTGGAAGTCAAAAATAAATAAAAATCAAAACCTGCAGGCATGGGAACTCCGGAAAATGACGGAACTTCCATGCCTGTAAAACTATAGTACACTTTTTGAAAAAATCATGCTATAATAAAAAACTGAAATTATACGACAGAGGACGAAGAGCATGGAACAGGCAGATAATTTATTGTTGCGGATTCAAAAATATGATAAGACTTTCAGCAAAGGGCAGAAACGTCTGGCAGCGTATGTGCTGAAAAATTATGACAAAGCGGTATTCCTGACGGCATCGAAACTGGGGAAAGAAGTGGGCGTCAGTGAGTCGACGACCGTGCGATTTGCCACACAGCTGGGGTACAAAGGATTTCCAGAATTTCACCGGGCACTGGAAGAACTGGTGCGGAATAAGCTGAATTCAATCCAGCGCATGAAAGTGACCTACGGGCATGTACCGGAAGCAGAGATCCTGGATACGGTGTTTCAGTCAGATATCGAGATCATCAAGCTGACGATGGAACATATCAATCATGCGGCATTTGAGATGGCGGTGGAGACACTGCTTTCTGCGAGAACTATCTATATTATCGGTATCCGGAGCTGTGCACCCTTAGCCAGCTTTTTGAGTTTTTATCTGAATATGATCCTGGACGATGTGCGTCTGATCCAGACGAGCAGCGCCAGCGAGATCTTTGAACAGATGATCCGTATCGGAGATCAGGATGCAATCATCGGCATCAGTTTTCCGCGGTATTCCATGCGAACCTTAAAGGCAATTGAGTTTGCCAACAACCGGAATGCAAAGGTGATCACACTGACCGACAGTGTGCATTCTCCGATCAATCTGTATTCATCCTGCAATCTTATCGCGAGAAGTGATATGGCATCCATCGTCGATTCTCTTGTGGCACCGTTGAGCGTGGTTAACGCACTGGTGGTGGCACTTTGTATGAAGCGGCAGAAAGAAGTTGTGCATACCCTTGAGACTATGGAGAAAATATGGGACGAATATCAGGTATACAGCAACGATGAGATGGAACATGCGGACGATACGATCAAGATGTTGAACCCGGAACAGGAGGACCATAAAACATGAAACGATTTTTGATTATCGGCGGAGGTGCGGCAGGCATGCTGTCTTCTGTCTACGCGGCGCGAAATGGGATGGAAGTGCATCTGTTTGAACAGAACGAAAAACTCGGAAAGAAACTTTTCATTACCGGAAAAGGCAGATGCAACTTTACCAACGGCTGTGCCACAGATGAGCTGTTTGAGTCCTTCATTACCAACCCGCGTTTTTTATACAGTGCCGTCTACGGTTACACGAACTACGATGTGATCGACTTTTTTGAAACGGCAGGCGTAAAGACAAAGATGGAGCGCGGCGGACGAATGTTTCCGCTGTCCGATCATTCCTCGGATATCATCCGGGCGCTGGAACAGCAGATGAAAAAAGCCGGTGTGAAGATCCATCTGGGCAGCCGGGTAAAACGGCTTCTTGTGGAAAAAGAAGAGGACGAAAATGCAAGAATCACCGGAATCCAGCTGGATAACGGAGAAAAGATCCGGGGCGAACAGGTACTGGTTGCCACTGGCGGTAATTCTTATCCGTCCACAGGCTCCACCGGGGACGGATACCGGATGGCAAAAGAGAGTGGTCATACCGTAACGGATCTGCAGCCGTCTCTGGTGCCGATGGTGACGGCTGAGGAATATATTCCGAGATTACAGGGACTGTCACTGAAAAATGTGACATTGTCTTTGTATGACGGAAAAAAATGTGTCTACGAAGATTTCGGGGAAATGATGTTTACACATTTTGGGATTACCGGCCCGCTGGTGTTATCAGCCAGCGCAAAGGTGGGAAAACTGTTAAAAAAGAAGTATCTGACGGCGAGGATCGATCTGAAACCGGCACTGACCGCAGAGCAGCTTGACGCAAGACTTCTGCGGGAATTCGAAGAAGGAAAGAACAAACAGTTTAAAAACGTGGCCGGTTCTTTATTCCCGGCAAAACTTCTTCCGGTTATGCTGGATCTCGGCGGCATCGCACCGGGAAAAAAGGTGCATGAGATCACCAGAGAGGAACGTGCCGGATTTATCGAAAAGACGAAAGCTTTTCCATTTACCGTGACCGGACTGCGGGGCTTCCAGGAAGCCATCATCACAAAAGGCGGCGTTCAGGTAAAAGAAGTCGATCCGAAGACGATGGAGTCCAAAAAGACAAAAGGGCTTTATTTTGCCGGAGAAGTGCTGGATCTGGATGCGCTGACCGGTGGATATAATCTGCAGATCGCCTGGTCAACGGCTCATGCGGCGGCAATGGCGGCAGCTGAGGCAGAAAGATAAAAGCAGAAAACTGCTTGGTAAGAAGGATATTTTAGGACAATAAGACTGTCAGAGGATGAAGTGGTTTTGATAAAATAATAAAAAAACGGAATATTCCGGGGAAAGAGGAAAACATATGAGTTATGCAATCGCAATCGACGGACCGTCCGGTGCCGGAAAAAGCACCATCGCAAAAAGAGTGGCAAAAAAACTGTCTTTTATTTATGTAGATACCGGAGCTATGTACCGTGCCATGGCACTGTATGTGCTGGAACAGAACATTGATCCGCAGGATCAGGCAAAAGTAGCAGCAGTCTGCCCGGATATCGATGTGACGATCCTTTACGAAGACGGCGTACAGCAGGTACTGTTAAACGGAAAAAATGTATCCGCTGAGATCCGTCAGGAAATTGTAGGAAATACCGCATCCAGGATCTCCGTGATCAAAGAAGTGAGAGAAAAACTGGTAGCACTGCAAAGACAGCTGGCAGCAAAAGAAAATGTCGTGATGGACGGAAGAGATATCGGAACTCAGGTACTGCCGGATGCCACAGTCAAGATTTATCTGACTGCCAGCGCAAAAGAGCGTGCGAAGAGAAGATATCTGGAACTGAAGGAAAAAGGAATGCCGGGCGAACTCGATCAGATCGAGGCGGATATCATCGAGAGAGATAACCGCGATATGAACCGTGAGATCTCCCCGCTTCGCCAGGCAGAAGATGCAGTGTTGGTGGACGCGTCTTTTATGGGAATCGAAGAAGTGACTGCGGCAGTGATTGCAGAATTTGAGAAAAAGAAACAGGCATAAGAGGTGCATATGGAAGAAAGAAAGATTCTGGTAGCCCGTACCGCGGGATTCTGTTTCGGCGTGAAACGGGCGGTGGAAAAAGTATATGAACAGGTCAACATGGGCAAACAGAATATTTACACCTATGGACCGATCATTCATAATGAAGAAGTGGTGACGGATCTGGGAAAAAAAGGTGTCCGGGTTCTGGAAAATGAACAGGAACTGAAAAATCTTATGGAAGGAACTGTGGTGATCCGTTCTCATGGCGTACCGAAAGAAATCTACGAAGTGATCGAAGAAAAAGGGCTGGAATGTGTGGATGCCACCTGTCCGTTTGTACGGAAGATCCATAAGATCGTGGAGCGGGAAAGTAAAGCAGGACGCCATATTATTATTGTTGGCAATGATACTCATCCGGAAGTGGAAGGCATCAAAGGCTGGTGTGAAGGTCCGGTGACTGTGATATCCAGCCATGAAGAAGCCGAAAATCTCGCCTTTCCGGAGGGTGAAAAGCTGTGTGTGGTGAGTCAGACGACATTTAATTACAACAAATTTCAAGAATTAGTTGAAATTTTTGAAAAAAAGAGGTATGATAAAGTTGTTTTAAATACGATCTGTAGTGCGACCGAGGAAAGACAGATGGAAGCACGGCAGATTGCCTGCGAAGCAGATACCATGATTGTCATTGGCGGCAGACATAGTTCCAATACGCAGAAATTATACGAGATTTGTCGAAAAGAGTGTGAAAATACTTACTATATACAGACACTTGTTGATTTGGATACTAAGCCTTTTCAATGTATTGGTTGCGTAGGTATTACAGCGGGGGCTTCCACCCCAAATAATATAATTGAGGAGGTTCAAAAACATGTCAGAATTAAGTTTTGAACAAATGCTGGAAGAATCATTAAAAACAATTAGAAATGGGGAGGTAGTCGAAGGTACAGTAATCGACGTCAAAGAAGACGAGATCATTTTAAATATTGGTTACAAAGCTGATGGTATTCTTACAAAGAACGAATACAGCAACGATTCCTCTATCGACCTTACAACTGTAGTAAAACCTGGTGATACTATGGAAGTAAAAGTCCTGAAAGTAAACGACGGTGAAGGACAGGTTCTGCTGACCTACAAGAGACTGGCAGCAGAAAAAGGAAACAAGAGACTGGAAGAAGCTTTCGAAAACAAAGAAGTTCTGAAAGCAAAAGTTTCTCAGGTACTGAATGGCGGACTGAGTGTAGTGATCGACGAAGCAAGAGTATTCATTCCTGCAAGCCTGGTTTCCGATACTTATGAAAAAGATCTGAGCAAATATGCAGATCAGGAAATCGAATTCGTTATCACAGAGTTCAACCCGAGAAGAAGAAGAATCATCGGTGACAGAAAACAGCTGTTACTGGCAGCAAAAGCTGAACAGCAGAAAGCTCTGTTTGAGAAGATCGCAGTTGGAGATGTTGTAGATGGTGTTGTTAAGAACGTTACAGATTTCGGTGCATTCATCGATCTGGGCGGAGCAGATGGTCTGCTGCATATCTCCGAGATGTCCTGGGGAAGAGTAGAAAACCCGAAGAAGATCTTCAAAGTTGGTGAGCCGATCAAAGTTCTGATCAAAGATATCAACGGAGACAAGATCGCACTGAGCCTGAAGTTCGAAGATCAGAACCCGTGGCTGAATGCAGATGAAAAATATGCTGTAGGAAACGTAGTAGAAGGAACAATCGCACGTATGACAGACTTCGGCGCATTCGTTGAACTGGAACCAGGCGTAGATGCTCTTCTGCATGTATCCCAGATCTCCAGAGAACATGTGGAAAAACCTTCAGATGTTCTGAGTGTAGGTCAGGTAATCACAGCAAAAGTTGTTGATTTCAACGGCGAAGAGAAAAAAATCAGCCTGAGCATGAAAGCTCTGGAGCCTGCAGCTGAAGAAGCAGCAGAGGAAGAGTAATCTGTAGCTGAACAAAAAGATCTGACAGATCATAAATTTATGTAAGCAAAAGATAAGCCACCCGATATGCAAAACAGTATGTCGGGTGGTTTTTATGCATATGGCAAAACGAAATCCGTGATTGCGTGTGTGACAATCGCGGATTTTTTCTATATTATAATCAAACATTCAAAAATGTTTATTGTAGCACATGAGAAAGCAGATGGTTTAAGTATTTTAGAAGTTGTTCCTGATCTTCATCTAAATCTTCCGGCAAAAGAAACCAGCTGTTTTTCTCCTTACGCTCATCCCGGAAAGCCGGAGTGAAAAGTTCTTCGTACTGGGGATAAAAGCATCCGTTTACTTTTTTACAGCAGTTGTCCGGCGTTGCTTTCTCGCGGTGATCTTTGTCAACATAAGCTCCCACACTCTTATGAATCGCCTCGTCTTCCATTGGAAGATAATAGTAATCTTTATAATTGGAATAAAAGAATTTTTTACATCCTGCCTCCGGACGAATCTCTAAGAGAAGCTTAGGGGGAGTTATGCGAAGCACAACGTTGGGAAGTTCCTTTTCAAAACTGACAGGAAATGGATGTTCAGGCTGCACAGAAAGAAGCAAATTTTCTTCCGGTGTATGAGTGCATGTGATAAATTCATGACAATTTCCTGTCCATAAAGCACGGATCGAGAAGAGCGGCAGAAGCTTCAGCATCCCTTCCACATCTTCTTTGTTATGCAGGCGAAGTATTTCAAGCAGGTTCTCATCACCACTCAACAGATATTTTTTATATACTTCAATAAGTTCCCCACCACTGTACAGGTCTTCCCGGAAAAGTCCGATCGCGTATTCCAGATCTTTCTGACGCATATGCTCCAGATGCAGGATTTTTTTTAATGGGAAAAACAGCTGATACAGATCCAGCTGTCGAGTTCCCTCCCAGGGTGAAGGCAGCTGGTAAAAGGTGTATTTATGCATCAGGTAAGGAACATCAAAGGTGGTTCCGTTATAGTGGAACAACAGTTTTTTGGTGGAGAGAAGTTCGGAAAAAGCGAGAAGTACTTCTTTTTCTTCGCCGGGCTTCTGGCAGAACCACTGCCTGTGAATCCAGGTTTCATTTTCATAAAATACCGCGCCAAGAAGATAAAGATGAGAGGTCTTCCAGGATAATCCTGTGGTTTCGATATCAAAGAACAGACAGTTTTCCGGAGAAAATTCTTCCAGTGTCAATATGTAATCCGGTAATACCACCGGGTAATCTTTTAGCAGCATATAGTGTCCTTTCTGTGAGTGTGTTAATAAATTGTCAAAATATACCAAAAATAATGGCTAAAACATACAAAGTATCTAATATTATACACAAAAAAATAAAATAAACAGTATTTTTTTTGGAAATAATAAGCTATAATGGTAACAGTGATATGAGAATTTTATCATAAATAAAAAGAAGGAGGAAGAGGGATTGAGTTTTGAGATTCTGGGAGTTGATCTGTATCATATTCTCAGTTGGTTTATTGTATACAGCTTTATGGGATGGATCTGGGAAAGCTGTTACGTATCAGCCAAAAGCAAAAAATGGGTAAACAGGGGATTTGTATCCGGACCGTTTGTAACAATCTATGGAGTGGGGGCGGTGACCGTCTACGTGATCTTACGTCCGGTGGCAGGAAACATCCTGGAACTCTATTTTGCAGGGGTGGCAGTCGCTACGATTCTGGAATACGTGACAGGTGTACTGATGGAAGCTATTTTTCACACCAACTGGTGGGATTACAGCGATAAAAAGTTTAACTTTCAGGGAAAAATCTGTCTGGGCAGTTCTGTAGCATGGGGATTTTTCACATTGATTCTGTTTTATATATTTCAGCCGTTCGTGGGAAATCTGGTGGAAATGGTTCCGAGAAAAACAGGAATCGTACTGGTTTATGTATGGCTGGCAGGATATACCGTGGATTTTGCATTCTCTGCAGCAGCCGCTTTCGATCTGCGAAACAAGATGAAGAAGCTGGATGTTGTCTGGGACGAATTCCAGGAGAATTTGCGGGATACCAAACTGTATGAGGTGGCAGAGGAAGCCCGTGCGAAAGCAGAAGTTTACCGGATGGGACTTCCGGTTGGCAAGTGGAACGATATGATCGAAGAACGTAAGAAACTGTTCCGCGAGACGGTAGAGCGCTACAGTGCAAACGACAGCAGACTTCTGGAAACGAAAGATAATATCCTGGGTAAATACGAAGAGTTTGTACAGAAGTATGGGGATGTGAAAAAGAGTATCCGTCATATCTCCAGGAGACATCTCCGGGCGTATCCGAATATGGTCAGCAGTTTTGAACGTCGTCGGAGACTGACTCTGAAAAAGAACCGTAAACAGAACAAGAAGAGTGCGTAAAAGCTGACAAAATGCGCAAGAATGAAAAGGGAGGACTAGTGTATGGGGTCTGGAACATTTAGAGGAGGTATCCATCCGTATGACGGGAAAGAGCTGTCAAGAGACCGGGCGATCCAGGATATCCGTCCGGGAAAAGAACTGGCCTATCTTGTATCCCAACATATCGGGGCACCTGCAAAACCGATTGTAAAAAAAGGTGATCGGGTTCTGGTGGGACAGATGATCGCAGAGGCAGGGGGCTTTGTATCCGCTCCGGTTTATGCATCGGTATCCGGCGTGGTAAAGGGAATTGAAAAACGTTTGACAGCAACCGGAGGCTACTGTGATGCGATTATAGTGGAAAACGATGAAGTGTACGAATCAGTAGCGTTTGAAGAAACAAAAGATATCACACAATTATCCAAAGACGAGATCCGTGGGAAGATTCAGAAAGCGGGTATCGTAGGTATGGGTGGTGCAGGATTCCCTACTCATGTAAAACTTTCACCGAAAGAACCGGAAAAGATCAAATACATTCTGGTCAATGGTGCAGAATGTGAGCCATATCTGACTTCCGACTACCGGATCATGCTGGAACAGCCGGAAAAACTGGTCGGCGGACTGAAAGTGATGCTGCAGCTTTTTGATGGTGCAAAAGGATATATCTGTATTGAGGACAACAAACCGGAGGGCATCGCAAAACTGCAGGAGCTGGTAGAAGGCGAAGCAAATATCGAAGTACAGCCATTAAAGACAAAATATCCACAGGGTGCAGAGCGTATGCTGATCTATGCAGTGACCGGAGAGACAATCAATTCTTCCATGCTTCCGGCAGATGCCGGATGTATCGTGGATAATGTGGATACCGTGGTGTCGATCTATGAGGCAGTGGCAGAAGGAAAGCCACTGATGCAGCGGATCGTAACAGTCACCGGAGACGGTGTGAATACACCATCGAACTTCCGGGCACCGGTGGGTATGGATTTTCAGGAACTTCTGGATGCGGCAGGTGGTCTGAAGGGCACAGTAGAGAAAGTGATCTCCGGTGGTCCGATGATGGGATTTGCCATGTTTGATCTGAATGTTCCGGTGACTAAGACGTCTTCTTCTATTTTGGCAATGACAAAAGACGAGGTAGCAGAGAATGAACCGACACCATGTATCCGCTGCGGTCGCTGCGTAAGAGCCTGCCCGATGGGTCTGATGCCTTCGCTGATCGAAACCGCTTTCAAGATGAAGGACGTCGACGAGCTCAAAGCGCTCAAGGTCAACCTCTGCATCGAGTGCGGCTGCTGCTCGTATGTATGTCCGGCAAAACGCCAGCTTGTCGTTACAAACAAATTGTCCAAGCGTCTGATCGCTCCAAAAAAATAGGTTGAGGTGAATTGTTTTGAGTAACAAATTGATCGTATCTCCATCGCCGCACATCCGGGACAATGCGACGACCAGCACGATTATGAGGGACGTCCTCATCGGTCTGGCACCGGCTATGATTGCGGCAGTTGTGATCTTTGGATTT
>ERZ857775.3923-NODE-3923-length-11389-cov-3.667373_pt1 | contig 11389 bp, 16 predicted proteins | sample MGYA00519698_ERZ857775 | MGnify/ENA primary metagenome ERZ857775 (study PRJEB31778, sample SAMEA3449363) | human gut metagenome | biome: human gut; feature: human-associated habitat; material: faeces | place: United Kingdom | collected 2010/2012 ...
CACTGGTTCCATATTGGAGACACCCCCTTTCCTTACCGGGTATAGGGGCGGTAACCTAGACATTATAACATATGCATGATTTTTATTCTACTGATTTATTGCGACGTCGCAAATGGCAGCCATGACCCGGACTGCCTGCGGGAGATAGTCGGATCACCTCCTTCTACTTCTTGCTTGCCTGTTTGATGACCTGGTGCGCTCCGGTTGCGGCCAGACCGGATACAATACCAATAGCTGCAGCGTTGATCACATCTGTGGCTGGAAACTCTGGCATAAGATACATGCCAGCTACTCCCAGGATGCCGCCGGTCAATCCGCATACTACCGGGATAACCTCATCCTTGACCTTAGTGGTTGCCTTACATGCCATGCCGCCCAGGTAACAGATTGCTGTGATCGCTGTTACGCTTCCAATTCCAAAATCCATATCTATACCTCCTGTTCTGCCGGCTCATATGGTAAAGCCAGACATCTGTTATAAAGATCTTCTCCGGTTCCATTTCCACCCAATGCTTTATATGGCCTGAACATATACTCCAGATTGTCTCTGTCTTCCAAGGTACAATATTTTCTTTTTAAATAAAATGTACATGCCTGGTAAAGACGGTCATGGAGGAGTGCCAGAACTCCTGCATTGATAGCATTTGTTCTGGCACGTTCTGCCTTTAACTGTTTGGATAATTTATGATATGCTCCAGAAAGCAATACAGAGATGATCCCAAACACCCATGAAACCCAATGCACAGATATGTACTGCATGATTGATTCCATGACTTATTCCTCCGTGATCAGATCTTCGCACTCCAGATCGATCAAGACCTGCTTTACCTGTGGCTTGATCTTTTCTGGTAACGGTTGTAGTCTTACCTGCAGAGTCTTTCGCAACAACTGTAATGGTATTTGTACCAGTAACCAGTGTCAGTGCCTTACTAAAGGTACCATCAGATCCGACTGTTACTGTTTCCGCAGTACCACTGTTCAGCTTGACTGTTACTGTAACAGGGCTGGAAGTTGCGTCATTGGTAGTACCGGTAACAGTAACCGCAGTCTTGTTGGTAACCAGTTTATCTGCCGGAGCTGTGATAGAAAGTGTAGGTGGTACAGTATCGATCTTGAATGTAACGGTCTTCTGTGTAGCCGCATTTCCATCAAAGTCAGATGCATCGATCTTAATTGTATGGCTGCCATCTGCCAGAGCTGTAGTTGGAGTATAAGTACACTCATATCCACCTGTAACAGCTGTTTTAGTAATGCTGTCACCTGTAACCTTGCTGCCACTGTCAATGGTAATACCAATAGTTGCAGGATTAACACCAGAATCCGCATCTGTTACTTTCCACTTAATAGTTGGCTTATTGTTGGTGATATAAGATCCTGCTGTTGGACTGGTAATGGTAATAGCCGGTGCAACTTTCTCTTTTACTTTTAATTTCAGACTGACTCCCAAGGTCGTATCTGAATCCGTCTTTGTCGTTGTATTTCCAGCCACATCCGTTGCCTTGACCGTTACCGGATAATAATGCCCGTCATTGATGGTATAACTGGACTTAGATGGAGCTGTGATCGTAGCTTCATATTTTCCTGTGCTGGAATTTAATGTTAATGTAGTTGTTACGCCATTAATGATGGCCTGTACTGTTTTTACTGCCATTATTTTATCTCCTTCTTTTTATCTGTTTTTTCTAACCCACGTACAACAACCGCTGCATTACTGAGCAGCGCCGCCTGATCCGGGCCGGTTACAATAAGATGATCAAAAATATAGAGCAACGTTGCCCGCTGCTCCTCTGATAAGTTATACATGTGCTTCCTTTCTGATCAGGCTTTTCAGCCTGTCAATTTCCTCCTGCTGGCTCTGCATAGCAGCTACCAGCAGGGGAATGTAATTGGTATACGGGATGGTAAAATATCTTCCACTATGTCCATACAGAGGAAGGTTTAACCCCTGTTTTCTGCATATCCTGCGGACATCCTGAGCAATAAAACCTATACCTTCATGGTCTGTCCGTTTCATATTGTAGGATACCGGCTGGAGCTGTTTGATGATCTGAAGTGCTGTTCCTGTATCTACTTTATGGATATTTTCCTTTAATCTTCGGTCTGAGTACTCATCTATTGTCCCAATGATCGTATTGGCTCTGAGCTTGTCACACCCAATGGTATTGGCGCCTATATCCGCCATGGACGCATAACAATCTACAGAAAAAGTATCCCTGCATGTAAATCTGGATGCAAGTACGGTTTCACCATAAATGGTAGCACCTGTAGCAGTGGTACCGATCTCTATATTTTTTGCAAGGACTTTACCATTCTGATCTACCGTAAACTGACCATCACCAACATTGATACTTCCCTTGAACAGACCTTCCACTACGGTCAGTTTCCCGTCTGCAGTCAAGGAAGAATAGGTGGACGTCCAGCTAAAGCGATTGCCTTTAATATCAATGCCGCCACTTTCAATGGATAATTGAGCCGATACTTCTCCCTTTTTAACCATCAGTTTTATGTTCTCTGCCGTCATCGTGATTTGAGAAGATAATTCTCCTTCTGCAGCAGACGCTCGTTTTACTTCTGCGGCGATCTGTTCTGCAGTGATCGTCAGTTTTGCCTCTGTCCGTTTTTCCAGATCTACCAGGTTTGCTGATACTTCATCTACATTTTTCTTTAAATATGCAGCCTTGCCTTTTAAGCGGATAATGTCCGCGTTGGTCCCCTGCTCTTCCTTTCGTATTTCTTCACCTGTTGCGCTATAGGTATCCTGTAAGGCATGGATCCCTTTCATCGTCCTCTTAATGATGTAAGAAACAATTGTCCCTTCTTCCGACTTGATCAAGCCGGCATCTCCCAGTTCTAAATATGGCAAGCCTTTTAGCAGATCACATTCGTAAGGAACATAAGGCCGGCTGCTCACCATTCCATAAATCCCCGCTGCGATCTGCTGTAATTCATCTGCGCCCTTGCCGTATAGCAGGAAATTACCTTCTACTACCAGACAATTACCGGTTCCATAGATCGCACCAATATCCTCTTCTTCCTGGCGGATCTGTACCGCTTCAATTGCTTTTACCGTGTAATCTTCAAAAACACAAGATTTATACAGATTTTGTGAAATTATTTCATCATAGACCTGCTCATTCATTTCACCTGGAACAAGAGGATATAATTCATCTGACGGATACAGATTTTCAGCTGGTGCCAAAATATAATTCGGTTGCAATGCAATATGCTGTAAAATCCCTTCCCGGTCAAAATGGCCAAACACACCATTCATCTGTTCACATGCAATCAAAGTATCCCGACCAGACAATTCTTCTACACTCATTGTCTTTTCAATCAAAATACTGTCATTTGGAAGATAAGATGGAACCTTTTCCGTCACACCAACGTACTGACATAAACTGGATCTGAATTCTTTCAATGTCATTGGAAACAAAAGATTGTTATACCACTGTGCCACATTTACATCAAATAGAGACATCTGGTCCAGACCCACAATATCCAGGTATTTTCTATCTGTTTCTTTTTCTGCGGATTTAATGATATATACTCCTAAAGGCATCCGATATCCATTAGGATATATATCATCACCTGGAAACAGGCCTGCTTCTGGCCATATTCCCTCCAGGATCTGATAAACTTTCATTCTGGCTTCTTTTACAACTTCCGTAACATTAAGAAGTGTAATTTTTAACTGTGATGCCTCGCAGCTTCCAAATTCCAGATTTTCATTACTGGACAATGCCTCATCCAGTTCCATTGTTTCCGCTTTTATGTTACTGCTTGAAAGATGCAGGTAAGGTTCTTCTTCTCCTTTGTGATAAAAGTCCAGGATCAGCTGTTTATCTGTACTGTCTGCCCGATACAGTTCTTTTAATCGTTCATCCACATTTAACATAAGCTGCCTCCCTAATATTCTGTCAACTGAATATCAAATGGCTCATAGACCATATCCAGTTTTCTTTCATTCACATGAGAGATCGTATATTCAATATCTGCGATATAAAATACTCCTGACTTATAATCCATTTCCTCATCGTTCCAATACGTGACAGATACCTTTCTTTCCCGCTCTCCTCCTGACACGATCCCCGCATCTATGATCGCTTTAACGACTATCTTTTCACCCAGATACAGTTTCCGGATCGGTACTGTCAGGCTCGTCTTATAATTCGGCGATGTCTGACGGTGGAGCAATGCCGTTGCATCACGGGATGCATCCAGTTCCAGTCTCTGATTGGGTGTACTTTTATATTTCTCCAGATACTTATTCGGAAGGACGGTATTTCCAAACTTTATAAGCCATCCTTTAAAAGCCATAGTCCTTTCTCCTTACATAAGCAGCGGATTTTTTCCCGTCTGCTTTCTTGCCAACCGGTTACGTTTTACCACATTTTCATACACTACCTTTCCATCCAGATTGATCATCAGCTGAATATCTCCACCCAGTCCAGCACCTGCCTCTTTCAAAGCTTCCAGCAATGCCTGCTTGATCGTAGACAATGGAGAGACAACTTCTGCTTCCCGGTTGTTGTCTCCAAGGATCGCCGCAAATTCTCCGGCCTGTCTTGGAACAACGGTTCCTGTAGCCAGTCTAGGAAGTTTCATCGATGAGACATTAAATCCAAAATGCTGACCACCGGCAAGGGGCACCCAGTCCGGTACATCAAAACTGATACCATTTAAACCTTCCACAATATGATTGATCGCAACTTCTACTGTGGAAATGATCCCGTTAAAAACACTCTTAAATATATCTTTTATACCATTTAAGGCCTTTTCCATATCTCCGGTAAATACGCCCTGTATAAACTCCAGGATGCCGTTTAAAGCGTCTGTTACACCTTGGGCTGCAGTGCTTACTACTGCAAGAAGCGCAGTAAAAAATCCTCCAACATTTTCAATGGCTGCACCAATAAGCGGGGCAAAACTCTGAACGATCCAGTTTAAAAGCGACTGCAGTACCTGGTTCCATAAGACGGTTAGGGTATCTGCAACGTTTCCGAATAATTCTACAAAACTTTTAATAAATGGCTGCAAATATTGGCTTTTGACTTCTGTAAATTTATCTGCCACTTTCTGAAGTGCCGGCAATATGTATGTTTCAAATGCTTCCAGAGCGCTTTTGTGGATTTCTGTAAGTCCCTCTGTAAATGCGTCAAACATAGGTGCTACATGCTCATCATATGTCTGGTTTATCTGATCAAACGCATCTGTAAACAGATCTTTAAGATCTCCCATTATCTGAGCAGCAACTCCCAGAAGCCCGTCAAATGCCTGTTTAAAACCGGCCGTATTATTTGTAAGAGGCGTCAGCAGGGCGTTTAAAAGATCCCGCCCAAGCTTGGCAAACACTTCTGTCAAACCCATGAAGGAGTTGGAAAAAAAGCCGATCAGATTTGCAGTAAATGTTTGCCCGTTTTCATCTGCAAAGACACTGAATACTTCTGCGAAAGCTGCGGAAAAATTTGCCACAATATCTGCTATGTCCCCGGTTATATCAAACATGTCTATGATATATTGCTTGATCCGTTCCTGAGCTTCTTCCAGATACTTTGCAGTGCCACCGACCAGGTTTGCTGCCAGCGTAATACCAACTGAAGCAACAGCCCCTGCGATTACGCCTAAATCATAGACCATTTTATTTCCCCAGGTACTTGCTGCAGCCTGGACTCGCGGATCTGAAAAAATATCAGACAGGCTTTCCTTAATACTCTGAAGCCCTTTCTGGATCGTAGCAAACCGGGAAGTAGTATCTCCTAAGCATTGAAGTTGCCACATGCACCGCCAGCTGTGTTCCTTCATACTCCCAGCAGATATTGGAATAGCGCCTGTCCCCCTCTTTGATCAGCTCTACCGCTCTAGAGTATACAGATACACCCAACGGACTTCCCGTATCATTCGCATTTGCAAGAGGCACTTTGAAATACCCAAACAGAAGCCGATCAGCACCCTCCAGCACTGCTTCCGGCATTAATTCAGACCACCTATCCATTGAATTTACACTGATCTCGCTTCCAAGACTGTAGTCATTGGTTGCAACAAAGGCCCTGTTTGTGATCCGGATCTGTTCTCCCTGCAGCGTATGGACTTCTAATCTGGTATAGATCTTCTGTCCTTTTCGGAACTGCTCTGTAAACACACACTGTTGGATCTGGCCGGAGTCATCAAAAGCAAGAGGAAAGAAACAGTCTGCCTGTACATACTGGATTGCAAGACCTGTTTTTGTAACATACGGCTTTAATATTAAGCCGCCTTTCGCACATCCGTACTCCACATACCTGCGGATACTTTTCAGCACTTTTCTCTGATACTGGTCATTCAGATAAGCAGCGGAAGAACCTCCTGTTATCTCCGACTTCATTTCTAGGGTAACAAGTCTTGCAACCTCAGAGGCAATAGCCGCCGGCAGCTGCGCACTTTTCACTTTTTTCCGGTCCACCCATGGGGCATTATCTTCATACATAGCCGTCCATAGCTCTATCCTCCGGGCCATTTCAGAAGTCATGCAGACATCAACCTGTGTATCCAAGTCCTGATTTAAAACCTGCGTGATCGCAGCCAGCATTTTAGAAAATTTCATTGTTATCACCTCTATTCGTACCGGATAAACCGGCTGATGTCCCGCTCAAATGTGTACTCAAAAGCATCCAGCGTATCAATATCACTGGTACCATCATCCAGTCGCACATCTTCCACAAGACTTTTCTTCTCGTCCCACAACGCCGTTGTCAGGGCATCTTCCAGGCTCTGGCACTGATCTTTTACATAGAAAAAGCGGTGCTGGCTAAGCATCCGCTGCATAAATCGTATTCTGTCATTGATCGTTGTCTTCAAAGCATTCTCGATCCGGATCCACCCAAGCCCCGCCTTTCTGACTGCTGTTCTCAGGCCTGCGATCAACGTTTGTTCGGCACTATCACAGTAAACAACTGTAATAAATCCATACAGATTGATGATCTTCAGACAAAAGTCTACAAATAGTTCTCCCAGCTTATCCGGATCAATGCTGCCATTTACACTTATATGGCGTTCACTGGCAAGTACCGCAATGCTTTGATAAGCTCTGGAATATGCAGTGGCAACAAAGGCATGTCCTGATCCTGAACCACCAAAGTCAACGCCAATATTAATCTGTAAAAGGCTTTTGGGCTTCTCATAAATTGCATATGGGTTAATGCCTCCACTGGATGTCGCGTCACACATCAGTTTATACACAGAGCCTTCCGCAGCTACCCACAAACCACGGATGTACCGATCATACAGGACCGTTCCTCTGTATTCCTTGCAAAGTTCATCCACAAATACCCGGCTAAGAAATGGATTATCGAAGATCTCATATTTCTGACAGTAAATGTCCGCATCAGAGTCTAGGAACTTTTTAAACCAATGCTGCGGAGCATCCGGGTTACAGGCCCCGTCAAAACAGGAATACGGCTTATCCAGACGGGATTTAAGCATGTTAAAGACATCCGGGTTCCAGTCTACAACCTCATCACCATAACAATACTTTAGTGAAGAGCCTCTGATTTTAGATACCTGACTGACTTTCTCAGCACCCAGGCAGTAAACATCTTCTCCAAACATAGGGCAGATGTTTTGAGAATTAATATCACCTACCAGGTTGGCTCCCCAAATACGCTGCAACGGTTCAATGATGTTTCGCTGAATCGTGCCCTTAGAAACGCCCAGGATCGCCACTAGACCCTCTTTTCCTCTCCTGGCACGAATTCTCTTAGGGATTACATAATAGTCCATATAGGTCTTTCCGGAACGTGTCGCACCAACCTTAACATTCCAACGGTGGTTTGCATTCTGGAAAAACTCCTGCTGTTTATCAGAAAATGGCATACTATACAACCCCTTTGATCTCGCTAAGAACCTGATCCAGACGGCTCAGCTCCTCTTCGTTGTCGGTCCCCTTAAGTTTATCCGTCTGGGCCTTGATCTGAGCTATGCGGGCTTTCTGTTCATCACTGGCAAGATCCCAGCGTTTGTGCAATAACTCATCATACTGTTTAACCAGGCTGCGAAGCTCCGACTGTGCCCTAGCCTGGGCCTGTAGGAATTTTCCCTGCTTGTCCCAGGCATGCTGTACCTCCCAGCGTTCTCCGATTATGTTGCCGTCCTTATGCTCAATCTTTTCGATTGTCTTATCATCCCGGTCACGCACATACATAATTTGTTGCGCCCGGATAATAGCAGCATAAGCAATCTGGATCTGATCCCAGAGGACATCCAGCGGATCTGTCGGCATCTCCTGGATAATAGAAACGGTCTCCTCAGGCAGATATTTGCTGAAGAAACCGAATTTTTCTGCTTTCTTATTTCCCGGAGGTCCACCAGAGCTGTTTTTGTTGCCCGGCTGAGCCCCTTTTCGTTTGGAACGTTCCGTATTTTTTTGGAGCGCTCCATTCAATTTTGAGTCCCATTTGTCCTTTGATTTCCATCCACGAATCGTGCCAGGAGATAAATTTAGTTGACTTGCAATCTCAACTAAATCAATCATTCCCACCGATTCTTTATATATTTCAAATGCCTGTTCGCGGTTCGGATCCCTTGCTCTCGGCACTCGTCATCACCTCCTATTCGTCGGTTTTGGGTATAAGAAAAGGAGCCACGCTGGGTGGCTCCTCATAATGTTATTCATCTACATATGTAGCTCTAACATTTTTCAATTTTGTTTGTCCTGCTACAGGCATATTCACTACATCTAAAACTTCTACGTCTAATCCCGGATAATTCGGATTAAAGCGATTTTGTTTCCATTCGGATACCGTCATATCACCCGGTGCTTTTCTTGTAAAAGGATACTGTGGCATATCCTTTTTATTATCTCGCAAATTTTTACTTCCATTACAATACCACATTTTGTTAGCACTGTCAATAGGTGAGTGCTAACAAAATTGATATGACAAAAAGACACCCTCTCACAAGGATGTCTTTCATGCTACCTGGAATGTCCGGGTGGAGATCCCTAAACCAGGTAAATCGGAACGGAAGGACTCGAACCTTCGCTTAGGATAAAAGCCATTGCTCTACCTACTGAGCTACGTTCCAAGGGGGAGGCAACAAGCTTTCGCCTGCTGCCTGGTGGGGTTCGACGTAAGCCGCCGGCCGTATGCCTTTGGCTTAATTCATGCTACCATAATATCACGGAAGTACCCCCTTCTAGTTACCCACTTTTTTATTTTTTCTTCTGAAGCGTTCTTCTCTCTTTCCTTGAATTACTCCATATGTATAAGCTACTGAAAGCATAAAAGGTGAGCATTCACATTTATATCTATCCATTAACCCCTTGAAAAAATCTCCCATATCCGTTCCTGGATATCCAACTGTAGGCTGATATCCATTTATCCTTAATTCTTCCTGAACATTCACTTTAGGCCACCCCCTGTGCAGTATCTTTAAAAAACAGATGACCATATATCATATCAAGCACGGCAGACATAAACTTCTTGCTATAATTCTGCTTTCCGGCCTCGTGCATAACATCCTCACGGAATTCTTTAAATTCTTCCAAACTCATTTTGCTACATTCTTTTTCCAGTTCTAAAACAGAAGGTGCAATCTGATCACAAAATTCTGAATATGTCATTACGCCACCTCCCCATAAACAACCTTGCATTTATTGCTATTGCCATTGGAGAGCATAAACTCAATCACAATCGGATAACCATTCTCATTCAGCCATTCCCTGACTTTCTCCAGAACACTTCCCTTATACTGAACTGTAACACCGTCATGACCATTCCGGCTGTAAGCCGTTCTCACAATCTCATCTGTAAAAATATCCAGCTTCTGAATAATGGCACTGACTGCTTTATCATGGGGCCTACCAGACTCAGAAAGAATACCTAACTCTTTAGCAATACCTGTGCAGTCCCACAATTTCGGTTCGTCTAAGATTACTGTAGCATTAACTGGATAACCTGACTCAGAATAAATCCTCATTACTTCTGCCGCTATGTACTTAGAATCCACTCCGGCATCATGTAACGCAGCTTTGACATTCTTCACCATCATGTTTACAGACGGCAATTTTTCCTTCTTGGACTTGTCTTGCTTTGACATCTCATACGAACCGGTCTTGCGAAGTGTTGGAAGAACTTCATCTGCGATCCAGTCCGTGAAGGCTTCTGCGTTTGGTTTATGGCTCTTGAATACCAGCTTATACACACCGCTTTCTGTGAGAAAATTCTCACCCGCATTGTTCAATTTTCGGATGTCAACTTTACTGACATCCGAATTTTTAATCTTAACAACCTGCTTTTCGTTCATTTTGGCAATGGCCATTCTTACTGCGCTGTCACCCAGTTCTAAGCATGTGCCAACGTGATACGGGTTAAATAATACCTGTCCATTCAGTTCAAATACCTCTACATTGTGTCCTTCAAAAATCATTAAATTCTGCATTGCAATTTCCTCCTTGCAATTTCTGGCGGAATCCCTTACAATACAAGGTGATTCCTGGGTTTACAGGTTTCGATTTTTGAGCAATCACGTCGGTCGCCAAACTTACCGTGACTGCTCTTTTTTTGTTTCAACTTCCGCTTTCACAAGCTCTACGATAATGTCAGTTACTGTTCTGCCTTCGTTTACCGCCATATGCTTTAACTGCTTGTGAAGCTCGTCATCCATGATAATTCCTACTCGCTTCATTGTCTCGCCTCCCTTCTATTCGCTATCGAATATATGTGAATTATAATATTCAATATTGAATATGTCAAGTGTATGTTTGCAAATTTGAATATTTTATGCTAAAATATATTCAGAGGTGAATATTATGAGTCTAAACGAAATCATAAAAATTGGAACACGCATCAAGCGTATCAGAATGGATAAAAAAATATCTCAACGAGCTGTTGCCGAAGCATTGGGAATTCCATATTCGACTTATTCAAACTATGAAAACAATAATCGAGAACCTAATCACGATACTCTAAAGCGTATTGCTGATGTACTCGATGTGTCTGTTTCGTATTTGATATACGGTGAAACTGGAAGTATGGCAACAAACACTGCTGAATATCTACTAACTCTGTCTGGATTCGAACTTAATGAAAATCCAGATGGAACGTTTACGATTTGTGATATCGAAAACAACAAAACCAAAAATTCCGTTATTGTTACCGTCAGCCAATTAAAGCGATTAGTCCTTGAAACCTCTGACTATGTCACTTATTTAACTCAAAAACTTTTTCATCAATAAGCCACCCACCACTGAGTAGGTGGCTCTTTCACAACATATCACAGTCATCCTTCAATGTAAACCAGCTGAATTGTCTACACAATTACACACTTCACTGCAATTTCTAAAATTAGGTCTTTCCGTTTTGGAAATATCAAAGCAAAATACGAAAGATAATAACAAATAGTGAAAGATAGTAAC
>ERZ857775.3936-NODE-3936-length-11356-cov-3.289797_pt1 | contig 11356 bp, 10 predicted proteins | sample MGYA00519698_ERZ857775 | MGnify/ENA primary metagenome ERZ857775 (study PRJEB31778, sample SAMEA3449363) | human gut metagenome | biome: human gut; feature: human-associated habitat; material: faeces | place: United Kingdom | collected 2010/2012 ...
CTATGATTCGATTAAGCAGCAAGAGCGTAATTAGTTTCGCCAGATAAAATTTTGAGGACTGAGATTTAAGTGCCAATCAACGACGCACTGCATGCTTACTCACCATTTCTGCCCGCTGTCAAATCCAGTCAAGCCCAAATTATGATTTTGCAAAGATAAAACTTCTTTTGCTATGTTGTGCAATGTATTCACAAATATTATCAATAGCAGGAATAATAAGACAATATGCAAATAGGTTAATGTGCCAATTGCCATATGACATATCAGCACAACCTATCGGCACATTATTAAATTAAAAAGTCAGTGGAAAAAGGGGAAATATTCTCAAAGAGAACTATCTTTGTGGCATTATTTTTATTCTTTGACGCAGTACTTTATTGGATGCATAATGTATTGTAAAAAAGCTAAAGCTCAACAATAGAATAAGTTGTCAAATTCAATAATCATGAAAAAGAAATCGACCATTTCAATTCTTACATTACTATGCCTTTTTGTTCTGACAGGCTGCGTATCTAATAAAAAAACTTCTTTAGAAGCATTCAAACAGGATGTATATACGCCTGAATATGCCACCGGATTCAAGATACTGGGTGCAGATAACAGTGCCAGTACTCTGATACAAATCTCTAATCCGTGGCAAGGTGCCAAGAATGTAGAAATGTCCTATTTCATTTCGCGCAATGGCGAACAGGCCCCAACCGGATTTACCGGCCCGGTGATTCGTGCCGGCGCCAAACGTATTGTGTGTATGTCTTCTTCCTACATTGCCATGCTCGATGCCATAGGACAGACAGACCGGATTGTGGGAGTATCAGGCATCGACTATGTATCGAATCCCTATGTCCTTGCACATAAAGAATCGATCAGGGATATGGGTGCTGAAATGAATTACGAACTATTAATCGGACTGAAACCGGACGTCGTTTTGCTTTACGGCATCGGAGATGCCCAAACTTCGGTAACGGACAAAATGAGGGAACTTTCGATTCCTTACATGTATGTAGGAGAATATCTGGAAGAATCGCCACTGGGCAAAGCCGAATGGTTAATCGCACTATCCGAACTCACAGACAGCCGGGAAAAAGGGATCGAAGTATTCCGTGAAATTCCGAGACGCTATCAAGCGCTGAAAACTCTCACAGAATCTGTTGAACAACGTCCTACGGTCATGTTCAATACCCCGTGGAACGACAGTTGGGTAATGCCTTCAACTCAAAGTTATATGGCGCAATTGGTTGCCGATGCAGGAGCAGACTACATTTATAAAGAGAATGTTTCTAACAGCTCGACACCTATCGGACTGGAAACAGCCTACGGACTGATACAGAAAGCAGACTACTGGATCAACGTCGGTGTTGCCTCCACGCTGGATGAACTGAAAGCTGTCAACCCTAAATTCGCAGATGCAAAAGCCGTACGTGAAAAAACAGTCTATAACAACAATCTGCGACTGACTCCCACAGGAGGAAACGATTATTGGGAATCGGCTGTCGTACGTCCCGATGTAGTTTTACGCGATCTGATCCATATCTTCCATCCCGAACTTGTAACCGATTCACTCTATTACTACCGACACCTGGAATGAGACAAACCCGTAAACGCAATGTTCTTTTATTTACCACATTAGGAATTGTTGCCGTACTGTTACTACTGACAGATATGGCAACAGGAGATACTTATATTCCTATCTCTAAAATAGGGGCGGTACTGACCGGAGGTGAATGCGATGAAATGACACGCAACATTCTCCTCTCTATCCGGTTTATACGGGTAGTAGTGGCGGCACTGATAGGTATTTCCCTATCCGTTAGCGGTTTGCAGATGCAGACCGTTTTCCAGAACCCACTGGCCGATCCCTATCTGTTAGGAGTCAGTTCCGGGGCAGGATTGGGAGTAGCCCTGTTCATATTAGGAGCTCCATTATTGGGATGGTCGGAATTTCCATTACTTCAATCGATGGGAATCGTAGGCTCCGGATGGATAGGAACTGCCGTTATCTTACTGGGAGTGGCCATCATCAGTCGGAAAGTAAAAAACATTCTCGGTGTCCTCATTATGGGAGTAATGATCGGCTATGTAGCAGGTGCCATTATTCAGATTCTGCAATATCTGAGTTCCGCCGAACAACTCAAGATGTTCACATTGTGGTCGATGGGATCACTCAGCCATATCACAACGACTCAGTTAGGAATCATGATCCCTATCGTATGTATCGGTCTGCTGATTTCCATCTCCTGCATCAAATCACTGAACTTATTATTGCTCGGAGAGAATTATGCGCGTACAATGGGAATGAATATCAAACGTTCGCGTACCCTTATCTTTGTATCCACCGCACTACTGACAGGAACCGTCACCGCTTTTTGCGGACCGGTAGGTTTCATCGGGCTGGCAGTGCCACACATCACCCGATTGATATTCAATAATGCCGATCACCGGATACTCATTCCCGGCACAATGTTAACAGGATTAATCGGTATGTTGCTTTGCGATATTATTGCTAAAAAATTTCTATTACCGGTCAATTGTATCACCGCTTTATTGGGAGTTCCGGTTATTTTATGGGTAATCGCTAAAAATCTGCGTATAATCAAATGATTCAACTCAAAGAATTGACATTAGGATACGGGCAACGAATCTTGTTGGATAAAGTTTCTGCCCGGATAACAGGGGGGCAACTCGTTGCGCTGTTAGGACGTAACGGAACAGGAAAAAGTACCCTGCTCCGTGCTATAATGGGACTGGAAAAACCGCAAACCGGAGAAATCGTGCTACAAGGAAAGAATATCGCTTCACTGAAACCGGAAAAGCTGGCCCGGAATATCAGCTTTGTAACAACTGACAAAGTACGCATCGCCAATCTGCGTTGCGAAGATGTCGTTGCATTGGGACGCGCTCCCTACACCAACTGGATCGGGCAATTACAACCGGCAGACCAGGAGCGCGTAGACAAAGCCATGCAACTGGTAGGCATGTCCGGATATGCCGATAAAACAATGGATAAGATGTCCGATGGTGAATGCCAGCGTATCATGATCGCACGTGCGTTGGCACAGGACACTCCTGTCGTCCTCCTTGATGAACCGACTGCTTTTTTGGATCTGCCCAACCGCTACGAACTTTGCCTGTTGCTTAAAAAGTTGGCACAAGAAGAGGGAAAATGTATTCTCTTCTCCACGCACGACTTGGACATTGCTCTGTCTCTCTGCGACTTTATCATGCTGATAGATAATCCGCAACTATATAGCCTGCCTACCCCGGAAATGGTGACCAGCGGGCATATAGAAAGGCTTTTCCGAAACAAATCCGTCACATTCGATGCACGGGAGATGAGAGTCCGAATCAAATAAGTACAAGTAATCATACGGTAAATCATACTGAGACGAAGCTCACTTTCAGACCTCTTGGATATTTTCACTCCCGTTTATGGACAATTTTATCCATCTTTTCTCACAAAGATGCATTATCTTTGACACTCAGAACATAATTAATAAAAAGATACCATGAAAAGACTAATCATCGCAACCCTTTTATTAGGAAGTATCTCGCCGCTACCGGCACAAAAATCAATGAAAATACCGGCCGTATACAAACCTGTGAAAACCGAAATGTATAAAAAAGGCTGGATCGATTTTAATAAAAACGGAATAAAAGACATATACGAAGATCCGACTGCCCCGATAGATGCACGCATCGAGGACCTGCTCAGTCAGATGAATCTGAACGAAAAGACCTGCCAGATGGTGACTCTTTACGGATATAAGCGGGTATTAAAAGACGATCTGCCTACTCCCGAATGGAAGCAGATGTTGTGGAAAGACGGCATGGGTGCCATCGACGAACATCTGAATGGTTTTCAACAATGGGGGTTGCCGCCATCGGACAATGAATATGTATGGCCTGCTTCCCGTCACGCCTGGGCACTGAATGAAGTACAACGCTTTTTTGTAGAAGAAACCCGTCTGGGAATACCGGTGGATTTCACCAACGAAGGTATCCGGGGAGTGGAAAGCTACAAAGCAACCAATTTCCCGACACAACTCGGTTTGGGACATACCTGGAACCGTAAGTTGATTCATCAGATAGGACTCATCACCGGCCGTGAAGCCCGCATGTTGGGATACACCAACGTATATGCTCCCATCTTGGATGTAGGGCGTGACCAGCGTTGGGGACGTTATGAAGAAGTATATGGCGAATCACCTTATCTTGTTGCCGAATTAGGCATCGAAATGGTTCGGGGCATGCAACACAACCATCAAGTTGCCGCTACGGGAAAACATTTCATCGCTTACAGCAACAACAAGGGTGCCCGTGAAGGGATGGCGCGTGTAGATCCGCAAATGTCACCCCGCGAAGTAGAAATGATTCATGTATATCCCTTCAAACGGGTGATACAGGAAGCAGGATTGTTAGGAGTGATGAGTTCGTACAACGACTATGACGGGTTCCCGATACAAAGCAGTTATTATTGGCTGACAACACGCCTGCGCGGTCAAATGGGCTTTCGCGGATATGTAGTTTCCGACAGTGATGCCGTAGAATATCTCTACACCAAACACGGCACAGCCAAAGATATGAAAGAAGCCGTGCGTCAAAGTGTGGAAGCCGGACTGAATGTACGCTGTACTTTCCGCTCACCGGACTCTTATGTACTGCCACTACGCGAACTTGTACAGGAAGGCGGATTAAGCGAAGAAGTCATCAACGACCGTGTACGCGACATCCTGCGTGTGAAGTTCCTTGTCGGATTGTTCGACGCTCCTTATCAGACGGACTTGAAAGGAGCAGATGACGAAGTAGAAAAAGAAGAGAATGAAGCGGTAGCTTTACAGGCCTCCCGCGAATCGATTGTCTTGTTGAAAAATGAAAATAACACCCTTCCATTGGATATAACTTCTGTGAAGAAGATTGCAGTTTGCGGTCCGAATGCAGCAGAGAAAGCATATGCACTGACCCATTACGGCCCATTGGCAGTAGAGGTTACTACGGTAGTAGACGGACTTCGCGAAAAGCTGAACGGAAAAGCGGAAGTGCTCTATACCAAAGGTTGTGATCTGGTAGATGCCCACTGGCCGGAGTCGGAAATCATCGATTATCCACTAAGCAAGGATGAACAGTCGGAAATTGATAAAGCCGTGGCCCAAGCCCAAGAGGCAGATGTAGCCGTAGTAGTGCTGGGAGGAGGACAAAGAACTTGTGGAGAGAATAAATCGCGCAGCAGCCTCGACCTTCCGGGACGCCAGTTGGATCTGCTGAAAGCAGTACAAGCCACAGGAAAACCAGTGATATTGGTACTCATCAACGGCCGGCCGTTGTCTGTAAACTGGGCGGATAAATTTGTACCGGCCATTCTGGAAGCCTGGTATCCGGGATCTAAGGGAGGAACGGCGATTGCCGATGTACTGTTCGGTGATTACAATCCGGGAGGTAAACTCACGGTGACTTTCCCAAAGAGTGTAGGACAAATACCGTTTAATTTCCCTCATAAACCTTCTTCACAAATCGACGGTGGAAAAAATCCGGGAACCAAAGGAGATATGTCACGCGTCAACGGTGCTCTTTACCCTTTCGGATACGGTTTAAGCTATACCACATTCGAATATTCGGATATAAACATCTCTCCCAAAGTAATTACTCCCAATCAAAAGGTACAGGTACGCTGCAAAGTTACCAATACAGGCAAACGTGCAGGAGATGAAGTGGTTCAGCTTTATGTACGCGATCTTCTCAGCAGTGTCACAACATACGAAAAGAATCTCGAAGGCTTCGAACGCATTCATCTACAACCGGGTGAAACAAAAGAGGTATCCTTTACCCTCGACCGGAAAGCACTGGAACTTCTGAATGCGAAAAATGACTGGGTAGTAGAACCCGGAGATTTCAGTATCATGTTGGGAGCCTCCTCAGAAGATATCCGGCTAACCGGTACATTGACCGTAAAAGAGCACGGAAGCATCGACATGGAAAAAGCAAAAACAGACAATCCCGTCAGTGCCAGCACCAATATGGAGATGACCGGCAATACGCTTGATCATAATTTATCCACCTCTTGGGAGGGAAATAAAGGAGATTATATTACCTTTGCCTTAGAGAACGGAGCCAAAGTGGACGGACTTTCCATCGCTTTCAGCCGTGAAAACGGACTCCCGGCAGAATTCGAAATTCAACTTTCGGGTGGTGGAGGACAGTTCCTCACTGTGTATTCCGGAACAGTCAATGAATACAACAAACTGCTCCCGTTCCGCTTTAAAGGAACCACCGCCAGCGACCTGCGTATCGTATTGGGCAGTGACCGGGTAGGTATCTCCGAAGTGAAACTGGAACAATTGAAAAAGAAATAATTATGTTCAGTAAATTGATTATGGGAGTGTGTGCCGTCAGTATGCTGTCATCAGCCTGCACCACCCGGAATGCTTCACAGCAACGGGCAGAAAATGAATTGACTATGCTTGTGGGGACTTATACTTCGGGCAATAGCAAGGGAATCTATACTTTCCGTTTCAACCAGGAGACAGGGAGTGTGTCTCCACTCAGTGAAATAGAAGTGTCCAATCCGTCTTATCTTACCTTATCGGCAGATAACCGTTTCGTTTATGCTGTCAGCGAACAGAACGACAGTGCGGCAGCCGTCCATGCTTTTTCCTTCAATAAGAAGAACGGGACGCTCCAACTGCTGAACAGTCAAAAAACAAGAAGCGAGGATCCCTGTTATGTATCTACGGATGGCCGAAAAGTACTGACCGCCAATTATAGTGGCGGTACCATGTCCGTTTTTCCTATCCGGTATGACGGTTCTCTCGATCCTTCTGACACGTTGTTCCAAGGATCGGCCTCGGGACCGGATACCGACCGGCAAGGCACACCGCATATTCATTGCGCCATCTTCTCACCGGATAGTAACTATATTTTCGCTACAGATTTCAGTGCAGACCGTATCCTACGATATGCACAGTACACTCCAAAGAGGAACTTCCACGCCCCCTATCCGAAGCTGTCGACATACAGCCCGGTTCGGGCCCCAGACATCTGATATTCAGCAAAAACGGGAAATACGCCTATCTAATCAATGAACTATCGGGCAAGGTAATTGCTTTTGCATATGCCGACGGAAGATTGAATGAAATCCAAACCATCACAGCCGATACCATTCAAGCCCGGGGCAGTGCAGACATTCATCTGAGCCCGGATGGTAAATATCTATATGTCAGCAACCGATTGAAAGAAGACGGTATCGCCATCTTTGAAGTCAATCCGGAAAAAGGGACATTAGCAAAAGTAGGTTATCAGCTAACGGGAAGTCATCCACGCAATTTTAATATCACTCCGAATGGGAAATACCTGTTGGTAGCTTGTCGGGACAGTAATGCCATACAGATATTCGAACGGGACATCGTAAGCGGTTTGCTGAAGAAGACGGGAGAAGAAATAAAAATGGACAAGCCGGTATGTATTCAGTTTGCTGGAGAATAGTAAAGAATGAATAGTTTTCTGTAAAATAGGATAAAACAGTTGTCAATACAGACTAAAAAGCTTATATTTGAAAAACCTCTTAAATCAACAAAAAAATAAAAGGTATGAATAATAAAAAGATTGGAAAAGAGACAGATGAGGAAGTTCTGATACAAACTGCTTTATCAAAATATGGCAGAAGAGCTTATGATACCTCTATTGCTGAAGGGCATTGTGTTTCTGTCCTTCGCGGAAACAGCATCCTTTTGGTAGATTCAAGTGGGATCAGAAAAAAAATAGCGACCGTTAAGCAAGCTAAGACTAAAATTACCCAACGGAAATTCAGTTTAAAAAAATAAAATGAAAAGGTTAAGAATATTTGCCGGTCCTAATGGTTCCGGCAAATCTACTATTATAAAAGTAGTAACTGATGCAGGAGTTCATCTTGGTTTGTATATAAATGCAGATGAATATAAAAAAGAACTGAATAAGACACATTGCTTTAACTTTTCCAATCTAAATATCATACCATCCGAACAGGATTTTCAAGACACATACCATAATTCATTATTATTCGATTCATCGGATGGAAAAAATATTTCCCGACTAATAATGTTCAACAAAGAGGGATTTGCATTACCTTCAGAATATATGGTAAATGATTATTTCACCTCCTTTCTTGCCGATTATGTGCGAAATAAGCTATTAGGTAATTGCAATAAGTTTACATTCGAAACAGTCATGTCCCATCCTTCTAAATTAGATTTTATTTGTAAAGCCCAAGAAATGAAATATAAGGTTTACTTATATTTCGTTTCATTAAGCGATCCTACCTTAAATCTAAATAGGGTACAACAACGAGTTCAACAAGGAGGCCATGACGTTCCACCAGAAAAAATAAAAGAAAGATATTATAGGACAATGGAACTTCTACTTGATGCCATCAAACTTGTAGATAAAGCTTATATATTCGACAATAGTTATTCCGAACCTAAGCTTTTTGCATCAATTGAAAATGATGAAATTAAGATTAGTGACAATATAGACTACATTCCTACTTGGTTTCAAGAATATGTACTGAATAAGCTATAAATCACCACTACTATACTATCATTTCTCATACAATGAACAATCCCGGAGTTACCGCAGAAACGTATTACTCAAAGAAAAATACTTCACCGCCATCAGAGCCGGCATATTTTCTCAATAAATCCTGTATCATAGCAGCAGCCTCAGACAGACCTGCCTTTCCGCTATATCCATTGACAATAGCAAGGATATGAGTCGTATCCAATCCCATTTTTGTACGTTCATTATCACTGGTAGGCGTACCGATACCTCCGATTTCATCCCTATACACCGGAAGCCCTTCAATATTCAATATCCCCCTGCCGATACCTTCAAACGGTTCGCCGGATTTGCCTATTCCGAGTTCCAGTGTCTTGCCCTGTATCTTATCGGCATCAAACCCACCGATGGAATACCCTGTACGAAGTGAAACCAGATTAATCAAATCCACCAACGTATCAATCTGATACAACGGAATCCCCCGCATCAGACGCCGGCGCAGAGCTTCGGCCGAAGGACGATAACGTCCGGGATCTTTTCCACATCTTTTATATGCCTCACGCGTAGCGGCAATAGCAGGTTGCAACTTGATATCTTCCATCTTTGTGTTCGAAGTCAACTCCCGGGTAAAGGCATCGATTTCCTTCCAAAGTCCTTCACTGTAAGCTGTATTTCTTACTTCCGCATAAACAGCTACTCCTGCAAAACCAGGACATGCAGCTTTTATTTCATTTGATAATGTAATCATAAATAATGTGTCAATGAGTCAATATGCCAATGTATCAATAAGTCAATATGCCGAATGCCATGCCATGCAGAACAACACAGTTCAAACATCCTAAATAACAACGCAATGAATATACCCAAACCGAATGCAAGCGCAGTCAATTGACACATTGGCATATTGGCAAATTAATTAATTATTAGTATTCCCGACAAAATACGACCGGAAGCAATTCCCAACCGTCGAGCCGAAAAGAACTCTTCATGATGAATATAGGTACAAATACCGGCTACCTCGATTTGTGAAGAAGGAACACCGAAATCCAACAACTGCTGACGGTTTGTTTCCCATAAATCGATATGAAACTTTCCCGTATTCGCATTCCGGCAAGATATCCGTGACATATCGAAACCATTCAAACGAAAAGCTTCATAAACCTCATCGCCCACTTCAAAAGATTCCAATGAGATGCCAGGACCGATACAAGCCACAACCTCTTCTCCCACCGTACCATAAACCGCCCGCATGCGCTCCAATGTATGGCCGACTATAAAATTCACCGTTCCCCGCCACCCGGCATGCACCGCAGCAATTGCCTGATGCTGCTTATCGTACAATAATATAGGAATGCAATCGGCCGTAGAAATACAGATACAGCAGCCGGGAATATCAGTCACCAGCGCATCGATACCTTCCAACCGCACACGTCTTTCTCCTTCCGAAAGCGCAAGAAAAGCTCTGTCTATCACCAGATTTTTCACACCATGCGTCTGATGCGGAATAATCAGTTCCGAAAGTTTCACGGGCATCGCCTCAAACAACAACTCCTGATTCCGGCGTACATGCTCCATTTCATCATCGGTAAAAGGCGAACAATTAAATGTGGCATACGCATCCTTGCTGCAACCGCCTCTACGGGTCGTCACAAAATGAGAAATGTTGGAATACGAACCAAGCGACCCGTATCCCAACATCTTTTTATCTTCTGCAAGCGAAATCATTTCTCTTCCCAGTCTTCTTCTTCGTACTCGTATTCCAAGTCATCGTCATCATCCTCTTCCTCATATTCATATTCAAGGTCTTCATCCTCTCCCATGGCTTTGAGTTCGTCCTGCAATTTACTTACGTCCTTCGGACGATGTACGATAGCCTCTATTTTATTGCTCTCTTTGTTCAATTCTTCCCACAGAATGTCTTTCAGAACAGAAATACCGAGACCGGAAACCGAAGAGATAAACATGTGTGGAATATTATCCGGCAACGTAGGTTCTATTTCATCCATCAGCTCCTGATCGAGCATATCGCTCTTGGTAATAGCAAGCACCCGTTGTTTATCGAGCATTTCCGGATTAAAGGTTCGCAATTCATTCAGTAAAATCTCATACTCCTTACGGATATCATCACTGTCCGCCGGTACCATGAATAACAACAGAGAGTTACGTTCAATATGACGCAAGAAGCGCAATCCGAGCCCTTTTCCTTCACTGGCCCCTTCAATAATACCGGGAATGTCTGCCATCACGAATGATTTTCCATCGCGATAAGAAACGATACCCAAATTCGGCTCCAATGTGGTGAAAGGATAATCGGCTATCTTCGGCTTGGCAGCAGAAACAGCCGACAACAATGTAGACTTGCCCGCATTCGGAAAACCTACCAGGCCGACGTCCGCCAAAAGCTTTAACTCCATAATTACCGTCATCTCCTGCATCGGTTCGCCAGGCTGTGCAAAACGAGGCGCCTGTCGGGTAGCTGTCTTGAAATGCCAGTTACCCTGTCCGCCACGGCCGCCCTTCAGCAGAATTACTTCTTGTCCGTGTTCGGTTACATCGCAAATGTACTCTCCCGTTTCGGCATTGTACACTACTGTCCCACAAGGTACTTCAATTACTTTATCTGCTCCGTCCTTGCCGAAACTCCGGTTTTTACTACCCGACTCTCCATGACCGGCCAATGCATGACGGTCATATTTCAGATGAAGCAGCGTCCAATAGTTACGATTACCGCGCAGAATAATATGGCCTCCTCTTCCGCCATCGCCCCCATCGGGACCTCCGTTAGGAACATATTTCTCGCGCCTCATGTGCGTAGAGCCTCTTCCGCCCTTACCCG
>ERZ857775.3947-NODE-3947-length-11326-cov-3.746251_pt1 | contig 11326 bp, 6 predicted proteins | sample MGYA00519698_ERZ857775 | MGnify/ENA primary metagenome ERZ857775 (study PRJEB31778, sample SAMEA3449363) | human gut metagenome | biome: human gut; feature: human-associated habitat; material: faeces | place: United Kingdom | collected 2010/2012 ...
TCTCGATGCGCGCCACGAGGTAGTTGTAGCCGAAGTAGGCCGGGATGCCGACGATCAGGCCCATCACGGTGGTCACCATCGCCACGTACATGCCGCTCGACAGCAGCCCCAGGTCGACCGTGCCGCCCGCGGCGGACATGTCCATGAAGGTCTGCACCATACCTAACACCGTGCCGAGGAAACCGATCATCGGCGCGCCGCCGGCGATCGTGGCCAGGAACGGAAGGCCGTTTTCGAGTTTCGAGACTTCGAGGTTGGCGACGTTCTCGATGGCGGTCTGCACGTCGCTCATCGGGCGTCCGATGCGCTCGATGCCCTTCTCAATCATGCGTGCGATGGGCGTGTCGGTCTTCTTGCAGAGGTTCACGGCCGTCGAGATCTTGCCGTCGGAGATGTAGTCGCGGATGCGGTTCATAAAGTTCATGTCCAGCACCGAAGCCTTGCGGATGGCCATGAAACGCTCCACGAAGATAAAGATCGTCACGCCCCCCAGCGCCAGCAGCGGCCACATCAGCCAGCCGCCTTTGGTAAACAGGGTCCACAAGCCCATACGGGTCTCCTCACTTACGGCCACCGCCTCGGCAGCCTGCAAAAATGTTGTCATAATGGTTTAGAAATATTTAAGTTTACAAATTTTATCCTTCCAATTTCGTTTTCGAGCGCCGGTTTTGCAGTCTGCGCCCGCGGGGGCGCACGCGCCCCGGCCCCTCCGCCCGCGCTTTTAGTCGGGTCGTTGTCTCACGGCTCCGGCATCAAGTCGGATTCAATCACCGCAGGGACACCTTTCACTTTTCAAGCAGTCTCTGCTCTCGCTTAACCGCAAAGTTCACCTTCTATTCATCCTCTTCCTCTTTAACGTATCCGAACGGCGAAAGCGTATCCGCCGGTTCGCGCAGACGGCTCCGGTCCGCATCTTCGGCCGCCTTTTCGGCCGCGCGGGCCGTACGGCGGGCGATGCGCCGCGCCTTGCGCTTCTTGTTCGTAAAACGCTCCTTGATCCGCTGCCGCAGGTCGCGCAGGTTGTCGAAATCCTCCTTGAAGTAGACGCCGATGCCGGTCTCCTGCAAACCCTGGTTCTCGTCGAAGCGGTCGATGGTCTGCGTGAAGGCTTTCAGCTTGAGCGTCCCGGCCCGGTCGATCAGGTAGGTGATGTAGGCCTCGCCCATGAAGTTGGACATCGAACTGTTCACGGCCTGCTTGTTGTCGATCAGGTAGTTGCCCTCGACCTCGACGAACAGCCGGTTGTTGATCAGGCTCTTCGACAGCCCGAAATCGACCTCGTCGCTCGTCAGTTCCGACTTGGGCCGGTAGCGGATCACCACGTTGTAGTCGGACGACGAAAGCCAGTTGCTGACCATGTTCGACACGAACTCCAGTCCCGTGGCCGCCGACACCGAGCTGCCGATGTTCGACGAGGCCTGCGACGAGTTCTCGGACATGAAGCTGTTGAACAGCAGCAGGTAGAGGAACTGCGTGTCGACCGTCTCGGGGGTCGAGAGAGCATTGGCGATCAGGCTCTGCGTCTCGGGATCGGAGCCGGGAACCCGCACGTCGAAGGTGATCGTGGGGTTCGAAAGCCGCTCGCCGAGGTGAATGACGCACTCCACGGGAACCGAACGGTCGCCCCCGAGGTCGGCCGTGCCCTGCAGGAGGGGTTGCAGCGACGCCTTGACCTTGTACACGGCGTCGATGTCGAGCATCGCGTTCATCGGCGACCCGGTCCACTGGATCGACGAACCGCTCTCGATGGTGAAGCGTTTGTTGATGATCTGCTGGAGCGACAGCATGAAACTGCCCTCCGCGATCGTATAGTCGCCGTAGATCTCGAAAATATTGGCCTTGGGGTTGATCTGGAGGTTCAGCGCGCCCGCGCCGCGCCCCTTGACCGTGTTGCCCGCCACTTCGAGTTCGACTTCGGCGTCGGGCCGCACGTCGAGCGCGAGGGTGATCTTCATCTGGCTCCCGGCGTCGGATTTCTGGCGGTGCTTGCGTTCGAAGGAGAGTTTCTTGCGCGCCACGTCGTCGAGCGTATCGGCCTGCTCGGGCTGCTCGAAGACCACGAAATCGGCGTTCGAAATGTTCGACTTGCTCGACAGCGGCATCACGAACGAGGAGTTGCCGTCGGTCGAGGCCGTTATATCCATGTTCACCGCCCCCTTGTCGCCCGAGATGCGGGCCGTGCCCGTGGCGAAGACCCTGCCGTAGAACATGTCGTTGTCGTCGGAGTCGGTGTCGAGCACCAGCATCTGCTGCGGGGCCACGCGCACGTCGTAGGAGATATTCGAAAGGTGCTGGAGGCTCATGTCGAAATCGAACCGCCCCCGGTTGCCCCGGGGGTCGAAAATCGGGACGTTCGAAGCCCTGAACCGGTTGTTCTTCACGTTCAGCACGGCCTCGGGCATCGAATAGGTCACCTGCGTGAAATCGACCGTGGTTTTCAGCCCCGCGACCCGGATTTCGCCTTCGAGATCGGCCTTGCGGCCCTGGCCCTGCAACGTGAGGCCGGCCGAGGCCATGCCCTCGGTCGAGGAGACGACACCCGCGAGGATCGGGTCCAGCAGCGCCATGTCGAGACTGTCGACGTCCAGCCGGGCGAAATAGCGGTTGCGGTCGGGGGCGTAGAAACCGCGGATCAGCGTGTCGCGCCTGATACGGTCGGAGACCGTCACTCCGGCGCGGCTGCGGGCGAAGTCCCAGCGCGAGGCGAAGCGCATCGGCGGCGCGGGAATGTCGTTGACCTCCACGCTGTCGAGCAGGATGTCGGCCGTGATCTCGCCGCCGCGCAGCACCGACTTCATCGCCGCCGAACCGTTCGTGCGCCCCTCGATGTAATAGCCCATGCGCTCGGCGACCTGCGCGAAGGGCGCCAGGTCGAAATTATGCAGCGAGAGCGTCACCGAATCCTCGCGACTGCGCGAGGCGACGCCGTCGAGCAGCAGCTCCTGCTCGCGGTTCATCACGTAGAACTTGTCGATCACGACCTGCGCGGTGTCGAGCAGGATTTTGCGGGCGAAAATCTGCCACGTCTTGTCGCCGCGGGTGATGTGCGAGGGAAGAATCCGCAAATCGACGACGCGGCCGTTGGGTCCGTGCTCGTCGGCCACCGCGGCGCGGAACCCGACGAGTCCCGAGACGCGGCGCAGGGTGTCGTCGAAGCCTGCCGAGAGCTGCACGCGGTTCTGCCGCGCGCCGCCCGTCAGCGAGAGGCGCGGAAGGTGCAGCACCCCTGCATAGAGATCCTCGGCCGAGGCGTAGACCGCCAGCGAGTCGCCGCGGTTCGAGGCGTTGACCGAAAGGCGCGTGGCGAGCATGCGCCGGCGCTCGATGTACTCCGACGCTGCCTTGAGCGACAACTGGTCGCTGGCCGGATTGAACAACAGTTGCAGCGACGAGCCGTCGGCGATCTGAAGTCCCGTCGACACGGCGTCGGCCACGGGGTTGAAATTGCGGATGTTGACCGACAGCAGCGAGAAGTCGTTGGCCACGGCGGCCTTGCGTTCCGAAGGCGTCTCCTCCCACTTTTCGCCGCCCAGCATCGGCAGGTATTTCCACGCGCTCCGGCGCAGGTATTCGAAGACGGTGCGGTAGCTGGTTTTCGACCGGAACGTGACGTCGGCGAAGTCCGAGCGCAGTTCCACGAACTTGCTCCGCTCGGAGTTCTCGCCCGTGACGGTCATGCTGGCGGCCGCGATCTCCTTGTCGTTGTAGCGGTAGCGGGCGTCGGTCACCTGAATGCGGCCGTTCAGATCGTCGAGCGAACGCCCTCCGGCGGCAGCGACGATGCGGCCCGAGAGCTGCGACACCGAGTCGCGGCGGTTGACGTGCAGCCGGGCCAGATCGGCGTGCCGCAGGTCCATCGTGAAGTCGTAGCGCGGCACGGAGTCGTTCAGGTCGACCGTGCCGAAGAAGTCGAAGTCGAGGTTGGGATCGCGGGCCGTGATGCGTCCGTCGAACTCGCGGTTGCGCAGGCGGCCGTCGAGCCGCAGCGAGTCGTAGACATAGCCGTTGAATCCCAGCTGCGTGACGTTGCCAACGACGTTGGCGTCGGCCACGCCCCTGCCGATCACGCCGTCGACATAGGCCGTGAGGGTGGCGTTGCCCAGCAGATCGCGGCGGTCGAGCAGCTCGCCCAGACGCAGGTTGCGCGTCTCGACATCGCCCCGCACGCTGCTCAACCCCCCTTTGACCGGGGCCATTTTCAGGTTGCAGGAGACGTTACCCACGCCCGTCGCGGCGCCCAGCTGCATGTCGAACGACGAGAGCAGTCCCCGGAAACGGGCATTGAGGTCGATCTGCCCGGAATTGCCCAGCACGCCGACCAGCTTGTCCGAGAGTTTGCGGCCCGCGATGCCGAGGGCCAGCTCGTCCACGGCCCGGGCCGTGGAGCGCAGGCGGGGAACCGACAGGTCGAAACGGGTCTTCCGGATGTCGGGAAGCCCCTTCACCGAGGCGTCGGCCACGAGCGTCGTCCCCTCGCTGATCTGCATGCTCCTGATCCGGCCCGTGAAATCGGACACCACGCCGGCGACCTCGACGTTTACGTCGGTGAAATCCACATGCCAGTCGCGCAGCTTCGGGGCGAAAAAGGCGATGTCGTCGGTCGAAACGGTCGTATTGCGCATCGAGGCGTCGATGCGCACCTCGCCGATGAAATCCTTGTACTGCGCCCACGAGTCGCCCGCCAGCGAGACGAACGGAAAGTTGACGTTCGAACGCGGCGTGATGATCGAGGCGTTCTCGAAGCCCAGACAGCCCTGCGTCATGTAGAACCTCCCGGCCAGGTGGTTCAGCACGAAGCCGCTGCGTTCGCGGGCCGAAAAGGCCACAATGGAGGTGTAAATGGCCTGCCCGTCGATCGTGAAATCGTCCACGCGGGCCGTGATGCCGTAGAGGTGCATGTGCGAGAAGTCGATGCCGTGCTCCGGATCGCGATGGTCGAGCCGTTCGAGGCAGAGGTCCATGTTCTCGATCGAGGCCTTCTTCAGCGAGAGGCGGAAATTGCCCTTCTTGGGTTTGTCGGGGTCGGAAATGCGGTCGACGATCTGTTTGATGTTCATCTCCCCGCCGGGCGTCTGCCGCAGGTAAAGCCTCGCATCGGCGATCTCGCCGCGGCTCAGCTCCAGCCCGCCGCCGAAGATGCCGAAACTCGTGATGAAGGCGTCGAGCTTCCCGACGTAAAGCAGCGTGTCGCGCTGGTAGTCCTCGACATAGAAGCCCTTGACCCTGACCTTCGAGAAGATGCCGATGTCCACGCGGTCGATCGACACGGTGGTCTCCAGCTTGCGCGAGACGAAGCACGCGGCCCTGTGCACCGCGTAGTTCTGCACGGCGGGAATGTCGAGCAGCAGCGAGAGCGCCACGGGAACAATTATCAGCAACAAAACCGCCGCCGAGAACACCTTTCCCAATATTTTTATACCTTTGCGCATCAGGACTCCTATATAACCTGCAAATTTAGCGAAAATAGTTAAAAAACAATTATAATTCCGGATGGATATTACAATTCTCGGCATCGAATCCTCGTGTGACGACACCTCTGCCGCCGTGCTCCGCAACAACGTCCTGCTGTCGAACGTCATCGCCTCGCAGGCGGTTCACGTCAAATACGGCGGCGTGATCCCCGAACTGGCCTCGCGGGCCCACCAGCAGAACATCATCCCCGTCGTGGACACGGCGCTCAAGGAGGCGGGCGTCGCCGCCGACCGGATCGACGCCATCGCCTTCACGCGCGGCCCGGGGCTGGTCGGATCGCTGCTCGTGGGCGTGTCGTTCACCAAGGGGCTTTCGATCGCCCGCAACATCCCGATGGTCGAGGTCAACCACCTTCAGGGGCACATCCTCTCGCACTTCATCGACCTTCGGGACCGCACGCTGCCCCATCCGGACTTTCCGTTCCTGTGTCTTCTGGTGAGCGGCGGCCACACGCAGATCGTGCGCGTGGACTCCCCGCTCGAAATGGAGATCATCGGCACGACGATCGACGACGCCGCAGGCGAGGCCTTCGACAAGTGCGCCAAGGTGATGGGGCTGCCCTACCCGGGCGGTCCGGTGATCGACCGTCTGGCCAAGGAGGGCGATCCGAAGGCATTCCGCTTCGCGCATCCCCGCGTCGAGGGCTACGACTATTCGTTCTCGGGCCTGAAAACCTCGTTCCTCTACACGCTGCGCGACGCCGTGGCCGCAGACCCCGACTTCATCGAGACGCACAAGGCCGACCTCTGCGCCTCGCTGCAAGGGACCATCGTCGAGATTCTGCTCGACAAACTCATCCGCGCCTCGAAGGAGACGGGCATCCGCGACATCGCCATCGCAGGCGGCGTCTCGGCCAACTCGGGCCTGCGCGACGGCATCGCCGAAGCGGGCCGCCGGCGCGGCTGGCGAACGTTCCTTCCGGAGTTCAAGTTCACGACCGACAACGCGGCGATGATCGCCATGGCGGGCTACTACCGCTACCTGCGGGGCGACTTCTCGTCGCTCGACGTCTCGCCCGTGGCGCGGCTCGAGGAGTTGTAAGCTACTCACTCACAAAAAAAATAATTTATGCAAACATCCAGATTCATGCGGGTCCTTTCGGGGCTGCTGCTGTCAGTTTTCGCCGTCACCGGCCCAACCGCCTGCAACGACGACAACGACAAGAACACCGCGACGCTGACCGTCAGCACAGACGCCCTCGTACTGGGCGGCGAGGCCGGGGAGTCCGAAACCTTCACCATCACTACGACCGCCGCGTGGAAGGCCGTCCCCTCGGGCGAAGGCTTCACGCTCGACAAGACCGAGGGCACGGGTGACGCTACCGTCCGCGTAACCGCCGCCGCGGGCAACTGGGACGGCTATGTGAAGCAGCTGGGCAGCATCGAGATCGCGGCCACGAACGTCGACGGAGTGAAAACCGTCAGCGTCAGCCAGGACGAAATCACCCCGGTGCTGCCGTCCGAGGTAACCCTGGTGGCCGATTTTACGCTGGGAGCTTCGGTCGCCACCCCCGAGCTGCCGCCCTATTCGACGGATAACTTCACGACCGGGCGCCATGAGTACACGATCGGCGGCTACACATTTGCCATTTTCGTCGATCCGGACGAGGGCGGCAAATTCTACTGGCTCGACAACAAACAGTTCAGCCCCTCCATTCCGGATCCGGCCCAAGGACTGTTTTTCAGCAAATTAGGCGCATACGTCGAATTCCCGGCCATCGCCGGCAAAGTTCTTTCGGAGGTTCACTACCGGCCCACGAGCCAGCAGAACGACGTCAGCCTCGACCTGTTCGGCGCCGACAATTCGGAACCGCAGTATACGCTCGATTACGGCGACGACGGCACATGGTCCTACACACTGATCGACGCCCGAGAGAACCTGCGTTACCGCATCGAGATCACCAACAAGAAAAACGCGCAGCTCGCCAAACTCAAACTCGTCTACGCCGCGGCGAAATGACGCACGACATCCGGCAAAGACAAACCCCTCCCGGGTTTACACCGGGAGGGGTTTGTCTTTATTGGGAGGCGGCGGATCACTTCGCGCCGAAGAGTTTTTCCCGGAGCGAGAAGCCTTCGCATTTCGCGGCGAAGCTGTCGTACTCGGTGCGGAGCGATGTCATCAGCTCCCGGACCGACTGAATCTTCTCGGCACGCCAGGCGTTCGAGCCGCAGAAGGCGTAGCCGTTGCGGAGCTTGCCCTTGAAAGCGTTATAGAGGGCCAGCATGATGCAGTAGGGGCTGTGCGTCACGTCGCACGTCTTGATGCAGTCGAACGGGCACGCCTTGGGGACCTTCAGGCCCTCCTTCACGCGGTCGAGGAACGAGTTGCGAATGGCCCGACCCGGCATGCCGACGGGGCTTTGGATGATCTCGATGTCCTCCTCGTGCGCCTCGATGTAGCTCTGCTTGAAAGCCGGATCGGCGTCGCACTCGTCGGTGGTGACGAAGCGCGTCCCCATCTGCACGCCGTCGGCGCCCAGCGCCATGATGCGGTAGATGTCCTCGCCCGTATAGATGCCGCCGCCGGCGATCACCGGAATGCTGCAGTTGTGCTCGGCCTCGAAGGCACGGACCTCGGCCACGATCTGCGGAACGATGGCTTCGAGCGAATAGTGCTCGTCGGCGATCTGGTCGGCCTTGTAACCCAGGTGGCCGCCCGCCTTGGGACCCTCGACCACGATGGCGTCGGGGATGTACTTATATTCCGAGAACCATTTCTGGCACAGTACCTTCGCGGCGCGCGCCGACGAAACGATCGGAGCCAGTTTGGTCTTGGCGTCTTCCGTGAGAAACGACGGCAGGTTCAACGGAAGCCCCGCACCCGAGAAGATGATGTCGGCCTTCTCGGCGATGGCGGTCTTCACCATGTCGGCGAAGTTGGACATGGCGACCATGACGTTGACGCCGATGATGCCCTTCGTCGCTTCGCGGGCCTTGCGAAGCTCCTCCTTCAGCCCCCAGATCGAGGCGGCGCGATAGTCCTTCGAATAGTTGTTATAGATCGCCCCGAGACCGGCCGACGAGATGACGCCGACACCGCCCTGATTGGCCACGGCCGATGCCAGGCCCGCAAGGGAGACGCCTACGCCCATACCGCCCTGAACGATGGGCATGGAGGCGCATAAATTTCCGATTTTCAATGATTTCATGCTGTTTACTTAAAAGAATAAGTGACGTAACGGGGTACAAGGTACGGAAAATCGGAGCGTTTGGTTCCGCGCGGGAACATATTTAACGCAGACTTCACATTGTCCGCTCACAAAAACCGGATGCCGCGGACCCGTTTCTGCCCCCGGCCGGCGGCCTCGCGCTCGACGATGCCCGTCACGACATCCGCCGCGTCGTGCCATCGGTTGGCGCGAAACTTCCGGCGGTAGGTCGTCAGATGGGCGTAGAGTTCGGGCCAGCGGAGGTTCCAGCCGCGGGGAAAACGCACGAGGTGGAGCGCCGTGGCCGAATTGGAGAGGATGCGCGCCTCCTTGTTGCCGCTCTGGTGGAACCACTCGACGCGCACGCCCGGCGCAAGTGCCTGCACGGCCCGGGCGAAACCGCGGCCGCCGTTGTTGCTCTCGATGGCGGCCTGCCGCGTGTCCGAGCGCACGAGCATCTCCCCCACCAGCGGCTCGGTCGCCTCCATCGGCTCGCGCGAATAGACCGCGTCGGTAATGTAAATCACCCCGTCGGCATCGACCGCATAGGAGAGCGAACAGAGGTAGTCGTCGCCCGTGTCGGCGGTGTCGGTGTAGTTGGCGCGGCGGACGATCTCGTGTGGCAGACAGTCGTACTCGGCGAAATTCAGCCCGTACAACAGCCCCTCGCGGGCCGAAGGGCGCCCCTGATACATCGCCTCGAATTGCAGCGGGTCCAGCCGCCGCTTGGCCTCCAGCAGCGCAGCGCCGTGCTGTCGCTCCCACAACGCCTCGCCCGGCTGGCGGGGGTCAACCTCCGTGGGCGGCGCGGTTTTCAGAGCCTCGAAATTGAGGTGCAGCCACCGGTCGGCAGGCAGCGTGTCGAGCTGCGACCACGCGCGCAGCTCCTCGACCGGCTCGCGGGCCGCGAGGGCGCCGATCAGGTCCTCCTCGTGCCAGCGGGTGAAGACCACCAGCTCGCGCGAGGCGTTGTGCATGCGGGTCCGCACGACGGAGGTGTACCACTCCCAGCAGTTGGCGCGGACGAGCGGCGAATTGGCTTCAAGCGCGTCTTTATATAAATCGTCCAAAACAAAGCAGTCCACGCGATTACCCGTCAGCGACCCTTCGCGGCCGACGGAGAGCAGCCCGCCCCGGCGGCCGATGATCTCGACCTCGTCGGCCGTGCGGATGTAGCCGGGCGGTTTCGCCCCCCGCTTGATGGAGGTGTCCGGAAAAAAGGCCGCGTATTCCTGCGATTCGAGGATGCGCTGCACGCGGCGGTTGAACTTCGAGGCCAGCGTCCCCGAGTAGGAGGCGATCGCCACCCGGCAGTCGGGGTCGAGTCCCAGCACGTAGGCCGGGAGCAGGGTCGTGGCCCCGACGCTCTTGCCGTGCTGGGGCGGCATGGTGACGATCAGCCGCCGGACGCGCCCCGCGGCAAAGGCCTCCAGCACCCGGTAATAGGCCCGGTGAAAGGGTTCGAATTCGAGAAAGGGATAGACCCCGAGGGCGAAATCGGCGAAGGACGGGGGCGCGGCCGGCGGCGCGTCGTCCGGAAGCACCAGCCCCTCGGGAAACGGCGAGCCGCCGGAAAACAGCGGAAAGCTCGCAAATACGGCATCGCACGCGGGAGCATCCGGAGAGGCGTTCCCGCCGGTTACGAAAACCTCTGCGGAGGAGCGCTCCGCAGAGGTCGGTTCGGTTGGTTTGAGCATTTTACTGAAATTTTTTGAAAAACCCATGCGCGGCGCCGCGGCGGGCAGGTTTTTTGTCGGGGTGCGCTCCGGCGGCAGCGCCGTGCCGGGGAAGGAGGGCCGGAGCGCGGCGGCAGGTCAGAGGAGCGCGCGCACCTCGGAAAACGAGAAGTCGTTCAGCGCTTCGCCGTCGCTGCCGACGGTGTGGAACTCCCACCAGACGGGAACCAGGTCCGCAATCGCGTCCCGGTCGCCCTCGGGGAGCCGCTCGCGCCGCCGGTAGACGATCACCGAGGCCGTGAGCCGGCACTCCATATCGCCGAAGGGAAACGTGAGCGAGCCTGAAAAGTAACTTCCCCCGCCGATGGCCTCCGCAAGACGCGCGGCCACTTCAAGGTAAAGTTCCGATGAAACCGAATACATCATTGATAATTAATCGTTTTTTCGCAAAAGAGTTTGCAGAAGAGAATAAATTGTTTAACTTTGCAGAACAAAGATAAGTTCAAAATTTGAATTTTCTGCAATAAAGTTCAAATATTTTATATAAATAATTCCGATAACAAAGCGATGAACGAACGGGTAAAACTGATACGCAAGCAGCTCGGCATGACACAAGAGCAACTGGCACAACGACTTGGAATCGGCAAAGCGGCGCTGTCGATGATCGAAACCGGCAAGGCGGGGCTTTCGGCGCGCAACCGCAACATATTGGTTCAGGAATTGAACGTCAATCCCGACTGGCTCGAAACCGGCAAGGGCAACATGTTCAACGCCGAACCCGATCTGACCGCCTACATGCACCGCACGGACAACTCGCTGCCGCTGCAAAGCGTCCCCCTCTACTCGATCGAGGGCACGGCGGGCCTGGTCCCGCTGTTCACCGACCAGGCGCAGAGCAAGCCCGTCAACTTCATCCACATTCCCAACCTCCCGAAATGCGACGGGGCGATCTATATCGTCGGCGACTCGATGTACCCGCTGCTCAAGAGCGGCGACATCGTGCTGTACAAGCAGCTGCGCGACATAA
>ERZ857775.3951-NODE-3951-length-11308-cov-3.166800_pt1 | contig 11308 bp, 7 predicted proteins | sample MGYA00519698_ERZ857775 | MGnify/ENA primary metagenome ERZ857775 (study PRJEB31778, sample SAMEA3449363) | human gut metagenome | biome: human gut; feature: human-associated habitat; material: faeces | place: United Kingdom | collected 2010/2012 ...
TTTTCATCTTTTACAGTTGCATCTGTATTAATTGCTTTGTATGCCAGTTTTGCAGTATCATAAGCTACAGTAATGAAGTATGCATTGTAAGCAGTTTCGTTATCATTGGTCACAGTCAGCGTTACCGTTGCATCCTCACCGATATTAATCTTGCTGTCCTCGCCTGCAGAAATAGTATATGCCTCAGTTACCGGAACCTCCGGTTCCTCCGGTTCTGTAGATCCGCTGGAGGGCTGCCATGTAAGAATCGGATAACCATTGTTGACATTTCCGGTATCTTCCTTAAAAGCGTCTCCAATAAGAGCAAGGAACTCTGCAGATTTCAGTTCCTCCGATGTTTTTGCTGTTGCCTTGTCTCTGGAGGATGTTGGATTTCCAATACTTACTGCGGCAGAAGTGTCAAGATAATACAGATTCGCCACTTCCATCCAGCTATAATTACCTGCAATCGCGCCAACCCATCTCAAATCATGATCTGAAGTTACTGTTCCTGCATTGTAACAATTTTCCATGATGCTGGAAAGTAGTATAGTATACCATCCGTTACCGGAAGCATCGCCTGCAATTCCACCTGAGCAAGCAGTCGTCTTAGTTGAACGTACAGTAATCGCACCTGAATTATAGCAGTGTTTCACAATTCCAGGGCGGTTACCAGCATTTTCAGTAGTCTTATTTACTACCATATTTAAAGCGCCTGCAATTCCACCTGCATGCATTTCGGCTGATATACTTCCTGTATTAACGCAGCTTTCAATAATTCCGCCCTGCATACGACCGGAAATTCCGCCTGCGTAATCCGTCTTTCCATAAATTGTTCCAGAATTCTTACAATTTTCAGCAGTAGAAACATCCATAAGGCGTGCACAAATACCTGCTGCATATCCACCACCGGTAATGTCTGCTTTATTCTCACAGTTTTTGATCATAGAATTTACAATCGTATAGCTGCTATCAGCATTTGTCACTGCTTTATAAGATGCGTAGGCAGAAACACCACCACATGGCATAGTTGCGTAACTTTTAGTGTCATTATCAATGGTAATCTCTACATCATTGATAACGTTCTCAATAGTACCTCCGATCAGATATGATACAACGCCTCCTGCATAGCAATCAGGGATTGCTTCGGATGCTTTTGCCATATCTAATGTCATTGCTCCATCTACAGTCAGATTCTTTACCGTACCTGACTCTACATAACCAAACAGACCCAGATAAGATGTACTGTTTGTTGTGAAAGCTTTGCTAAGATAAAATCCACTGATAGTATGTCCATCTCCATCAAAGGTTCCACTATATTTAACCGCATTTTCACCAGAACCACCGATTATGTAATCCAGCCAGTTCTGATTGTTCAGATTGATATCTGCTGTCAATTTCGCAGATATTCCACTGTTTCCGTTCGTCTGCGTCTGTTTTGCGAACCATGCCAGTTTCTCTGCGGTATCAATCTGATACACACCGCCCTCCTGAGCCGGTTCTGCAACCGTAGTGCCATCCCATGTTCCAGCTGCTGCCATAACGCCAATGGGCATAATGCTCAACATCATCAGCAACGCCAAGACAAAGGAAAAAATCCGTTTTCTCATTTTTCTTTTTCCTCTCCTTCTTTTATTTCAAACCACCATAGTGGAATGAGCATCCCTTTTGACTATTTCAGAATCTCGGTTACAACTGCTGTAGAATCCTGTACGTTTACAATTCCGTCTCCGTTTACATCAGCTTCCAGGAACTTATGCATGGATACGGTATCAAAATCCTCGTATTTTGCATTGTACATATCATATGTAAGCTGTGCGTCGTTGATGTCTACCTTGCCACTAAGGTTTACATCGAAGTTATAAGCCAGTTCTGTCTTCTCTGCATCTGCTTCTGCAATCTTTCCTGCTGCCTCTGTCTTCATCTGCTCTTCTGTATTTGTAGAAACAACGAGGAAGCTGTATGCATTGTACTTCTCTGACCAGAACATTGCGCTGCCGTCATAAGCCAGTACCTTTCCTTCGGATACAGTACCTGCTGCTTTGACCAGCCACATGATCTTGCCATTCAAATCAATATATTCAGATACATCTATGGTAAGTGCACTCTTCTCTGTCTTCTCTACATTTACGGTAAGTGCTGTTCCGGTAATCTTTGCTGCCGGAATGGTATATTTTCCTTCGTCGTTTGCAGTCAGAGTCTCATCGCCTAAAGTTACGGTGTACTCATAGTTCTCATCTGCATTGATCTCAAACAGGAAATCTTTTCCATTCTCTGCATTCTGCGTTGTTCCGCCTTTAACATCAGCAGAACCAGTTCCTGTAAAGGTAATCTCGGTTGTCTCTACCGGTTTTGCTTCTTTGCTTACGGAAATGATGATATTTCCGGTTACATCTGAACCTGCGATGGTGTAAGTACTTCTATCTTCGCTGACAGTCGGCTGGAGCACATCTCCTCCTACGGTAACAGTTACCTCATAGATATACTTGTCGTCTTTCGTCAGTTTGAAGCTATAATCAGTACCATAGGTTGCAGAATTATCTGCTGTTACATCATCTTTACCAGCGCCTTCTACAGTAACTGTATAAGTCTTCGGAGTCTTGGATGCTGCTTTGATATTCAGATTTCCGGTAACATTGCTGATGCTGTAAGTGCCGTCTCCATTATCAGTCGGAGTTACCGCATCTTCGCCCATCTTTGCATCAAATGTATAATCATAATGCGGATCTTTTGCAGTGAAGGTGTAATCAGCACCCGGCATTACGGTAGATTCTCCCTCGAAATTCTCATCCAGAGTAACCTGATATCCACCAACAGAAACGGTTACTTTTGATGCTGCTGCAATCGTAGCATCCGGTGCATCATGTACAGTAGCGCTCTCGGACTTATCAATCTTTGCTGCAGTTACACTTACCTCTGCATCTCCGGATGCTTTTCCAGTAAAGGTAAGAACCAGGTTGTCCGTTCCACAGGTCTTGTCATCGCCATAACCTGCGATAGTCAGCGTACCATTTTCATCTTTTACAGTTGCATCTGTATTAATTGCTTTGTATGCCAGTTTTGCAGCATCATAAGCTACATTAATGAAGTATGCATTGTAAGCAGTTTCGTTATCATTGGTCACAGTCAGAGTTACAGTCGCATCCTCACCGATATTAATCTTGCTGTCCTCGCCTGCAGAAATGGTGTACGCCTCAGTTACCGGCACATCCGGTTCATCCGGGCCTTCAGAAGTCTGCCATGCAAGAACCGGATAACCATTATTGATCTTTCCAAGATCCTTCTTGAATCCATCTCCCAGAGCAGCAAGAATATCTGCTGATTTCAGTTCTTCCTCAGTTTTTGCTACAGCTGCAGTTTTACTTGCGCGAAAACCAGATTTAATTCCTGCGCTTGCTGAAGTATCCAGATAATACAGATTCGTTGCTGTAACAATCTGTGTATGATATCCTCCAATCGCGCCCACATATACAGAACTTCCGGTTGCTTCACAGTTTATCGTACCTACATTGTAACAGTTTTCAATCTCATTAGAAATTGCCGGTGAAATTATGCTTGATGTAGAACCGCTATTTTTTGCTGCAATTCCTGCAACATAATCACTACTAGCACCACCGTTGATTGTTCCTGCATTATAACAGTTTCTAATAATTCCAGCCCAGCTTCCGGATCTCTCTGCAGACGTACTGTAAGAATATTCAAATTTATATGCAATTCCTCCTGCACCTTTTAATCCAGAGATCGTTGCAAGATTAGCAGAGTCTTCAATCGTAGTTCCCGCACCATAACAGGTAATACCGCCTGCTTGTCCATACAGAGAAGTAACATTTCCGGTATTGATACAGTTTTTAACGGTCACATTACTGCCAGTGCTTTCGAAAACTCCACCTGTAGCAGAACCACCTGTAATTGTTCCTCTGTTTTCACAGTTGCTGATCACAGTATCCGTAATATTGGAGTTATCACTGTAATAAGAAGAATATACCACAACGCCTGCAGCATTTCCCTTCGCATAAGAATTCGGATCATTCTCCACAGTAATATCTACATCATTGATAATATGATCAATGTTGCTTCCCTTTGCAGAACCAATTACACCACCTGCATAATATCTGGACATAGATGCCGTCTGATACTGCATGTCAACCACGAGCTGGCCATCTACTGTCAGATTTTTTACATTAGCACCGGTCACATATCCAAACAGTCCCATACTGGTAGTTCTGTCCGTTCTGATGGCCGCCTTATTCTTATAATAGAATCCGCTAATGGTATGACCATCGCCATCAAAGGTTCCTGAATAACCTGCTAATGATGGAATCGTGCCACCCATTTCATAACCTTCCCAGTTCTGATCATTCAGATCGATATCTGCAGTCAGCTTACCAGAAATTCCATGTGTCGTGCTTCCTTGTGTCTTTTTAGCAAACCATGCTAATTCCTCCGCTGTACCAATCTGGTAGACACCGCCCACCGCTTTCGGTGCTGTTTGAGTAGTTCCATCCCACGTTCCAGTGCCTTCTGCCCTAACACCGATTGGTATAACGCTTAAGGACACCATCAATGCCAGCACAAATGAAAAAATTCTCTTTTTCACTTTTCCTTTCCCTCTCTTTATTTTTTATTACAATCCACCTTCCGTGGAATGTTATCTTAATTTTGTAACAAAAAAACGACTGCAGAATTCTCTGCAGCCGTCCTACTGTTCGTCTTAAAAATAATGAAAATATAATTGTAATTCGTATCCTTCACAGCAGATGTCTGAGTTATGCCCTTTCTTCCGGACATTTACAGCGACGCATTCCTCCCTGAATCTCACAGGGTTGTCTTTTCCTGCCTGTTACCTTTTCCAAAAGTAACGCAGACTGTAAAGTTTATTTATGATTGTTTCTTTTTCCGATACCACACTGCACCGCCTGCAGCAGCTGCCAGAACTACGATGACAATGATAATTCCATACTGTCCTGTCTGTGACTCGGTCTGCGGTTCACCCTCTGCCCATTTTGCGTAAAGGGTCATGTTTCCTTTCACTGTATCTTCCGCAAAGTCCCATGCATTGTTCAGATCCATATCGGTACACCATGCTTCCAGATAATAGCCTTCCCGCACTGGATCCTCCGGTTTCTGCAGCTTTTCTCCCAGCACCGCCGTCACATCATCCACCGCGCTTCCGCCATTGGTTTCATAGTGAACCTTGCAGTCTGTGCTGACAACGACCGTCACATCTTTGGTCTCGGACGGATAAGAACCGGAACCATCCTGATAGGATACCAGGCAGTCTTCATTAGAAATCGTGGAGCTTCCTTCCGTTCCAGTGACTTTCAACTGAAAGGTTCCAATCAAAATGCTGGGCTGCCAGCTATCACCGCCGCTCATGGAAACATAGTTCATATAGAACTTTCTCATGTTATCTCTCATGGCAAGATCTCTGGTCTCAATACCGTTGGTCACCAATGCACTTCCATCTACCAATTCAAAAAAATTACTGTCATAAGCAATCTCATCCTGCATGGCATACATGGTATATGCTTCCTCTGCATCTGTCCGCTTCAGGGTAAAGGAAACCGTAATCACATCGCCGGGATTCACATTGACCGTATCTTTTCCATCTACTTCCAGCTGGAAAAGAAAACTTTCCTCGTCTCCTTCCGCTGCTGCAGCCGTACTTTCCTCCGTGGAATCTGTTTCGTCCACACTTGCTGCATACACCGGCAGCATACTTCCCGCAAAAACAGTAAATGCTGTCAAAAATGCACCTACTTTTGCTATTGTTTTACTCTTCATAGTTCCTCCCAAGATAAGTTTTTCTATTGCCGTTCCTATACGACAAAAAAACAGCTGCAGAATACTCTGCAGCCGTCTGTCTTACTGTCCGTCATAAAAATGAAAATCAATTCAATTGTAACCAAAGTACTTTACAGCAGATGTCTGAGTTATGTTCGACACACTTTATCGAACAATTACAGCGACGCATTCCTCCCTGAATCTCACAGGGTTGTCTTTTCCTGTCCATTGTTTTCATCAAAACAACGCAGACTGTAACGTACAATTTCACTATAGCACATTCTTATTTTTTTGACAATCCATTAACAAAATTTTTCCCTGATCCAAATATTTTCCCAGTTCTTCCCTACTCCTTGTAATATATTCATAGGTCACATACAACGGCTGTATCCGCTGTACCATGGCAGGTACCCCTTCTGCAGTAAAAGGTTCATGCTTATCAATTTTGAAAATATGTTCATATACCTTGCAGAACCGTTCCGCCGGATCTTCCGGCAGTTCATGGCGGGTACTCAGCCACTCTTTGACATAATCTCCCGTCAGGGACTGCTGCAGGTGAATACCTTTGATATATGAAACCAGATCTTCATGCGCATCCAGCATCTGGTTCAAATAGTCCACGCCTTCTTCCTGAGTCTTCAGATCCAGATTGGTGTGCAGGAAATGTCCTGTATCCAGCATAAATCCTTTCTTCTCATAATGTACCCGTTCCAACAGATAACGGGTATCTTCCGGTGAAAGGAAGTTAAGTCCCGGCCACCATAAGTTCTCCATGAGAAACCAGAAGTCGTAATCCTGTCCCTCCAGAAGTTCATTGATAAAGGATGCCGCTGCGGTCAACACTTCCCGGTCTTCATGCTGCATGACGTATGTAAATCCTTCCTCGTCATTGACCTGCACCACATGAAAAACCACATACTCTGCTCCCATCCATTTCGCATAGTCCAGATCCTTCCGGTAATGGCGGATCAATTCTTCCCGGTCTTTGTCCATCCAGTCTCCCAGGCAGCAGCAATGCACGCCACGCACCATGGACGACCGAATCAGGCTACACTCTTCCGGTGGTATGGGGTGTTCCAGATCTGCCGGATCATAATTGTCTAACGGCATGACCTCCAGTCCGTCACACCCATGGCTTTTATAAAAGCTCTTCAGATCATCTGCAGAAAAAAATCTGCATACATCGTCATAAGACGTTGTTATATTCATCTGAAATTTCACTGCGCCTTCCACCTTTCCTGTTACTCATGCGTATCCATCCACTCCTGTGCTCCCGGCATATCTGCATCGAGATCCAGGCCCAGATCACAGGTATAATCCCAGCGGACCACATCTCCATCGGCCAGCTTGCACTTGCCACATCCCATATTCTGGTATTCACCATTGACGCTATACATCCAGCCACTCCAACGGCCTCCGTCAAATTCATACAGGTTTCCGATTCCTTCAATGTACTCTGTCCCTTTGCCCCCATTATATTCCATCTGAATACCTTCCTCATCACGGATTTTACAGAGCAGGTCAAAAACAGTGTCTCCTTCCTGTACTTCCACTTCCGTATCCGGCAGGATCACCCCATCTTCCGGCAGAATGCCTTTCCATTTCTTCTGTTCACAAAGTCCTTTTGCTACTGCGTTATCGCAGCGAATGGATATCTGAACCCTATAAGTCTCTCCGCTGTTTCCTCCATATCCGCATCCCGTCATGAGAAAACAAAGCAAAACTGCCAACAACAGCTGTTTTATTTTTTTCCCCATATATACTCCTCTCCATCCAGACCAAATTTGCGTTTGATTCTACTTAACTTTCTCACCCAAGGTTCTGCCGCCACCCAGAGCACTAATGCCGTACAGATACCATGGCTGATATCAAACCATGCGCTGGACAGATAAGCAGCAGCCACTGCCTGCAGACTGAACGGACGCACATACCCCAGAATATACTGGAGGTTCATAATCCAGCCGTACAAAACGCTGAAGAGAAATCCAGCCACGCACAGCAATATCGGCTTTTTTCTCTTTCCTTCTTCATCAGTAGCCGCCTGTCCCACCGTTCCAAAGATTCCGGTCCGGTACAAGGTTCCGGTCAAAAATCCCACGATTCCCCAGCTAAACATCTGCCAGGGCGTCCAGGGTCCCTGTCCAAAAAGGAAATTGCTCAAAAGAGCTGCCAGCGCTCCGGTCAGATACCCCGCCTCCGGACCAAAGGCAATCCCCGTAATCATGACAATCGCTGTCACTGGCTTAAAATTTGGCAGCGGCACAATGGAAAATGCCGTCCTCCCCACCACACACATGGCGGCCATCAGCGCAATGGGCACCAGGTCCCTGGCTTGGGCTTTTCTGCGGTCAAACATCAGATAAAATGGTAACAGAGATAATACCAGAAATACCGCTGCCATCAGAAGGTCTGAATTCTGAATCAATGTATCTTGCAGATTCCATTCCTTAGGATCATGAAGTCGCGGCCTATGTTCCATAAACCAGCTGTAGAACACCAGAAGCAGCGGAAGCAGAAAGGTAATTCCCCATGCGGCAATTCTGCTTCTCTTTTTCCTTATTCTGCATTCTGACATGCTGCGATCACCTCCCCGCAGGTAATGACTTTTTCAATCCGATCCCCGGCAATCAATCCGGCTGCCGTCGTATAAAATCGGTTGCCAGAGAAAAACCCATGAGGTTCATCTTCCGATATGAGTTGTCCGTCAAATAAAAGTCCACACCGGTCTGCATAGGATGCTGCAAATTCCAGATCATGAGTCACCATAAGAATGGACAATTTCTGATCCGCAAGCTTTCTGAGCATTTCCGCCAGCGACTGCTTCAGATACGCATCCAGTCCTTTGGTAGGTTCGTCCATGAGAAGAATATCGGCCCGCTGCAAAAGCAGCTTTCCTACCGCTGCCCGCTGCATCTCCCCACCGCTTAAATCATAGGGATGAGAAAACTTCTTTCCATCCAGTTCCAGAAAAGCTGCCATCTCTTCTGCTTTCTGTCTAGCAGCCTCCTCCTTCCAGCCTGCCACCGCACTTTCCAGAAATTCCTCCCAGACCGTATCATAGTGAAATAATGCCTGGGGACTCTGAGGCAGCATGGCGAGCCGCATGCCTTCTGAAGTCTTTACTTTTCCCCTCTGCGGACGTAATAATCCGGCAGCCAACTTCAGAAAAGTACTTTTTCCGGCTCCATTGCCGCCCAGCAGTGTAAATATTTCGCCTTTTTTTAACTGAAAATCCATGCTGCGCAGAATATCCGGCGCATTTTTCTCATAACGGAACCAAAGTTCCTTTGCTTCTATGACATTTTGCTCTGTGTTATCTTTTTTCTCTTTCTCCAATGTTCTGATCACATACTGACCGTCTGTCCGTAACTCTGCAAGGGCATTTCTCGCATCCCGGATATTCAGCGGAAGTTTTTTCCCCTCCGGGTATATGCCCTGCTTTCTCAATTCACCGAAGATTCGCACCGCCCCCGGAAGTCCGTAGTAGATTCTGGAGCTGTCCGGATCCTGCTGTAAATGTTCTGCAATCCGTTCCGGTGTATCTTTCCACAGTATTTTTCCTCTTTTCATTAACAGGATCTGATCTGCGGTCTGAAACACCTCTTCCAGCCGATGCTCACAGATCAGCACCGCCACCCCCAGTTCCCGGTTAATCCGCCGTACCATTCCCAGCAAATTTGCCGCCGCCAGCGGATCCAGCATACTGGTAGGTTCATCCAGAATCAATAGTTTCGGATCCATGGCCATAACTGCCGCCAGATTCAGCATCTGTTTCTGGCCTCCTGACAGCTGACAGGTCTTCTTGTGAAACCATTCCTCCATTCCGAAGAAACTGGCCATCTCACTGACCCGCCGCCTGATATCCTGCACTGGAAGTGCCATATTTTCCAGACCAAATGCCAGCTCATGCCATACATAGTCTGTGACAATCTGATTATCCGGATTCTGCTGCACGAATCCTATTTTAAATGCACTTTGTTCCGCATTAAGCTGCTGCACCGGTGTTTCTTTATAATATATCGTACCTTCTCCCTGTCCGACAGGTCGAAGCTCTGGCTTTGTCATTCTGAGGAGCGTGGTCTTTCCGCAGCCCGACTCTCCGCATACGACCACATATTCTCCCTTTTCTATTGAAAAAGAAAGCGCTTCCAAGGCATCCGTTTCCGCATCCGGATAACGAAAGCTTACAGATTCAAATCGTAAGAGCGCCATAACAGTTCCTCCTTCCATTCCAGCAGTCCAGGCAGCCACATAAGCACCAAAAATACCAGATAAAATAAGATATCCCCTGCACCATTCACAAGGCTGTCCATTCTCGGATAAAATTCCATGGTTCCATACCCAAGACAGCGCCCTATGATACAGCTTCCGCCCAGAAGCAGTAACAGCAGCATAAATTTATAATCCCCAGATTCAAACCGGAACAAATGAAACGTGGTCCTCTTCCGAAGTCCATAACCTCTGGCTTTCATGGAATCTACCTGTTCCACCGTATTTTCCAGACTCCATCCAAGCAACGTCGATACATGCCGAATGGCTTTTCTTACCTTTTCCATTCGTCCCGGCTTTTCCGGGTACAGCATCTCCTGGCCTTCCCGGATCTGCTGCAGTTCCTGCTCCAGCTTTGGCACCAGATTCAATGCCATAGAGATTAAAAGCGCAGTTCCCGGCGCTGCCTTTCCAAACAGATAGAGAAATTTGTCACTGGTGATCACTTCCTGGTAGCACCCAAACCATAAAATCAGTGCCGCCAAAGACAATCCTGCCGTAATTCCATAACACAGTGCCTCCAGCGTCACCCACTGATTCATAACTTTTACAAGTCTTGTCACGCCCCGGTGATTCAATAGAGGATTGGCAAATGCAATCAGTAAAAGCATAGGCAGAAGATAGCGAAGCCTCTTCCATACCTTTCCCTTTTCCATACAATGCAGGAAAAAAACTGCTCCAGCCAAAGCTTCCAGCATGGCAATGGGATTCTGGCAGATCAATACCAAGATAATCGCTGCCGCAAAATAGGAAAAATGTTTTGCAGCAGCCTTTATGTTCAGAGGAAGATGAGGAGGTTACTTTTATGTTAGATGAGTCTGCAGTTGGTTTATCCGTAGAGCAGGATTTTTCCTATACCTGGAGAGATCTGATCCTTTATAATTTAAGTGTTGGGGCAAAGCAGGAAGAGCTGGAATATGTGTATGAAAAGGGCTTGAAGGCAGTACCTACCTTTGGTGTGATCCCATGTACAGCTACCTTTGGAACAGAACCATATTCAGAGCAGCCGTTAATGCCTACAAAGAAGATCGAAGGACTTCGTTCTGACGGCACCTTACACATGGATCATAAGCTGGTGATCCACAAGCCTATCTCAAAAGAAGGAAAACTTCATCTGGAAAAGGTGATCAGCGCCGTATATGACCGGGGAGAAGGAAAAGGAGCCAAGATCAACGTAGATATTATTGCAAAAGATGAGGCGGGAGATCCTGTATTTACCAATACAATGGGTTATTTAAACCGCTGGGCCGGTGGTTTTGGCGGGCCGAAGGTACCT
>ERZ857775.3958-NODE-3958-length-11297-cov-3.352073_pt1 | contig 11297 bp, 5 predicted proteins | sample MGYA00519698_ERZ857775 | MGnify/ENA primary metagenome ERZ857775 (study PRJEB31778, sample SAMEA3449363) | human gut metagenome | biome: human gut; feature: human-associated habitat; material: faeces | place: United Kingdom | collected 2010/2012 ...
TTCTTCTGTACTATTAACAGAGGAAGACAGAGGAAAGTCATTATAATATGGAGTTAAAGTGAGGCAGGTGGCTTTAGGGGAAATATAGCCGGTCATTCTGTCTACTGTAAAAGTACCATTTGTTCCATCGGCGGTATCAAGGTAGAATTCTACAGGGTTTCCAAGGTCATCTTTTCCTTTCAATATAATGTCCCCAGAGAGTCCAGTATTATTTTTTGAAATAGTAAATGAGATTTGCTGGTTTACGATATTACTTCTATAATTTTTTAAAGTTATTTTTGTTTTATTTGGTAAGGTAAAAGAATGATTTAATGCTACGTTTGTTGTTTTTGCATTTAATTCTTTACCGGATGCCGCAAATTTTAATTTTCCAATAGAGGTATTTGATTTATCTAATGTGGAAAAGTTGATCGTAAAATCAGCTTTCTCTGATAAAATGGAGGAATCATTTAATTGTATTTCACTTTCAGAAATAGAAGTTAGCTTGTCGATAGGAGTAGAACAGATGCCGACACTTTCTACAATAGGTTCTCCAGCGATAGTAAGGTCTATATCAATTGGCAATTCAGTGATAGTTTTGATATTTGATTTTTTCAATACAGAACTGTCTTTTATTTTTGTTTTGTAGGAAATGATAAGGCTATGTCCATCAAGAATTACTTCATTTAATGTGATAGTGATGCCGTTTTTGGATATAGATTTACCAACGACAGTACTGTAAGGACTAAGGTCTTCTTTGGTGCCTAAAAGTGTGGATAAACTTTCCATAATCTGTTGGGATTGTGCGTATACGTTCTGCCTTATCGGAGCACTGCTTCCACCAAGAAGAATAATAAAGGCAGCCGCGGCAGCAGCATATTTTTTCCAGGTGTGTTTTTTAACGGAAGTTTTTTTCTTTAAAGCAAAAGACTGTTTCCAGTTTTTTAAATCAGTACTTGTAATATCGACAGTTTCAAAAGTATCTATCTGATTGTCAATGTCATTTAATAAATCATAAATATCATTTTTCATAACTCGTACCTCCAGTCAGATGAGTTGAATTTGTTTGAGGGAAAAGGGAACGCAGCTTCTTTTTACTGCGGAAAAGCCGATTATACAGTACAGGCTTGTTTGTATTCATTTCTTTGTATATCTCATCAAATGGTTTTTCTTCTACATATAGTTTGATGAAAAGCTCTCTATCTTGTGGTTTTAGGCAGGATAACATTTGCTTTGTTTCTTCAGAAAATTCTTCTTCAAATTGTGTGTGTAATTCTATTGCATCGTCCAATCCTTTAGTATATTGCGCATTTTCCCAGCTTGTTTCCAAAAGATGATTTGCGTATTTTCTTTTATAATCAAGAGCTTTTAATCGGGCAATTCCGCCAATCCAGTTTGCAAATGGATTACGGGCGGAGTCATATGAGTCGATATGTTCCCATACAGCGAAGAAAACGTCATTCATACATTCCTCTTCGTATTGAGAAAGAACATTCAGATAACGATGCACAACAGACTTTACAAGTCCACCATAATGTACCATCACATATTCTAAAGCTCTCTCATTTCTGTGGGATAACGCTTCCACAAAATTCGATTCTTTTATCTTCATAGGTTACTCCTTTATGTACATTCGAATGTAAAAAATATATGGATAATTATATCGGTTACATTATATATTCGCAAATAAGGGATGAGAATCTCTCACTTTTTTGAAAACATTTTGATTTTTTTGAAAAGGCTGATTTCCGTCTCCCAAACCGCAGAGAACCGAAAGATTTATTTCCTTTGAATGTTACCCTAAAACCTGTTAAGATGGGAGTAGAAATTTTCGAAAGAGGAAACCACCGATGGATTATATTGATATTTTTATAAAAAACGATTATATAGATTTAAAGCAGATTGCAGAGAGTGGACAGTGCTTCCGCTGGAAGAAAATATGTCCGGGAAGATATTTTGTTATTTCTGATGGACGGACGGCATGTTTTTTTCAGGAAAAGACAGGAATCCGTATTTTGTGTCATGAAAAGGATGAGGAATATTTTAGAAGGTATCTGGATTTAGATACAGATTACGGGAAAATAATAGAACAGATTGATCCGGAAGATCGTTTTCTTTCTGGAGCGGCGAAGATGGGAAAAGGGATTCGGATTCTTCGTCAGGATCTGTGGGAGATGATTATCAGTTTTATTATCAGCCAGAGGAACAATATTCCGCGGATTATGAAGAGTATTGATGCTTTGTGTGAAAAGCTTGGAGAGCAGATTGTTTTTGATTATGAAGGCGAACATTTTGTGGGATATACCTTTCCTGCTCCAGAAGTAATTGTTGGAGCGGATTTGTCAGAGTTTAAGTTTGGATACAGGGAGAAGTATATAAGGCAGACTGCGGAGGATATTTTAGAGGGAAAGTTTGATTTAGAAGAGGTAAAAGATGCTGTGGATGAAGGAAAAACTCCAGAGCAGGTAAAGGAGATGTTAAAGCAGCTAAAAGGTGTGGGAGAAAAGGTAGCATCTTGTATTCAGCTTTTTGGTTTACATCAGCTTTCCTTATTTCCGATTGATACATGGATTGCCAAAGTGGAAAAAATGTATTATAACGGGCATTTTCCAGTAGAAAAGTATAAGGGCGCGGCAGGAATCATGCAGCAGTATCTCTTTTTCAGAGTGCGTGAAGATGCGGATAAGAGAGCGGTTCTTGAGATGAAAAGAGAGGTGAATGAGAAGGCTGCTTCAAAAGCTTTATTTGAAGAAGAAATGACAGAAAAAATAGATAAGCAAACAAAGAGAAAAAATGAGATTTCTCCAGAAAATAATAGTTTAGAAGAAAATAGATTAGAAAAAAGTAGATTTAAAAAAGATAAATTAGAAAAGATTGAATTAAAAGAAAGTAAATTAAAAAGAGATAGATTACAAAAAGGTAAATCAGAAGAAGCCAGATCCGAGGCTAATAGATATAATCTTTCCGGGAAAATGTTATATGTATCGGATTTAGATGGCACATTATTAAATAGTGATGCCTTACTTAACGAAGACGTGCCTAAACGGTTAAATGCTCTTATTGAGCAGGGACTTTGTTTTACTGTTGCTACAGCGAGAACCTATGCAACTGTGAATTCTATTATGAAAGATGTCAATCTCACCTGTCCTATGATTTTGATGAATGGAGTCATGATTTACGATCCGGTGAAAAAAAGCTGTATTCATGCGGAAATTATTGAAAGAGATTCTGTGGAATATATTTTAAAAGGAAGAAAGAAGTTTGGAGTGACAGGATTTGCATATGCACTGTCCCCTGAAATTTCCGAAGATTGCTCAAAGTCTGGCGAAACATCTGTTGTAGATAGTGCCGGACGAGTCGGAAAGTCTGGACGAAAGATGGCAACCTATTATGAAAAAATTGCGACACAGCATATGGAAAAGTTTTATACGGAACGAAGAGATTTATACCATAAGCCATTTAGTAAAGTGGAAAGATTAGAAGATATTTCAGGTGAAGATATCATTTATTTTTCCATTTGTTATGAAGAAGAAGTGTTACGGCCATTTTATGAATATTTGAAAAAAGATGAGCGGCTGAATCTGAATTTTTATAAGGATGTTTATGGAGATGGTCTGTGGTATTTAGAAATCTCGCATAAAAATGCTTCAAAATATTATGGAATACAGAAGCTGCGAAAGCTTCTTCATCCGGCCGCGATTACCGGAATGGGTGATAATCTGAATGATATTCCTTTATTTGAAGCTTGTGATCGTTCCTGTGCGGTAGGAAATGCACATAAGGAAGTAAAAGAAAGGGCAGACTATATTTTAGATACCAATCTGAATGCGGGAGTGGTAAAATTTCTGGAAAAGGAAATGAAATAAATTATCAAGACAGCCATAGAATCTGGAATTTACCGGAGACTATATAGAGAAGATAGTTGACAAAGAGTTTTGATAATATTAAAATATAGATATGAAAACTACATTACATGGAAATGAGAACACAGATTACACTGCAGTAAGAGAGAATGCTTCATTTTGAGTGATATTTACAGTGTATTAATTTCTGTGTATAGTAATATAATAATGCATACTGGAGGATGAAATGGATTACAAGATTATTAGTGATGGCTGTTGTGATTTAGAAAAAGAGATCATTGAACAGTATAATTTACGTATTATACCTTTTTATATATCATTTGATGAGGAGACATATTATAAAGAGATTGAAGAAATCGGAATTCGTGAAGTATATGAGCGAATGGTAGGGAATCCAGATGTATATCCGAAGACCTCTCTTCCATCTGTACAGAATTATATTGACGTTTTTACGGAATATGTGAAAGAAGGAACACCGGTAGTCTGTATTTGTTTTACTCCATCTTTGAGTGGTTCTTACAACTGTGCATGTAATGCCAGAGAAATTGTCTGTGAGGATTATCCGGATGCCAAAATTGCGGTGATTAATTCTGAAGCAGGAACAGTAAGTCAGGGTCTTATGGTTATTGAAGCAGGAAGAATGTGTCAGAATGGAGTTCCTTATGAACAATGTGTAGATATTCTTGAGAAGATGAAAAAGACGAATAGAATCTTCTTTACAGTCGGTAACACAGATTATTTAAAACATGGCGGACGAATCGGAAAGCTTGCAGGAATCGCAAGCAGCGCCCTTTCCTTAAAGCCTCTGATTACTTTAGTAAATGGTGAGATCGAAGCTTCAGGAATCGGACGAAGCCGTAAGAAGACAGTTGCCAAAACGATTGCGTTAATGGATGACTATTTTAAAGAAACCGGAGATGCGATGGAAGACTATTCTTTCCGCGTTGGTTTTGGTTACGATATAGAGGAAGGCAAGGAATATTATAATACCGTTGCGAACCATATCTATGGAGAGAGCCATGTAGATCAGGTGGGAATCTGCCAGATTGGGGCAACCATCGCGGTACATACCGGACCATATGCGATTGGAATCGGGTGTGTTAAGAAGTATGAGAATTATTTATAATCTAAGCCAATCCTATTCAAATAATAAAAAAGACCCCACGGAATATAGCTTCGTGGGGTTTTTACTAAATAGAGTTTGAATAGTAAGAAATAATAGAATGTATAAACCAGAAGATATGGTTATTACTTCTCACATTTGCAGAGGCAACTATTATTCTACTTTCTCCGGGAGCGTCTCTCCCTGCCTGAGGCAAAATACTATTTATAAAAATACCAATTATATAAAATGTTTAAGAGAAACTTATTTTACTTTTACAGTTTTTACTTTGCTGTATGCACCATAAGTCTTAGTCTTTCCAACCTGTTTGTAGGAGCGTACTTTTACAAAGTATTTCTTTTTAGATGTTAATTTCTTTACTACTTTGCTTGTTGTCTTGTTACTCTTTAATACAATTGTTTTCTTTCCTTTGAAAGATTTCTTTGTGGAATATGTGATTTCGTAACCGGAAGCTTTTTTATCTTTTTTCCAGGATACTTTGATTTTTTTCTTTCCATTTGCTTTTACTTTTGTAGTCTGTTTTGCAAGTTTTACTTTTGTGGCTGTTGTGTTTGGCTTCTTTGCTGTAGTAGCAGGTTTTGTAGCTGGTTTAGCAGCAGTTGTTGTATTTGGTTTAGAAGCTGTTGTACTGTCCGGTATGGATGGTGTTGGTGCTTCTGTGGATTGATATGGTTTTAATAATTCAGTAAGTTCATTGATTAAATCAGCAGCATCGGCACTGGTAGAACTTTCGTTTGCTAAGAGTTCTGCTGCCTCATTTTTATGTGCTAATAATACACTATCATCAGCACCGGCACCTTTTAATGCAGTTTCAGCCTGTTTGATAAGTTCCTGTAACTGTGCTTTTTGAGCTTCTGTTACAGGGATTGCGACGTAGATATCAGCGTAGTCATCACAAGAAATAGTAACGCTGTAAGTTCCACCCTCCGCATCAGATGGGATAGCATTTAAGTCAAGAGAAACATTTTTTGCAATAGCTCCGGAATACAGAGTATAAGGAGTCTTCTTATGACCTGCTCCAACAGTATATGTTACAGTCAATGTTCCATTTTTAACAGTAGGAAGCTGATTTAAAGTAAATGATTTCATATCGTCACTGAAAGTACCGCTGATTTCTTCAGAGTAAGCCGGTTTTATAAAGATTCCATCAGCGAAAGTATAAACATAGTTACCTTCTGGTGTTACATAAGTAATTTTGTTAATTGTTTTATTCACAAGCTTTGCAAATTCAGCCGTATTATCTGATTTTGCAATTCCCATAGTAGCTGCTTCATTGGCAACATTAAAAGATAATTTATAAGGTTGTACCCAGATATTTGAAAGATGTTCCAGACCTACTTTATATCCTTCTGTTGTTTCAAGAATGATTCCCTGAATAGTAGAATTGACAGGGAATCCCTCATCTTGTCGGGAATTTCTTAAGTATTTTGTGCTTGTTTCCACCACATCAATTTCGTATTCACCCCAGGTAGATCCTGTTGTTAATGTTGGTACGGCATCCGTTACAGTAGTGACTGTTTTGTTATTAGAAACATAAGAACCGTCTTTCTGAAGTGTTTTATACTGAGAAGGAACCTGTGTAGGATTTTCATTTAATGTAATATCAGAAGCTTCCTCATATGCTTTGCTTAATTCTTTGTTTGCATCTTTTAAAATAGTGGATTCAACATAAAGGTCAGAATCAACAGCAACATTTACATTCGCAACACCTTTTACATGATATCCTCCTGCAGCTTCTGCACTTTCCTCCTCATAATCTGTCCAGGTATTAGATAAAACAGAATGCTTAGAAGTACTGGCAGTAGTAACGACATCAAAGCTGTCTGTGCTGCTTACATCACCAGAATAAAATTCTTTGTAAGTTAAATTAGATGTTCCATATATCGTTCCGGAAAAACCTGTACCGTTAGTTAATTTATAATATAATCCACTGTTTCCAATCTGAGTATAGCCTTCTAAAGCTTCTGCAGAATATGTGTAAGTGCTGCCTGCGATAGAAACGGATTTTGTTCCTTCTGCTGCAAATGCAGGAACAGAAAGCTGGCTGACAGACATAAATACTGCCATAGAAGCTGCCAGAGCCTTAGTTAATAATTTTTGTTTTCTCATTAAATTTGTAGTCTCCCTTCTTCTCTTGTATACTTTTAGAACCTGATTATGAAATCAAACATAAAAAGTTCCAAAAGGACATATTTGATAAGAAAATAAATATATAAAAATCTGTGCACTGATTTTTAAGGCAAAAAATTAGAGAACTCTCCCTAGCGCGCATACGGAGTGCGTTAGTGGAGGGTCCCCTACCAGGTTTTCATGCATGAATATCTAATAAAAAGATATTAAGCACCGAAAATTCAATTCAAATCTTGTAAGTCTGAGATAGAAAATCTATTCTGCAATTAGATAGTACTATATAAAATTAGTTATGTCAAACAAAAAATGTCAAATGAAAAAAGTTCTCAAAAAAGGGAATGATTAAATACTAATTTGAGGAAGAATAAGGGGATTGTCCAGAAGTCTATGGCTTTCCAGGAAATCAAATTCCAAGAAACTGACATTTATATAAGGAGTTCTATTTCTTTTGCCGGTATCCCTTGCTATTTTCTTATGGCGAAATAGTTCTTTGATTAAAAGTCAGAATCTTCTGGAGAATCCCCTTCTCTTTCCAATATAAATCACTAATTTGCTATTTGTTATCAAAACCAGACAGCCGCTGAAATAAAATTTTATGCTGAATTATAAGAAGACTAACTACAATTCAGCACAATATCTTCTACATAAAGCGGCATCTGTGTCCTCAGCAAATTAGTATTTTGTCTTCACAGTTTTTATTGCAGACCATTTTGATGTAGCTGTCTGATATCCGGCTTTTGTATATACAGCGCGGATGCGGACTTTATATCTTGTTTTCTTTTTCAGTTTCTTAAGCTGAGTAGATGTGATCTTAGCCTTGGAAACTTTAATTGTTTTTGTATCTTTTTTGTTACCGAATCCCTTTGTTGTGTACTGGATTTCATAACCGGTAGCCTTCTTAACTTTTTTCCATGTAACTTTTGCTTTGTTCTTTGTTGTTTTTCCAACTTTAAGAACAGGTTTGGAAAGTTTTACGTTTGATTTCTTTAATGCTGGTTTAGTAGCAGGTTTTTTAGTTGTTGTTGTGTCTGGGTTAGAAGGCGTTGCAGGTTTAGAAGGAGTAACAGCTTTTTCTTTTAAGCCTGAAAGAGCTTCTGTAAGTTTTGTGTTTGCAGCATCAACAATTGCCTGTGTGTTAGCGGATTTTGCTTCTTTTGCTTCTGTTAAAGCAGTCTGAAGTGCTTTCCAGGTTTCAGCAGTATATTTGCTGCTATCAAGTGCTTCTGCTTTTTTGATGGAAGCTTCAAGGATAGAAGTATTCAGCTGTACAGTTCCAGATACAGATGGGTAACCGGTTGATGTAAGCTCTATTGTGTAAGAAGCAGATTTGTCTGCAAATACAGGTGTGGAAGAACCATCTTTACCTTTAATTGCTGCATTGAAGTTAATGTTTCCGTCTGCATCAAATAAATCAGTAGCTTTAATTCCGCCTTTTCCTGTTTTTTCTACCCCATTAATTTTAATAGATGTAATATTATTTACATATTTTTTAAAGTTGACACCGGAAGGAAGAGTAACCTGATTATTTTTATTAATGGAGATATCTCCAGTCTTGTAGCCAGATTCTAATGTGAAGGAGGCTACAATATCAGAGTAAGTATCATCTGTAAATACCATAGAATAGGAGCCCACACCAGTATTATCTGTAGCTTTTATCGTCAGAGTATTGTTTGCGTATGTATAATCTGTACCTTCTGTCAGGACAGTTTTTCCCATACTTACGCTGCTTAAAGTATAATTAGAACCAGAAGGAACAGCAGCAGTATCAACAGAAACGGTTGCACCATCTTTAAAGTTATCGTTGGCGGTAGCTTTAATAATACTGTCAGACCCAGCTAAAGTTTTACATTTTAAGGCAGTGTTGATCACAATATCAGCACCGTCTTTTACAAGATAAGTAACTTTTTTAATTGTTTTACCCTGTAAAGCTTCATGACGCTTATAATCAATTGTGTTTCCGTGTTTTTCTTTAAATCCATCTGTTACAGCAAAGGAGAATTTTCCTCCGCCATAGATGTTTTCCAGATGTTCCATACCATATTTAGTACCATCTTCGTCTTCAACAATGATACCAAGTAAGGACTTTTTAGCATCTAAATTAGAAAGAGGGCTGTTTTCAGAAGTTACAGGATCTACTTCATATTGTCCGTAGGAAGACTGTGTTTTGATAGTAAGTGTATCAGAAGTATCTTCGATAACCTCAGATTTCATAGCTGTCAAAGTACCATCACCATTTAAGATTTTATATTCAGATGGTGTCGTATCAGATAACTTCATAGAACTAATAATTTCTAATAATTTATTGCTGCATTCTTTATTATCGGAAATAGCCTTTTTCGCATTTTCATATAATGAAGTTGGAACAGCAATATTTACGTCTTTTATACCGATAATAGAGCCACCCTGTTCGTTTGTATTATCTTCTGAATACGTACTGGAGAAGTAATTTTTGTATTTATTAGTTGTAGCACTACTTACTGCATCATACATACCACTTTCGCGATAAGAAGCTGCTTTATCAGAAGTGAGGTCTAAAGTAGTATCCTCTTTTACATCTTTTAATTCTCCGTAATAGAAATCTGCATAAGAAAGATTCGCTGTTCCGTATACATATTTATCAAGAGCATTTTTAGCGTCTGTAAGATGTTTAATTGCCTCATCAACCTCTGCCTGATTAGGAGCCTCTTTTGCTAAAATGTCTTTTGCTTCTTTTAATTCTGTTTCGAAGCTATTCCAGCTCTTTTCTGTATAATCCGATGGGTTTAATCCTTCAACAGAAGAAACAAGTTTGTTTAACTCAGTTGTATCGCCAGCATTTGTGTCAGGTTTTACAATGTTTGCATCAGTAGCTTCAAAGTTATATGTAGAATCAGCGTATCCAAGAGCATAAATGGTTAAGCTCCAGTAGCCAGTTCCGTCATATCCTTTTGGAAGCTGGCAGCGAATAGAATTTGTAAGACCTAACTGGATTCCCATACTTTTATGCATCCAGTTATCAGCAGCAAACTTTGTTCCGTAAGTGGCAAGCGCTTTAGAACGTGTGCTGTCATTTCCATAGTATGTCCATTTTACAGCCTGCATATTAGCACCAAGATCGCCGTAATTTTCTTTGAAATCTACACGAAGAAATTCACCGTAGCTACCGCTTGCATCCTTTACAGTTGCTCCCATATTGTTTAAATCAGCAGTTTTAAGAGTCTTATCTTTAATACCAGAAGAAGAGCCGTTACTTCTTTGGGTAAATGTGAAGGAACCATCACTCTGCTTTTCGGCAGTCTTTAGGCCATTGGTATCCTTATCAACAGATGCAGTAACGTTGTTATAAGCCTGTAGATTTTTTTCTCCATAGCCGCCAATTAAGGTATCCTTATTTTCTACAACAGAATATTTTGCTTTGAAAGCTTCAAAATCAGAAGACTTTACTGCAACAGGTACATATTTAAGACCATAAACTTTATAATCTTTCATAGTATCTTCAGTGCCATCACTGGTTTTGATTGCGCCCCTAGTAAAGGTGATTTTTTCTCCATTAGTGAGGATTGCAGTATTAGCATCTGTCCAGTGAGATATACTATAAGTTCCCTTTTCACCTTCAATAACTGCAGTACACTGATAACTTCCGCGGTGAAGTCCGTGATTAGTGGTAGCTCTTGTTACTGCATCAAAGGCACCTTTATCTTTTTCATCGTGTGAATCAGCTGTATCAGAAGACGTGGTATCACCTGCTGCCATAACTCCTTCAGCCTTCCAATATTCAGCCCATGTCAGGCCTGCATAGCAGTAAACGTAGTCATCACTATTTTCTGCTGTCTGTGTCTGTACTGTAGATACACTTGCTGCTTTTACAACTGCTGGAGTAATACTGGAAAATACAGTAGTACAAGTCATTGCAAGAGCAAGAGTACCTGCTACAAGTAATTTGTTTCTCATAAGTTCCTCCTTATATTATAATTGGTATTTGAGTTAGCTTATTCTAACGAAAAATATAATAATATACTATTATTAGCTATGTCAAACTGTATATATATTAATGAAAAAAGTTCTCATTTTCTTATAAAAAAATTGCATTGTCAGAATATTTTCTATATAATGTATAAAGTTAGAAAGAACTAATGAAAGTAAGTTTCAAGATAATGGAGGATTGTTGTGATAAATTTTAGAAAAAAAGCAGTTGCGATGTTACTGGCCACTGTGTTCACTGC
>ERZ857775.3960-NODE-3960-length-11287-cov-14.838319_pt1 | contig 11287 bp, 9 predicted proteins | sample MGYA00519698_ERZ857775 | MGnify/ENA primary metagenome ERZ857775 (study PRJEB31778, sample SAMEA3449363) | human gut metagenome | biome: human gut; feature: human-associated habitat; material: faeces | place: United Kingdom | collected 2010/2012 ...
ATATTTGTGAGACTACCAACTTTTTTATGAACTATTTCTTATCCCGAACTGGGGTTATAAATACAAGTAGGACAAACACGTCTCGCCAATTTCATCCTACTGGCACTCGGACAGCATAGACCAAGAGCGTTCCATTTCCTCAAGCCCAAAACGGTTGTTAGGGAGTGGAACGCTTCTACGTGACGGAATTCCCTCCTCGTTTCTGCATCCATCTGAAGGCCTAACTCTTTGTATTTTGGAACAAAAAGTAAAAACATTCTCACGGATATGTTAGATTTACTTACCATTCAAAGTCATCTAAAGACACATATCGCAGCAGCAGGCGGAGGTTGGCAGCAGCAACTGTCTTGGGCGTATCGCTGCGCTATGATGGCTAATCGACTGTGCAGACTTCGCAAGAAGCAAGGGTATGGCAGATAACCGAATGTTCAACCAACAACATTGAAACTATGCCAATAGGTAAAAGTAAAATCTCAGATATGGATTTCGGTTCTTTCGAGAATACGATTGACAAGAATATCGAAACAGACAAGGCATCGGACAAGTTTGACCAACAGCTTCAAGCCTACAAGGATGCTGGTAATAGTTTGACTTTGGCAAAATCAGAACTTGAAACGGCAGCATCTTCTTTAAAGGGAGCAAAGGACAACTGGGATAAAGCCACCGATAAAGCAGACGCTGTTACAAAAGCCATTGATAGCTTTATTGCCAAAGTGAGAGATATAAAATTCAAGGCTAAGGTTGATGATGCCGACATAGAGAAACTGACAGATGACAGGAAGAAACTCATTGAAAACGAGTCCAAACTTCTTGAAGACCACCGAAAGAAAAACAAAGAAATCCTCACTCGCCATTTCTATGATATGTCTAATATGATGTCAAGGAATGAAGGTGTATGGTTGTCGAATGGTTGGGTGAAGATCTTTCTTTGGATTTTCTTGCCGTGTTTCCTTTATACTGTCATTTCAATTGTCTATTTTGTAGCATCTTACATAGACAAGTAGCCTGATAATATGGGATAATATAGATATAAACAATAGGTCTCAGGTGGTGTCTACCCACAAATAAAAGTCAGCCGTTGTCAGCACGGCAAACAAAGAAAAGTCCTTGGCAGTATAGTCTTGAAGTATTTCAAGGCATACCGCCAAGGATTTTTCTTGCCGTGCCATAGTCGGAGGAAGTTAGTCTGAGGTACGAGGACTGTCTTTCTTCGACGACGGCTGACTTTTATACAAAACACACGAAAGGATGAGAATATGCAAACGAAATAGACCATTCAAAAAACAGAAACCATTGCCCCATAAGTTTGAATGGATTGAAATGGAAATAGCAAAGAATAGAGAAGAATATGGTTTAATAAAAACAGATTTATCCAAAAAATCGAGGATAAAAAATCTTAAAACATTCTTTATCCCCGATTAAATATCGTACCTTTGCAACCGAAAGAGTTCTTTGGATGGTTATGCAAATCACAGCAGGATGCTACATTCTGTTTATTTCTAATTCGTAACCTCTTCTTTTTATGAGATAAAAACTTATCTCATTCTCAATCACTTATAAAAAATACGTACTTTCTGGAATTAAAACTGGATCTTTGACCGAGATGCGGTACTTGTTCTCTTCGTGTCAGTCGCTTGAAAGTCTCGACCTCTCTGGTTTCAATACTGAAAATGTGACGAGTATGGCGTCAATGTTCTCCCAATGTTCGTCGCTTCGGAGCCTCGATCTCAGCAGTTTCAATACCAGCAAGGTGATTGGTATGAATTTAATGTTTTTTAACTGCACCAACCTTGAAAGTATTGATTTAAGCAGTTTTGAAACGGAGAATCTGCAACAGATGCCTCATATGTTCTACTCATGTACGAAGCTTGAGAAGCTTGATCTCTCGTCGTTTGCAACGCCCAATATGACTTCCATGCTTAGTGCGTTTCAAAATTGTAAAAACCTCAAGACGATTTATGTCACTTCTGCATTTACTACAGATAAAGTAACCGATGGTCGTACAGCTTTTGCCGGATGTGTTAATCTGCCCAACTATACCACTGATAAGACGGGTGTGGAAATGGCGCACACGGGAGCGGGAGGTTATCTCACGGCTGCTTCTGCCAGTTGGGTGCGATGGGATGCGCCAACCGGCACGCTCTCCTTCCATCGCGGCGCCACGAAGCCTGCGGGCGACAACATCCTTGATTTGGGCTACGGAGATGATCCGAATTGGGATACCCATGCTGCAGAAATCAAGAAGGTGGTCTTCAAAGCTGGTTTCCGTGATGAAACCCACACGACGTGCGCCAATTGGTTTAATGGTTGTACGAATCTTACCAGCATAGAGGGTATCGAAAATCTCAACACGTCCAACGTCAAGAATATGTCAGGGATGTTTGCCCTGTGTTCGAACCTCGAAACGCTCGACCTTTCCCATTTCAACACAGAGAGAGTAACAACAATGGCCCAGATGTTCTATGGATGCACAAAACTCCATAAACTCAACATTTCTAGTTTCAATACGAAGAATGTGATATCCATGAACCAAATGTTTTCCAATTGTTCAAGTTTGGATTCGCTGGACTTGTCCCATTTCAATGCGGAGGGTGTGAATTATCACGGCTTATACGCTATGTTCTCTGGTTGCAGTTCTCTTAAGTTTCTCGATGTGTCCAACTTCCCGGCTAATAGGCCCAGAATGCAGCTGGATGCTATGTTCAAGGGATGTAGTAGTCTTCAAACGCTTGATCTTTCCAGTTTCAGCACTGGTTTGGCAAATTCTGTTACCGATATGTTTGACGGATGCTCCGCGCTTCGGACTATCTATGTCAGCAATCTTTTCACATTCAAAAATGGAGTTTCAAGTTCAAATATGTTCCGCAACTGCGAGAACTTAAAAGGTGCTATTGGCTTCATCCCTCAAAATAAGGATAGTAAGTACGCAAACTACGTGTCAGGTTATCTCACCAAGAAGGTTGGCACGAATGGCAATGAGATTATTGGAGCCACAGGTAGTCCACTCACCATCGACGCGCTGCCTTTGGATGACAGCAAGGCATACAAGCTCTACGAAGACTGCGACGTTAACAACGCTTCCTACGAGCGAGAGGTAAAGTCTGAATGGGCAACGCTCTGTCTGCCCTATACCATCCTTCCCAGTTCGGAGGCCAACACCTGCTACTTCTATACCCTGAAGTCGGTAGGAACGAAGAGTGTGGAGCTCGTGCGCGTGGAGGAAGGCGTGATAGGGGCAGGCCAGCCTGTCGTCGTTCGCAAGAAAAACGCGGAACAGACCAGCTTCTGCGTCGTGAGCGGTACGGCTTCTCCCGACGAAAAGGCGAAGGCCGTGAAAGAACCCAAGTCTGAGGAGGGCGCTCCTCGTCTGATTGGTACGTTTGCGCCCATCGAACTCAACGACGACTGCTATTTCATCGCCAAAGACCTGTTCCGCCTGGTCAGAGACTACAAGCCTGCTGCCACCGGCGTGAAGATAGCTGCTTACCGCGCCTATATCCAGCCCGATGCTACGCAGAAGGGTGGATCCGCCCAGCTCACCATCGGCGTGGATGAGGGCACCAGTCAGGTAGATGCCGCTACCCTCGTCGATCTGCTCAACGACACCGAGGCGGAATACTACGACGTGCAGGGCCGCCGCATCCCGCAGTTGCAGCGAGGTATCAACATCGTCAAGGTTGGCTCCAAGGTCATGAAGGTCTTCTGCCCCCGATAACTTCCCGTAGCGACTCGCCTTTGCGCTTCGCCTCCCGCGTGTCGCTTCCCGTTTCGCGCTTCGCTTCCCGCGTGTCGCCCTCAACCACGCATAAGTAAGCCGCCCGAACCAGTCAAAAGCTGAGTCGGGCGGCATCTTTTTTTATGCAGTTTTGTTCAGGAGGGAGCGTCCCATTTTTTAGTCTTCGTCCTTCTGCTCAGCCTCATGCTCGGCGATGAGCTTCTGCTGGATGTCGTTGGGCACCAGCTCGTAGCTTGCAAACTTCGTCGAGAAGCTGGCGCGTCCGCCCGTGAGAGAGCTGAGCGCGATGCTGTAGTTGGAGAGCTCCTTCAAAGGAATCTTCGCCTGCAACTTCTGGTAGCCAGCCTCGCTGTCCATGCCCATGATCATGGCGCGGCGGCCCTGCAGGTCGCTCATCACGTCGCCCATGTAGTCGGCCGGCACATAGACCTCCAGGTCGTAGATCGGCTCCAGGATCTTCGGACCAGCCTGCTTGAAGGCATCGGAGAAGGCGTGGCGCGCGGCGAGCATGAAGGAGAGCTCGTTGCTATCCACCGGGTGCATCTTGCCATCATAGACGATCACGCGCACGTCGCGGGCGTAGCTACCCGTCAGCGGACCGTGCTCCATGCAGTCCATGATACCCTTGAGGATGGCGGGCATGAAGCGAGCGTCGATGGCACCACCGACCACGGAGTTGATGAAGACGAGCTTGCCGCCCCACTCCAGGTCCACTTCTTCACGGCCCTTGATGTTCATCTTAAACTCCTGGCCGTTGATGTTGAACGTCGTCGGATCGGGCATGCCCTCGGCGTATGGCTCCACAATCAGGTGGACCTCACCAAACTGTCCGGCACCTCCCGACTGCTTCTTGTGGCGGTAGTCGGCGCGAGAGAGTTTCGTGATGGTCTCACGATACGGGATGCGTGGCTCCTCAAACTTCACGGCGAGTTTCTCGTTGTTCTCCATACGCCATTTCAGCGTGCGCAGGTGGAACTCTCCCTGTCCGTGAACGATCGTCTGGCCCAGTTCCTTGCTCTGCTCCACGACCCATGTCGGGTCCTCCTGGCGCATCTTGAGCAGGGCTGCCATCATCTTCTCCGTATCGCTCTCGTTGACGGCCTTGATGGCGCGTGAATACTTGGAGTTGGGATATTTGATGAAGTCGAAACGCTCCTCCGTACCCTTGCCGTTGAGCGTGTTGCCCGTCTTGACATCCTTCAGTTTCACGGTGCAGCCCAGGTCGCCCGCGTTGAGCTGATCCACGGGGATGCGGTTGGCACCCGCGCAGGCGAAGATCTGTCCGATGCGCTCCTTGCTGCCACGGTCGGCGTTGGTCAGGTCGTCGCCTGACTTGATCGATCCGCTCATCACCTTGAAGTAGCTCACCTCGCCGATATGCGGCTCCATACCCGTCTTGAAGAAGTAGATGCTCTCCGGACCGTTGGAGTCGGGTGTCACCTCCTCACCACGCGTGTTATGGACCTTCGGCATCTCGCTGACGAAGGGCACGACATTGCCCAGGAACTCCATCAGGCGCTGCACACCCATGTCCTTGTGGGCATCGACGCAGAACACCGGGAAGATATTGCGCATCACCAGGCCCTTGCGGATACCCTCGCGCATCTCGTCCTCCGTGAGCGTCTCCTCCTCGAAGAACTTCTCCATCAGCGCCTCGTCGTTCTCGGCGGCAGCCTCCACGAGCGCCTTGTGAAGCTCCATGGCTTTCTCCATCTCCTCGGCGGGAATCTCCTCGCGCTTCGGTGCGCCACCGTCCGGACCCCATGAGAGTTTCTTCATGATGAGCACGTCGATAATCTCGTGGAAGTCGGGACCCGTCTGGACGGGATATTGGATCTGCACGCACTTCGGACCATAGATGTCCTTCATGCTTTGGATGAGTTGATCAAAGTCGCATTTGTCGCTGTCAAGCTGGTTGACGAGGAAGATGACCGGCTTGTGCAGCTTTTCGGTATATCGGAAGTTGTTCTGTGTGCCAACCTCCGGGCCGTACTGGCCATTGATGAGTATGACGGCTTGGTCGGTGACGTTGAGGGCCGTGATGGCACCCCCCACAAAGTCGTCGCTACCCGGACAATCGATAATATTGAGCTTTTTGCCATTCCACTCTGCATGGAATACGGTGGGGAAGACCGAATAGCCGTACTCCTGCTCCACAGGGAAGTAGTCGCTTACCGTATTCTTGGCTTCTACGGAGCCACGACGCTTGATGATACCAGCTTCGAAAAGCATACTCTCGGCAAGTGTGGTCTTGCCGCTACCCGCACTGCCAATCAAGGCAATGTTTTTAATCTCATTTGTCTGATATACTTTCATATCGGATAGATTTAAGCGATTAATAATATCGTTATTTACTTGTAGGGTAATTGAAAGAGGACAGGCATTTCTGTCATTTCGCCCACTAAATTAGGCATTTTTTTTGTAAAAGCCAAACAACGATGGCAAAAGTACTCTATTTTTTAAAATAAATTAGTACTTTTGCAAGTGAAATGACAGGATTATACATACATATACCATTTTGTGCCAGTCGTTGCGTCTATTGCGGATTTTATTCGACGACGCTTCCCGCGCTGCGCGATGCCTACGTCGATGCCCTCTGCCAGGAACTGACGTTGCGGGCGGAGGAATTGCCCGCCGACGAGGCCATCACGACGATCTATCTCGGGGGTGGCACACCGAGCCAGCTCACAACGGATCAGCTCGACCGTCTCTTCTCCTATATATATAAGGTATATAGGCCGCAGCCTGTCGAGGTGACGATGGAGTGTAATCCTGACGACGTCATCCCAGCGTTTGCGGATTGGATTTCCCAATCGCCCATCGACCGCATCTCGATGGGGGCGCAGACCTTCTCCGACGACCGCCTGCGCCTGCTTCGCCGTCGCCATACGGCTGCTGAGGTGCGACGGGCCACGACGCTGCTGCGCCAGGCGGGCATCCGCAATATCTCCATCGACCTGATGTTCGGATTTCCGGGCGAGACCCTCGCCGACTGGGAACAGGACATCGACGAGGCCCTCCGTCTCGGCGTGGAGCATATCTCGGCCTACAGTCTGATGTACGAGGAGGGGACGACGCTCCATCGCTGGCTCAGCGAGGGGCGCATTCAAGAGATCGACGACGACCTCTCGCTCCGCATGTACGACTGCCTGGTGGACCGGCTTACTGCTGCCGGCTACCGCCACTACGAGATCAGCAACTTTGCCTTGCCCCAGCGCGAGAGCCGCCACAATAGTAGCTATTGGCGAGACGTGCCCTATATGGGCCTGGGAGCCTCTGCCCACTCCTTCGACGGACGGCAGCGGTCATGGAATGTGGCAGACATCGAAACCTATATCGCTGCCATCGGTCGTGGTGAACGGCCCTGCACGGTGGAGGCCCTCGATCCCGACACCCACTATGAGGACGTAGTGCTGACGTCGCTGCGCACTGCAGAAGGTATTGATCTGGGCAAGATCCAGCGCGACTTCGGTAGCCAGCGTCTCGACTTCCTTTTAGCTGCTGCCGACCAGGACTTGCGCCAGGGCTATCTCGTCCGCGAAGATGACCACCTGCGCCTCACTCGCCGGGGCCTCTATCTGAGCGATGGTATCACAGCGCGCCTATTTGTATGATCGTTTTGTCTCACTGAACGATCGTTTCACCGATCTTTTGAATCATCGATCTTTTGAATCACCGAACCAAGCAGAAACTTATGATAGAGAAAACTTTCGAGAAAAAATGGGCTGACAATCGTCAGCGCCTGTTGCAAGAAGACGAGGAGTATCAGCGCATCCTCCGCAGTTACCGCAAGCACAACTGGGCGGACGCATTGGTGGCGCCTGCCGCCCTCATCGGTAGCATGGAGTTTGTGGCGTGGCTGGGCGTCAAGTCGCAGGTGCTCAATTTTGTGATTTCCCTCGTCCTCGCCATTGTGTTTTTCTTTGTTTTCCTTTATTTCAAGGCTGTCAGGGTCAGTCGCAAGACGCTCGACGAGGTGGAGCAGCGCATCAAGGAGGAGTATCGTCAGAAAGTAGGAGGGTAGGGCATCCGTACGATGCGTCCACCAAGCAGCGGACGCATCGTGCCGATGTTTTTTCCTTAGATGTCGAGATCCGGAGCCTTCTCCGCACCCTGCGCAGCCTCAAACTTCGTCATGCGCTCGAAGCCATACATACCCGCGAGGAGGTTGTTGGGGAAGCGGCGGATGGAGAGGTTGTAGCCCTGCACGCTCTCGTTGTAGCGGCGGCGCGCCTCGTTGATGCGGTTCTCCGTACCTTCTTCCTGCACCATCAGCGACTTGTAGTTCTCGCTGGCCTTCAGGTCGGGGTAGCGCTCCGAGACGGCGATGAGGCGGGAGAGCGCCTGAGTCACCTGGTTCTGTGCCTGCTCGAAGGCCTTGATCTTCTCGGGTGTGAGGTCGGCTGCGTCGAGGTGTATCTGTGTGGCCGCATTGCGTGCCTTCGTCACCTGCTCAAACGTCTCGCGCTCGTGCTTGGCATACGATTTCACGATTTTTGCCAGTTGCGGCATCATGTTGGCACGGCGCTGATAAGCCGCCTCCACATTGCTCCACGCCGTTGTCACCTCCTCTTGGTTGGACACCATGGAGTTGTAGCTGCTCACCAGCCACCCCACAATCATCAGGACTACCACGACGATAGACCCTACTTTCATTAGCTTCTTTGATTCCATATACTAATAGTTTTCTGATAATAATTCTGTTGTTGTCTCCGTAGTCTTGGTGGACTTTGGCTTCCTGTTGGAGTGGGCCCCCGCTGTAGGCTTACCAGCCTCCGCCAGCACCACCTCCTCCGAAACTCCCGCCTCCGAAGCTGCCGCCGGAGAATCCTCCGCCCCATCCGCTTCCGGAGTCGTTGGTGTGGCCCGGGTTGCCCCAGATGATGAAGGGGCCGCCAGAGCGTCGGCTTCCTCCTCCACCGCCGCCACCCTTGCCGCGGTTGTCCCTGCGGTTGAGGATGACGAGGACGACGACGATGCAGATCACGGTGAAGAGGACGATTGCCAGTCCTGCGCCAGCGTCCTCGTCGGTGTTCTCCTGGATCCCTGTCGTCCCGGTCTTCAGTTTCTTATAGACCGCCTGGGCCGTGGCCAGTACGGCCTGTCCGGGCTCTCCGCGCTTCATGTTGGCCACGATGCAAGCCCGCCCGATGTCGTCACACTCTATGTCGGTCAGGTCTTTCTCCAGGCCCTCTCCCGGAGCGATGAAGTATCGGCGGTCCTCCACGGCTACGACCACCACCAGTCCGCGGTTGGTCTTCTTGCTTCCCACTCCCTGGCGGTTGCCCAGGTCCTGTGCGAAGCGAAACGTGTCGCCGTTGCTCACGCGCTTTACGATGACGAACACCGACTCCACGCCACACTGCTTGTCGAGGCGCAGGAGATAGCTGTCGATAGAGTCGCGCTCCGCCTGCGAGAGGATCTCGTCGGGGTCGCAGACGTAGCGGCGTGCGTCGGTGAGGTGCACCATCTGGATGTCCTCTGCCTCCCACGTCTTTGCGTCCAGTCCCAGCACCGTCGCCAGTAGCATTATCAGCAATATCGCTTTCCTTGTTCTCATATCTATTATCACTGTCAGTCTTTTTGGGTTTCTGTTCCTACCGTTCGTTGCATTTCATCTGCGCATAGCCTACCAGCTGGTCCGTGCGTCCGCCGATCGGTCGGTAATAGACCAGTGCTTGGTAGCTGTTTTCTGTTTGGTAGAAGTTACCTTCTGTGGGGAGCAGGGCAGGGCGTCCTGCCTCGTCGATCATCAATAGTTGATAGTTGTAATAACCCAGTTTTAGCGGCACGTTGCATTCATAGCTCTGTGTCTCGGCATGATATTCCATCCTGTATTGTGGCAGGAAGCGGTCCTGCGTGAAGTTGCCGTTCAGATAGACTGCCTCCTGAAAGGGCTTCTCGCAGCGGTAGCGGAAGTGTACCAGCAGGTAGTCGCTCTCCGTATTGGCATGGTAGTTGTCTGAATTGCGGATCACGAAGGCGCCGTCTGCGTCGGGGTCGTATATGTAGTTGGGGCGTGGCTCTCCCGTCCAGGGGTAGGCATGATACTGCGTGCCGTCCCAGTCGATGCGATCTACTCCCATGGCTGCCACGTCGGTCGAGAGGATCTCAAACTTCCGATACTCATTGCCTGCCCAGAAGAGGTAGTCGCCGCAGTGGCTCCACCTCAGTCCGTCGGCCATCGTGTATTGCGGGCGAGCATTCCAGCGGGCGTCGTCCCAGCGCTGGTTTTTGAGCACCACGGTGGTGATCTGCCGCTGTGGGTCCGTCACCCTGTAGCCTCCATAGCCCACCTCCATCTCCACCTGCTGGTGGTGCTGGTTGATGGTTGCGTCCGTATTGGTCAGCACCTTTAGCCCCACGCCCATCTGTGCCTCGGCCGGCTCCGTCACCATGAAGGCTATGCGTGCCACCTCGCGGTCGTCGTCGTTCTCGTCGTAGATGGTCAGCAGGTAGTTGCCCGACCGCTTCATCGCACACTGTCCGTTGGGCAGCGTCAGTCGATAGTGGGTGTAGAGCGTGTTGGTGAGGATGCTCTCCTGCACGTCATCGATGGTGTTGCCCGAGGCGAAGCCGTCGCAGTAGTCGCTCTCGAAGAGGGCTTCCGAGGGCTTCCAGTCAGCCTCGCAATGCGTCAGCCGGTAGGCGTAGCGGTGGTATTCGTGTGTGAGGTCGTCGAAACTGACGGACAGTTGCCCCCCACGGAGGCCGATGATGGGCATCCGTCTCCAGTCGTTGTCGGCAATGACCTGCAGCGACCGAATGTTGGGGTCGAGGATTTCGTGGCGCTGGGCCGTGGCGGCTATGCTGCCGAGGGTCAGCGCGGAAAGCCCGAGGGCCAGTTGCTTAGCAATGTTCATCCATCAGCTGGTTGAAGAAATGGTCCAAGTCCTCGTCCAGTCCGTCCATCAGGTCGCCGCCCACGATGATCGTGTCGTCGTCCACGACGTAGAGCTCTGCGATACTGTCCTTGTCGTCATCTTCGAGCACATAGCTGTAGGGCTTCATCACGCCAAGACCTTCTACCACCTGCCTCATCGCCGTCATCTGCTGGCGGAGCTGACTGGTCACCTTGTCGTAGAAGTCCTCCTCCTTGTTGTCTATCCAAGGCTCAACGACACAACGGGTTATTTCGTTCTCGTCGTCGTCAAACGCCATCACGTCGCCGCTTTCCTGCGACACTCTGACGTGAATGTCGCTCATCAGCGACGGTTCGTCACATGAGGGTAACTTTTGGGCAATCTTGTTGAAAAACCGCTCCAACGACTGTTTTGTCTGCTCTGTAGCTGTCATGGTTTTGCTTTCTTATTCTTGGGTTATGCTGTGTATAGCATATCTTACCGCAAAGATAGCCACAAAATCCGAGATTGAAGCCAATAAAAACATTATTTTTTGGGTATTTCTGTTTTTTAACCCAAAACGGCTTCGTCCGAAATGAACGACCCGCTTGTTATGGTCGTTTCATTGTGCCCTGCTCTAAGGGAAAAGCTTCTATCACACGCTTCACCATGTACCCACCACGTATCGTCCTCCCTTCCAGCATATATC
>ERZ857775.3965-NODE-3965-length-11264-cov-2.889821_pt1 | contig 11264 bp, 8 predicted proteins | sample MGYA00519698_ERZ857775 | MGnify/ENA primary metagenome ERZ857775 (study PRJEB31778, sample SAMEA3449363) | human gut metagenome | biome: human gut; feature: human-associated habitat; material: faeces | place: United Kingdom | collected 2010/2012 ...
CGCAATTCATCTCCCACCTTAGAGGTCGGAGTCTTCTTGCTGTAAGAGGATAAATAACTTACTTTCTCAAAAGATTTTTCTACCATGAAGAAAAACAAGTTTCATCAGTCATTACCATTTCTTTTGCTGTGCTAATTCTTCATAAAACATACAGTAATCATCATAGCGGAGTTTGCTGATTTTACCTTCTTCTAAGGCTTTTTTTACTTCACATCCTGGTTCATGGATATGACAGCATCCATTAAAGCGGCAGGTATTTTCGTAAGGTTCAAATTCTGGGAAATAATATTTCAGGTCTTCTTTTTCGATATTTTCGAGAAAGAGGGAGCTAAATCCTGGTGTGTCCATCAAGTAGGTATCCTCTCCAATGTGAATTAATTCGGAATGTCTTGTTGTGTGTTTTCCCCGCTTGATTTTTTCACTGACTGCACCGGTTTCCATCTGTTTTTCTTTACTAATACAGTTTAAAGTAGAAGATTTCCCGACACCAGACGGACCTGCCATAATTGTTGTCCTGCCACGAAGGAGTTCTTCTATCTGTGTAATCCCTTCTCCTGTTGCTGCTGCCTGGAAAATCACCTGACATCCACTGTTTTCATAATCTTTTTCAAGCTGTTGCATTTGCTCTGTTGTTGCTAAGTCTGTCTTATTAAAGCAGATAATTACCGGTATTTCCTGCTGTTCCATTGTGATCAGAAATCGATTCAGCAAGTGAAAGTTAGGTTCGGGTTCATGAACTGCAAATATAACAAGCGCCTGGTCTACATTTGCTGCCATCGGACGGATGAGCTGATTTTTTCTTTTGTGAATCTTTACTAGATTTCCTGTTTTTTCTTCTTCTGATAAAATATCAATATCCACAACGTCTCCGACATTCGGTTTCATTTTCTTGTTACGAAAGATTCCTCTGGCACGACACTCATACAGTCCGCTGCCCTCTACATATACATAGTAAAATCCTCCGATTCCTTTCATTATTTTTCCTGTCATTCTTTCCTCCGTAAAAGTAGTACATATTGAAACAAAAGCGTCGGCAGTAACAGCCAATCAGCCGTTACTGCGACGCTCTCCCTTAATCTGAAATAGCATTTAAACTTACATCGTAAGTATTATACTCTTTTCCATCAATATACATAATCACGCTTCCTGAGCCTTCTCTGTCGCCCTCAAATGTAACATTTAAAGGAAAATCATCATTGCTTACACTGCTCTTTGAATAAATCGTGCTTTCCCAGGAGTCCTGTTTGAGCACAAGTTTTACACTTCCGTTTGCTCCGTCATCAAATGGCTGTTCATCAATTGTCACGCTGCCTTCGTAGCGGTAACTTTCCTGCTCACCAAGACTGAGCACAATCGGTACTTTAGTACCTTTGTCTACAGATGTTCCTGACTCGATTCCCTGGGAAATGACATCGCCTTCGCCAACTTCTCCACTGTAATCGTAGCTGACAGAACCAAGCTTTAATCCCACTCTGTTTAGCTCTCTTTCGGCAACACTCTGAGAAACTCCAATTAAGGATGGCACTGTTGTCTTGCTCACGCCTTTGCTGATAGTAATTGTTACTGCAAATCCTGTGTTTACGATACTTCCGCCTTTTGGACTCTGCTTAATCACATAGCCTTCTTTGACCGTATCGCTATTAGCATATGCTTTCTTCACCTTAAGGCCAAGCTTCTTTAACTCCTGCTCTGCTTTCTTTTCTGTATAATTCACCAAAGCCGGTACTTCCACCTTTTCTGCTGCAGTAGTGGAAGATTCCTTTTTGCCAAGCGTAAGCTTCACTTTCGTTCCAACGGCGAGAGATTCTCCTTTTTTATACTGCTGCTTCACAACAATAAGATCGCTGTCATCGCTGCTGCTTCCCTTTTCATATGCAAAGTCTGCCTTCAAACCAATTGCCTTCATCTCATCCTCTGCTGCATTCTTCGTCAGATCAAGTAATTTTGGCATCTTAACATATTCTGTCTTTTTCTCTTCCGTTGTCGTTGCTTTTGTTCTGTCCTGCGTTGTCTGTTCTGTACTCTGCTGTGTTGTTCCAGAAGATGGCTGGAATAAATGCAATGAATTTCCTATAAAATAAAATACAACACAGGCAACTAAAACACCAAACAGAACCGTAATTAAAAGAATCATCTTTTCGAGCTTTGGATTCATTTCTTTATCGTCTTTATAATCCTCATCCTCTTCATTTTCTTCATTAATTCGTATTCTGTCTTTTGTGCTATCCTCTTTTCTTCGGTTGCCAGACTTATTTAATGACTTTCTTATCTTTGTAATATCCTCTTTATTTCTCTGAATTGTTGGAGAATCATCTACGAGCGGATTCACATACACATAACTTCCATCTGGAGAAAGAAATACTTTCTGTAAATCAAGAATCAGTTCTGCCGCACTCTGATAACGCTGTTCTGGCTGTTTCATCGTACATTTTAAGATAATCTTTTCAAGACTTGCCGGAATATCCGGGAAATAACATCTTGGTGGTGTAATTTCATCTCTTAAATGCATGAGTGCGATTGCTACTGTATTCTCTCCATCAAACGGAACCTTTCCAGTTGCCATCTCATAAATAGTAATTCCCAGAGAATAAATATCGCTTCTTTCGTCTGCGTAGCCGCCCCTTGCCTGCTCCGGCGAAAGGTAGCGCACAGATCCCATCGCACTGGAAGAAATCGTATCATCCCCAGTTGCTGCTCTGGCAATTCCAAAATCTGTCACTTTTATCGTACCACTATCTGATACCAAAATATTCTGCGGCTTAATATCTCTGTGAATAATGTGATGTTCATGCGCTGCCTGCAGTCCGCTTGCAATCTGAATTGCAAAGTCTACAGTCTCTCTGGCACTGAGTCTTCCGTAACGTCTGATATATCGTTTGAGAGTCATGCCTTCTGCAAGTTCCATTACGATATAATGTACACCCTCTTCATTTCCCGCATCATAAATATTTACGATATTCGGGTGTGTTAATCCTGCGGTTGACTGTGCTTCTACTGTAAACTTTCTTACAAAGCTCTCATTATCACAATATTCCCGGCGCAGAACCTTTATTGCTACATAACGGTTTAACTTATGGCATCTGGCTTTATATACATCTGCCATTCCTCCTGAGCCAATATGCTCGAGTATCTCATATCTTCCACCTAAAAAAGTACCCTTTTGCAGCAATATCTTCACCTCCCATTTCTATTCTGGGCGATGACAACTGCGATATTATCAAGGCCGCCATAAAACAAAGCTTCTTCTATACATTTTTCTGCCAGTTCTTCCTCTGTTCCTTCCCCTGATAAAATCTCTTCCAGTTTTTCATCGTCTACCATGTTAGACAAACCGTCGGAGCAGAGCAAAATCCGGCTATTCTCCTTCATATCTACGATAAAGAAATCCGGCTGGACATCTTCTGCCACGCCCACGGCCTTTGTAATAATATTCTTTTGTGGATGATTCCGGCTTTCTGCCCGGTCAAGTTCTCCTGCCCGTACCAGTTCTTCTACAAGAGAATGATCCATCGTCACCTGATGAATCTTTTCATCAAAATAGTACAGACGGCTATCCCCTATATTCATAATATATGCTATCCCATCTACTACGGTTGCCGCAACAAATGTTGTTCCCATTCCAGAATACTGTTCTTCTTTACAAGACAGCGTATACACTTCCTCATTCACTTCATTGAGAAGCCGTTCCATAACAAGGAAAGGAAGCTCTTTTGTCTCTTTCCTTGCCAGCTCCACAAATCGGTTTACTGCATAGGATGACGCTTTATCTCCAGCTTTATGTCCACCCATTCCGTCCGCTACAATATAGAGGTTCGGAAAGCATCCTACCGGCTCATCGGAAAAAAACAAATAGTCCTGATTTACTTTTCGCTTTCTTCCGATGTCCGTCATGCCGAAAGATTTCATTCGTCCCCACTCCTTTCTTTATAGCTCTTTCTTAACTGTCCGCAGGCTGCCTGGATATCTCTTCCCATCTCCCGGCGCACAGTTACCTGAATATGTTGTCTCTCCAATATATGTTTAAATGCTGCTACATTATTCTGCGTTGACTGCTCAAAATCTCTTTCCTTAATCGGGTTAACCGGAATCAGATTAATATGACAGTTCATTCCTTTTACTCTGGAAATGAGTTCCTGTGCGTGTTCCTTTTTATCATTAACCCCCTTTACGAGGCTGTATTCAAATGTAATTCTTCTTCCAGTTGTTCTGGTATAATATCTGGCAGCTTCCATCAATTCATCCATCGAATATTTATTGGCGATTGGCATAAGCTCTCTTCGCATCGTATCATTCGGTGAATGTAAGGAAATTGCCAATGTTACCTGTGGATTTCTGTCTGCAAATTCATAAATCTTTGGCACAATTCCACAAGTAGATACGGTAATATTTCTGTGACTGATATTTAAGCCATCTGGCGAACAAAGTAATTCAATCATCCGGCATAAAGACTCAAAGTTATCAAAAGGTTCTCCTGTTCCCATAACAACCAGATGGGAAACTCTCTCTCCTGTTGCCTTCTGAATCGCATAAATCTGATCAAGCATTTCGGATGGATACAGATTTCTTGAAAGTCCCAGCAAGGTAGATGCACAAAACCGGCAGCCCATCCGGCAGCCCGCCTGTGAAGAAATACAGACAGAATTACCATGCTTATACTTCATAAGTACGCTCTCTACCATGTTACCATCGTGGAGCGAAAATAAAAACTTCTGTGTGCCGTCTATCTTCGACTCGTAATGTTCTACTTCTTCTACTCCATAGAATGGATGCTCTTTTAAAAGCTTTTCAATACATTTGGCTGGAACATTTTTCATCTCTTCCGGACTTCTTACGAGTTTTTGATGAAGCCATCCATAGATCTGCTTTGCCCGGAACTTTTTCTCACCAAGTTCCATGACACAATCGGTCAGTTCCTCTAATGTCATGGACTTTAAATCCATACTAGAATCCATACTACTTCGCCTCCGGTCTTTTAAATTTAGAAATAAAGAAGCCGTCGCAGGTATCTTCTCCCGGTATGAGCTGTAAATATCCCTGACTTCCTGTTCGGTTTTTAAGATTCTGTGGCAAATACTCCTCGATAGATACCAGATGTAATGGTGTATTTTCCTCAATCCACTTTATGTTCTCTGCATTCTCCCCTTTATTCAAAGTACAGGTAGAAAATATCATCTGGCCGCCCGGCTTTACATACTTCCATACGACAGAAAGTATCTGCCTTTGCAAAGCGGCAAGTTCGCCAAGCTGTTCCTCTGTCATCTGGTATTTAATATCGTTCTTTCTGCCCATAATGCCAAGTCCGCTGCAAGGCAGGTCTGCAAGAAGCACATCTACACTTTCTAACAGACTTTCATCTTCCTCTAACGCATCCCATTGCTGCACCTCTACATTCTCGTAGTGCATCCGGTCTTTATTCTCCTCAATGAGTTCTGTTTTATATTCTGTCAAATCTCTGGAAAGGACCTTTCCTGCTCCCTTTAATCTGTCCGCCGCATGGAATGTCTTTCCACCCGGCGCTGCACAGACATCAAGAACAAAATCGCCCTCATTTATATCTGCGATTGCTACTGCAAGCTGGGAACTCTCATCCTGTACAGCAAACTTTCCCTGGCGGAAAGCGGCAATCTTTCCAAGATAATTGAGATTAGAAATGGTAAAGGCATACGGGAGATAATTCCCTTTTTCTACTTTTACTCCTGCCTCTTCCAATTCTTTTTCCAGTTCTTCCGGTGTTGTCTTGCTTAAATTGGTACGGATTGTGAGCGGTCTTGCCTCCAGGAAAGAAGCAAAAATCTTCTCTGCACTTTCCTTCCCATACTGTTCTATGATGAGCTTACTCAGCCATTCGGGTACGGAATAGGTAATACTTACATACTTTACATCGTCTTTTTTATCTGGAACCGGAAGGTTTTCCTTTTCTCTTACAAGAGTGCGGAGCACTCCATTTACAAAGCCGCTCAGTCTGCCAAATCCTCTTTTCTTTGCAAGAGATACCGCCTCCGAACAGGCTGCCGCATCTCTTACATCCATAAACAGAATCTGGTATGCTCCCATTCGCAGAAGAGAGCGTATGAGCGGCTTACACTTTTTCATTGGCGTTTTTGAATACGTATCAAGGATATAATCTAGATAAATCTTTCTCTCTGTTACTCCCTCACAAAGTCTGGTATAAAAAGCCCTGTCTGCCTTTTTTTCAAACTGGTTCCGCATCAGTGTCTCCCCGATTGCGATGTGGGAAAGCTTTTTATTTCTTTCAATATCAATCAGCGTATCAAGAGCCTCTGCCCTCATATCTGTCCGCTTCTCCATCTGCATTTCCTTTCTTCGTGTCTGTTTTGTTCTGCTACAATTCATGCAATGAATGCAACCTACTAGATATATTATAACTCAATATTACAAAATAATTTTTAATATTGTATTAAGCATTCTCTCCCAGAAGAGTACCTTCCTCTACCTTATGTCCAAGAAGAAAAGCTTTAACCGGCATTCTCTTTTTACCCTGAATCTGTACTTCATTGATTTTAAGAAGTCCCTCTCCTGTCTGTACATAAATAGCATCGGAAGTCACTTTTGCAACAGCTCCCGGCTGTGCGCTTCCATTTTCCTTCTCCACATCAGCATCCCAGATTTTCAAAGTTTTATCGTGGAAAGCGGTATAGGCACTTGGCCAGGAGTTAAGCCCGCGGATCAGACGTTCAATTGAAGCGGCATCTTTATTCCAGTCAATCTTACCTAAATCTTTTGTAAGCATCTTTGCATAGCAGCTCTCCTCATCATTTTGCCGAGTGCGTACTGCCGTTCCTGCTTCTAACTTTTCAAGTACTTCTAATAATAACGGGCCGCCTGCCGCTGCTAACTTATCATGAAGTGACTCTCCTGTTTCTTTTGCATCAATTGGTACAACAACTTTGTCAATCATATCTCCGGTATCAAGCCCTTTTTCCATGTACATGATTGTTACACCCGTTTCTTTTTCCCCATCAATGATGGACCACTGAATCGGGGCAGCTCCACGGTACTTTGGAAGTAAGGAAGCATGTACGTTAATGCATCCATACTTTGGCATATTTAAAATGCTTTCTGGAAGAATCTGTCCAAAAGCAGCTACAACGATAACTTCAGGATCGAGTCCGCGAAGTGTCTCGATAAATTCTTCTTCTCCTACCTTTACTGGCTGATAAACAGGAATGTCATACTCTAAAGCCTTCTCTTTTACCGGAGTAAATGCCATCACCTTACCGCGACCTTTTCTCTTATCCGGCTGTGTTACTACACCGACAACTTCATGGTTCTCTATAAGAGCTGCTAACGTAGGAACCGCAAAGTCCGGTGTTCCCATAAATACTACTCGCATTCTTCTTCCTCCACATCATGGTATGGCTCATTCGCTCTATCGCCGTAAAGCACACCGTCAAGATGGTCTATCTCATGTTGTAATGCTCTTGCACGAAGTCCCTCTCCCTCGATAATTACTGGATTTAACTCCATATCAAAAGACTTCACTTTTACATAATCAGCTCTTGTTACGCTGGCACATTTACCTGGAATGCTTAAGCATCCTTCCTCATCTGTCTGCTCACCAGCTGTTTCAATGATTTCTGGATTGATAAGGATGATAGGATCTCCGTCCATAACGTCAATGACACAGATTCTTCTTAAAATTCCTACCTGTGGTGCTGCAAGACCAACACCTCTTGCCTCATACATAGTATCAAACATATCCTCAATCAACGTCTCAATGGATGGTGTGATTTTCTGTACTGGTTTACATACTTTATTTAAACATGGGTCGCCAATAAAGCGGATTTTACGAATTGCCATTTCTTTTCCTCCTGGTATTCCTTTATCTTTCTTATTTTATCTTTTATTCTATCTTTTTATAATGGTTATACAAAAAGCTGTATCTTTAATTATAACATTGCAAACGCCTGCCGTAAAGTCACTTAGAGCGTGTTTGAAAAATGCTCTAGTAATGCGACAGTGGGTCAAAATCAAACTGAATCGTTATTCCTGCAAACATTGGATGCTTCTCTAAAACAGGCTCTAATCTTCTTTTTAAATCCAGTAATGTCTCTTTATCTTTATGTTTTAAGTAAAGCACCTGTCTATACACATCTTTTAACTTGGAAAGGCTTGCCTGTCCTGGTGTTAAAATCTGTACGGGTACTTCCTGTCCTACCTGGCTTTGCTCAATCATTTTCTCAATGCGGAGTCTCGCAATGACGGACTGTGATTCATCTCCTGACTGTACCAGGATTACAAGCATGTGTGCACACGGTGGGTATCCCATTAACTGACGGTAAGTGTACTCTTCCTTAAAAAAGTTCTCATACGAATGCTCCGCTGCTGTTGTAATTGAATAATGCTCCGGCGAATAGGTCTGGATGATAACATCCCCTCTTTTGTCTCCTCTTCCTGCCCTTCCTGCTGCCTGACAGAGAAGCTGAAATGTTTTCTCTCCACTTCGGAAATCCTGTTCATGAAGGGATAAATCTGCCGCTAGAATCCCTACCAGCGTTACATTAGCATAATCATGCCCCTTTACGATCATCTGTGTTCCTAAAAGAATATCTGCCTCACCCTTAGAAAATGCGGCAAGCATCTCCTCATGGGCATGCTTTCTTCTTGTCGTATCCATATCCATACGGAGAACTCTGGCTGTCGGAAACTCTGCATGGAGTGCCGCCTCTACCTTTTCTGTTCCAAGACCAAATGCGGCTACATGTGAGCTTTTGCAAATCGGACACTGCTTTATAAAAGTTTCTTCATAACCACAGTAATGGCAGCGCAGCTTTCCATTCCTATGGTAAGTAAGTGTCACATCACAGTGTGGACACTTGATAACCTGTCCACAGGCACGACAGGAAACAAATCCTGCAAAACCACGCCGATTTAAAAATAGCATAATCTGTTCCTTTTTTGCCAGACGTTCTTCTATTTTTTTGTGTAATTCCCCGCTGAAAATCGAGCGGTTTCCTTTTTTAAATTCTTCCCTCAGATCAATAATCTGCGTAGTTGGAAGCATCGCTTTTCCCGCTCGCTTTTTCAGGGTCCACAGTTTATATTCTCCACTTAATGCTCTTGCATACGCCTCCACTGAAGGAGTTGCTGAACCTAAGACAACACTTGCCCCGCAAAGACCTGCCCGGTAAACTGCCGTTTCTCTTGCATGATATTTCGGAGAAGTATCACTCTTATACGCTCCGTCATGTTCCTCGTCAATGATAATCAGTCCAAGTCTCTCCGTCGGAGCAAACAGTGCGGAGCGTGCCCCGATAATCACATCGGCTTCTCCTGCCCTTATCCGCTCACAGGCATCGGACTTTTCTCCCTTTGACATTCTCGAATTAATGACAGCAATCCGCTCTCCAAACCGTTCATAAAAACGTCTCACCGTCTGATACGTTAACGAAATCTCTGGAATCAGTACAATTACTTGCTTTTTCTTTGCAAGTACCTGTTCAATTAGTGCAAGATACACTTCTGTCTTTCCACTTCCCGTCACACCGTAAAGGAGATAAGTCCCCCGCTTTCCATTGTCATAGTCTTTCTGAAAGTTGTCTGCGACCGCCTGCTGTTCTTCATTGAGCGGCCATCCTGTACTTCTCTTTGTAAGCTCTGGGAATGGATTCCTGTACTTAATCCTTGACTCTAACTTTACAATGCCCTGCTCTGCGAGTCTTCGTATCTCTTTTAGCGGAAAGTTACAGCCTTTTACCGCTTCTTCCTTCGTGATTCTTCCCTTTTCTATTAACAGGAAAAGAAATCTTGCCCTCGCCACATAATGCTTCTGCTCCCATTCGGCAAGAAGCTTCTGTGCAGCTTCTATATCTGCAGAAAGAGTAATAAATACTTCTTCTTTGGGTTTCATTTTTGCTTTTACCGGAAGCACAGTGCGAAGGGCCTGTATCATCGTGGAACCATATTGTTCTTTTAAGAAAGAAGCAACCTTGATAAGTTCTGACTCCACAGAAACTCCCTCTGTATTTACCCGGAGAATTTCTTTAATCTTACTTTCTTCATAATCTGCTTCCGGGCGAATCGCGACAACATAGCCCTCCGTCTCCCGGTTTCCTCTTCCAAACGGAACAAAAACTCTGCTGCCTGGCCGCACTTCTTTCCATAAGGAAAGAGGCACCCTGTACTGGAATACCCTGTCGAGTGCCTCATGGGAAATATCAATGATTATATCAGCATATCTTGTATTACTGTCTCCCATAATCCTTCCTTTTCTTTAATATTTGCCATCTAAAACATCCTGAACGATTTCTTCTTCGCTCATATGATACTTCTTGCCTTCAATCTCCTGATAGGTCTCATGTCCTTTTCCGGCGAGAACAACGATGTCTCCTGGCTGTGCGTGATGCATAGCGTAAGAGATTGCCTCATGACGGTCAATAATAGAAATATATTCTCCGTCTGTCTTCTTCATTCCAATTAAAATATCATCAATGATTGCCTGTGGCTCTTCAAATCTCGGGTTGTCCGATGTGATGATCGTAAAGTCCGATAATTTACCGGATACTTCGCCCATCTCATATCGTCTTGTCTTAGATCTGTTGCCACCGCAGCCGAATACGGTCACGATTCTTTCCGGATGATAGTCTCTTAATGTATCAAGAAGACTTTCCAGTGCCATTGCATTATGTGCATAGTCGATCATCAATGTGAAGTCGTCAGATACCTTGATCATCTCAATACGGCCTTTAACTCTTGCAACTTTCAATGCCTTCTTGATATCTTCTACCGGCACACCAAAATGTCTGCATACTGCGATTGCTGTCAGTGAGTTATATACGCTGAAATCTCCCGGAATATCAATCTCTACGTCAAAATCCATAAGACCTGCCACATGATACTGTACTCCCAGATATCCTGGTCTGGAGATATGTTTTACATCTGTGGCACGGATATCTGCTTTATCAGAAAATCCGAATGTCTCAACTTCGCATGTCGCATCTTTGAAAATGTCTTTGAACCATTTATCATCCACATTGCCGATTCCGATCTTGCTCTGTTTAAACAACAGGCTCTTGCAATACTTATACTCGTCAAAGTCTTTGTGTTCGTTCGGTCCGATGTGATCTTCGCCAAGGTTCGTAAAGATTCCGATCTCAAACGGAATGCCGGCTGTACGGTCAAGCTTCAGTCCCTGTGAAGACACTTCCATGACAACGCATTCGCATCCTGCTTCTACCATCTCTGCAAAATATTTCTGAATAGTATAAGATTCCGGTGTTGTATTATTCGCCGGAATGCTCTTG
>ERZ857775.3967-NODE-3967-length-11255-cov-5.534464_pt1 | contig 11255 bp, 9 predicted proteins | sample MGYA00519698_ERZ857775 | MGnify/ENA primary metagenome ERZ857775 (study PRJEB31778, sample SAMEA3449363) | human gut metagenome | biome: human gut; feature: human-associated habitat; material: faeces | place: United Kingdom | collected 2010/2012 ...
CATTGGGACATTTTCCTTTGTGGTATATTAGGACATTATCATAAATGGTTCATAATTTTATTCAGCTAAGAAAATTAGTCGTTGTAAAAGTTGTAATACTCATTTATAATGGAAAGAAGATTCAAGGTTATTGTTTACCGGAGATTTTCCAGTGTGAACAGTAACGATTCCAATGAGAATTTATAGGGAAAAACAGGAGGAAAACCTTGAAGAAAGAATTAGTTATTGTAATTGATTTTGGTGGTCAGTACAATCAGCTGGTTGCAAGACGTGTCAGAGAATGTAATGTATATTGTGAAATCTATTCTTACAAGACCGATCTTGAGAAGATCAAAGCCATGAATCCAAAGGGAATCATTCTTACCGGTGGACCGAACAGTTGTTACGAAGCTGATTCACCGACTTACCAGAAAGAATTATTCGAACTTGGTATTCCGGTGCTTGGGCTTTGCTACGGTGCACAGCTTATGATGCATGTTCTCGGCGGTAAAGTTGAGAAAGCAGATGTAAGTGAATACGGCAAAACAGAGTTGCTGGTTGACAAAAAAGATTCTAGAATTTTTGAAGGAGTATCAGAGAAAACAATTGTCTGGATGAGCCATACAGACTATATCTCCCAAGCAGCACCAGGATTTGAGATTTCTGCACATACAGCAGACTGTCCAGTGGCTACAGCCGAGAATGCGGAGAAGAAACTGTATGCGATCCAGTTTCATCCGGAAGTTCTCCATACAGTAGAAGGAAAGAAGATGTTATCCAATTTCGTACTTGGTGTATGCGAATGTGCCGGAGACTGGAAGATGGATGCATTTGTTGAGCATACAATTAAAGAAATCCGTGAGAAAGTGGGCGACGGCAAAGTCCTTCTGGCACTGTCTGGCGGTGTTGATTCTTCTGTAGCAGCAGGACTTCTTTCCAGAGCTATTGGCAAGCAGCTGACATGTGTGTTTGTAGATCATGGCCTTCTTCGTAAAGACGAGGGCGATGAGGTTGAGGGTGTATTTGGTCCTAATGGACAGTTTGACCTGAATTTTATCCGTGTGAATGCACAGCAGAGATATTATGATAAACTTGCGGGAGTTACTGAGCCGGAAGCGAAGCGTAAGATCATTGGTGAGGAATTTATCCGTATCTTTGAAGAAGAGGCTAAGAAGATCGGTGCTGTTGATTTTCTTGCACAGGGAACCATCTATCCAGATGTGGTAGAGAGTGGTCTTGGCGGAGAGTCTGCAGTGATCAAGTCTCATCACAATGTAGGCGGACTTCCTGATTTCGTAGACTTCAAGGAGATTATTGAGCCGCTTCGTGACCTCTTCAAAGATGAAGTCCGCAAAGCAGGACTGGAGCTTGGAATTCCAGAGAAGCTGGTATTCCGTCAGCCATTCCCGGGACCGGGACTTGGAATCCGTATTATCGGCGAAGTTACTGAAGAGAAAGTTCGCATTGTGCAGGATGCTGATTTCATTTACCGTGAAGAAATTGATAAGGCAGCAGAAGCTTATAAAGTTGAGAATGGCAAAGAACCATCCTGGATGCCGAACCAGTACTTTGCAGCTCTTACCAATATGCGAAGCGTAGGCGTTATGGGCGATTTCAGAACATACGATTATGCAGTGGCACTGCGAGCAGTGAAGACGATTGACTTTATGACAGCAGAGTCCGCAGAGATTCCGTATGAAGTACTGAACAGGGTTATGAATCGTGTTATTAATGAAGTTAAGGGAGTTAACCGCGTATTCTACGATCTGACCAGTAAGCCACCGGGAACGATTGAGTTTGAATAGTGTGAAAATTGCGGGAAGCCTTATAAATTAAGGCTTCTCGTTTTATGTGCTTGCAAAATGCTTGCAGTTTATTTTGAGTCTGTTTATCTGATTCTTTCACCATTAAAAAGTAATGGAAATGAATCAAAGAAATCAATAAGTTCTACAAGCTTTGCTTTATTATGCGTATCTATACTTACAAGCGATGGTATTTGATTGAAGTTGTTAATATAACTATTTAAATCGTTATTATATTGCTGAAGAAAAATTGCAAGGAATAAATGCTCGCTTTTTGATAGAGAAGCTGCTCTTGACTTTAAGTCATTTATATCCCTAATTGTTAAATAACCTTCAGAATGATATTCCCAAACTGCATCGAAAGAAAGTAATGGTGTTGAAAAAGTATTTTTCCAAATTGAACGTGCTAACTTATCAAGAGTATATTCATGGTATTTTTTTTCAATGCATGTGTTGTACAAATCAAGAATTTCAATAAAATAGCAAATGTGGTCTTTGTATAATGAGGTAGGTGGATTTTTATTATAGCTTTTAGTGTTGTTTGTGTGTTTGTACATTAATGAGTTTTTGATGTCATCATGAACAATAGAATTACGTAAATCAGATATTTCTCTAATTTTATATTCATTCAGAGATAAATCTAAATCCTGTATGGAGATAAAAAAATGTATATATTCATAAAGTGACTTGCATGAGTATTTTCGTATGTTTTGATCTATTATGGTATCTATTATATCGCTTGATCTTGATGATGTAAGAAATAAATCCTTATTGACAGAGATATTCTTGTCAATCTTATGAGGAAAAGCTTTTATATAATATCTAGTAATTTCTGTAATGGTACTTTCAAATAAAGAATAAGCATAAATAAAATATGGTTTTGCTGTAGCGCTAGTGATAGATTTGGTAATCTCGTTAAGAGCAGTATTCGCATTTAATATCGCATTAGAAACATCATCATATATAAAATTATTTATCATGTCGGACCTCCTAGTATTTATGCATTTTAATATAATTTTAGAAATTAAGTGTTATATATTTATTTTTCTTTAAGGTATTTTGTTTTTAATTTTAATATTATATATTTTATATACTGTTCCATAAAGAGATAATCGGGTTTACCATTATCGTTGATTGGAAGCATTACCTTCTCACGTTTTATACTTTCTTTATTTCCCATTTTTCCATAAGAATATTTTGAACAAGTTTGCCTTAACATTCTTGCTATAAATAGACCTGAAAATCTGTTCATATTAGAATTGTATAATATCAGAATAGAAGAGCCAGCACCACCTCTGCCAAGAAAAGCAGTTTCTTGATAAAAAGTACTGCCATCAACAGGGCTAATTGTAATACAGTTCCCTTCATCCAGAATCTCTTCCTTTTTTGGCATACAGCACTTAGTAAGACCATTGTTTGTATTACCGGATGCAATAAATGGAATTGAACCAAACTGGTATTGTTTTTCAGAACGAGCTTGTGGTCTTCTTACGGTAAATAAATCACCAACAAAAAATGTGTTCCATTTCTTTTGTTCTAGAGAAAGAGGTGTTTTTTCTTCTTGTAAATCATTGTCAATAAAAGATATGTAGTTTTGCGTGATCTTTTGTTCTCGTTCTTTGATGTACTGTTCCATAAAATCATAATCAGGAGTGCCACTATTGGTAACGGGCAGCAATATCATTTGTTTTTGCATTCTTTGTTCGTTAAATTTATAGCCATAAGCATATTTGCATTTTTGTTGTAAAATTACAGTTTTGAAAAACAAATAGTGATATTTTGTTCCTGATATAGCTTTTAGTTTAAAACGTTTAACATCATCTGAAAATAAGCACGAATACGGATGATAAAAGCTCTCGACTACGCTGCCATTATAGTTTACACCTAAAACATTTCTATCCTCAGATATATTAGAATTTGATACAAAGGCAGTTACTCCGTTATTCGAATCTGTTGCGCCAATAAAAGGTTTATTTCCATCAATCATATTAGTTTTAGTTAAGCGTTTACCTGGATTGATGAAAAAAATATCTTTAATATAAAATTCTTTCCAGTCTCTGTCGTGTAAATTAAGCATTTTCAGCATCACCTCTTTGTTCAAATAGATAGCCTTTACCATGAGTAATCATGTTGAATTCAAAAGTTAAATAATCTCCAATACTGTTCATAAAGTCTTCTTCTGTTGGTATTTCATCATTATAGTAATAAAATGAGTGTATCCACTCATCTGTATTTTCAACAGTTGTTTCAACCATAAAACTTGATGGAAAATCTGTTATTTTTCCATGCCAGCAATCAAGCAAATATTGTCGTTTGTCTTTCGCACGCTCAGTTTCCACAAGACCTAAATGTTTCTTTACTTCATATCCATCATCTTCAAAATTAATAAATTTTGCTTTTTTTTCAGTTGGATGTGGTATTCCTGTAGTAAATACTGCAATACATGGTACTGTTCCTACTCGATAAAATGTATCTTTGTTCAGACTAATAACACCTTCTAAAGTATGGTTCTTTAATATTTCTTTTTTGATTGCTTTGTCATCTTTGGTTTTTCCAATCATTGCAGATACAGGAACAATGACTGCAGCACGACCGCCTTCTGTTATAGAATTTAATAGATGACGAATAAAGCATAATTCTGATAAATTTGCAGTGTCTTTGTTTTTGGCTTGTGAATAAGGAGGGTTCATAAAACCAACAGTTATACCGCCTCCTCTTAACTGGAGTTCTCCTGGGTCTTGAGCAAGGAAATCTTCACAGATTAAATTACTTTGACCATCACCACGTAGGATCATGTTTGTAGTGGCAATGGAAAACATATCATCACGAATTTCAATACCATGTATTTGATGTTGCTTTATGTGTAATCGTTTCGAAGGATTTTTTGTTTCTTTTAACATTTTATGCATTCCAGAAATTAAAAAACCACCCGTGCCACAACATGGATCTAAAATAACATCGGTAGGTTTTAAATCTACTAATTCACAAAATAGGTCGGTAATATGGCTAGGGGTAAGAACTACTCCTAGAGATTGGCCATCCCCACCAGAGTATGAAACAAATTCCCCATAAAATCGGCCTAAATAATCTTCATTTGAGTTTGATATCAGAGCTTTGAATATGTTTTCATTAATGTATTCTGCAAAAAATTTTAAGGGTGTCTTATTGCCTAAGTCTTCTCGTTTAGTATTTAATTGAGGTCTGTCCTTTATCAAAGTAAATTGGTTAAGTACCCGAGCTTTTTTTACTTCAGGAGCAACCTTTGCACGTTGTAGGTTCGTTTCTAAATATTGATATAGAATTGCTCCATCAGTGTTACTTTCTAAGAAGTCACCTTTTAACATATCAAGGCGAAAACTATATTTCTGTTCACGCAATGCAAGAAGAATTGCGGATACAACAAGCGGTTTTTCGTCTTCGCCCAAACCTCCATAATTACGTAGATATTCATGGAGTTCCTTTGCTTTCTTAAGAATATCGGCAAGTTCTATATCCTCTGGTGGAGTTTCTTTTAATACAATTCTTTTGTAATATTCTAAAATATGGTTTGCAGAAAAATTTTCAAAAGTTTCTACTTCTGGTAGCCATGTATAGCCGTTAGTGTCAACAAATAATGGTTGAATGATATGATGTTTGCGGTCTCCAGCATTACCAAACGCAAATATTTTATCATATGTAGTGTTTTGTAAAATATGTTTGGCATAATGTAAGGCGCCATTTACGGCATAATGTTTTGTGGCCTGTACTGTCAAGGAAATAGTAGTGCCATCATCCTCAAAGGCACACAAGTTTGATCTGTCAGCTTTATCCTCCATGACAAGAACAAAATCATTGACAACTGCGCAATATTCAGGAAATCCGACATTGCCTGTTTTATGTTTTGAAGCTGATTTTAGAGCATTATTAATTTCAATGATGTTGCTACCTTGTGTATCTGCTTGTATGCCAGCTTCGACAAGTAAATCGTGTATATATAAATCAAAGTTAGCTTCTTTTTTTGCCATTGGTGTTACTCCTTTTTATTTAGTATAGTTATTTATGCATATTCTTTTATTGGTACATTGAATATCTGCAATGTATCCTCAATTTCAGCCTCATACATAGGTGATTTCTTTTCTTCTAAGTGACGTATATGTGCATGGAACAGTGCTATAAGCTGAATGTTATCGGAATATAGTAGTATATTCATATTGCCATTTACAGGAACTGGCGATTCATGTATTTCAATTCCAATCTCTTTCATATCATACCAGCATTGTCTAAATCCCGTATATAGTTTCTTGATTTCATCTGAACTGTTCATAATGTAATCTAATTCAATATAAAAAGCGGCGCTTCGTTTGCCAATAATTTCATCCACGGATATAGTGAATTTGACTCCTGCATCTTCCAACGCAAGCAAGCTGCGATAGAACTCTGAGAAGCGAGTAATCGGTTGCCTGCCAGAAGGTAGCAGAGAAGAGGCATCTTCATTAAATTTCTGAACCAATGCAAAATTGCTGGTAATCTCTTCGGCAAAATTATATGGATATCTTGCCTTCCAACGGATATAATCGTTTTTCTTATCTGCAATGGTACTATTTGAGTCATTGATATCCGGTTGTAATTCGTCTCTTTTTTTTACCCATGCCGCAAGTCCCTCAATAATCCAGTTAGCACTCGAATATTCTCCCTTTGAAAAGGCTAATTGATAATTATCACCGACTTTTTCAAAGTGTAATCCATAGATATCCTCCAATTCAAAAAGTACATGCATTACACTGATGGGATCATCAAAATCCGGTTCAGCGAGTGTAGAAGGATTAACATCAAGAGCGTCTGCAATCTCAAACAGCTTTCCATCCTTTGGCTTTCTTACATCATTTTCATACTGGCGTATGCGGTCTCCGGTCAGTTTGACCATTGAGCCAAGCTGTGCCTGTGTCAGACCTTTTAGTGTCCGATATTTTCTAATTTTATCTCCAAGAGTCATATAAAAATCTCCTTTACGATAAGTGTTTTCTTGTTTAATAGCATTATTGTACCACGAACAAACAAAAAAGTGAACAGAAAAGTTAATATCAAATAAAATAAAAGTACAAAAAAGTACTTGACAAAACAAAATAGATATTATACCATAATTACACAAGTACAAAAATGTACGCGTTAAATAATCGAAAATGTTTTCATAAGACATTGAAGTGAAGAAAGGGGGAATCAGCCTATGAATAAAAATATGTATGTAGACGTTACAGAAGTCTGTGATGATTGGGGCGTCAGCCGAGCACAAGGCTATAAGATTATTAAGCAGCTCAATGATCGCATGCTTGCTATCAATCCGAATCTTATCGTTTTGTCTGGCAAGGCAAACCGAAAGTTTTACGAGGAAAACTGTTATGGCATGGTAAAACAAGCATTAAAAAGACCTTTCTCCGGCAAGAGAAAGGTCAATAACACATGGAAGACTAAATGAATATCTGCATGAGATTGACGAGGAATGTTATGAGATGCGGGACAGACTTGTGGAACAGATGGAGGAAAAGCAAGGCGTGACAGAGAAATTGAAAGCAGAGAATCAGATGATGTGGGTGGGGAAGATGAATAACATTATTGCTTGTGCGGAGGAGATTGTGGTGAGGAAGGTGGTGTATGTGTGATGTAGAGGGCGGCTGGGAGGCTGTCCTTTTTGCTATGTTAAGTTTAATTAATCTCTAAATTATATTTTTTGTGAAAAAAAGTTGCATAAAAAATAATTAATGATATAATAATGATAAGTAAAGAAGAAAAGTGACTTGGAGGAATGAGCTATGATTATAGAGATAAGAGCAAAAAACTGTTATGCATTTGAGGATGACATTACATTTTCGATGAAAGCAGATATGCGAAATAAAAAATTTGGAGCAAACGTTCATCAGGAGAATAATTTTAATGTGCTTAAAACTGTAGGAATATATGGACCAAACAATGCAGGAAAAACATGTCTAATCAAGTGCATTAGGGCAATAAGAAATGTACTTTTAAATAAGAAGAATGGACTGATGCCAAATATATTTACTGATAGTGATGTATGCGAGTTAGGTGTTACATTTATGGCATCTGGAAGAAAGTTTTCTTATGATTTTAAATATGATGCAGAAAAAGAAGAATATATATATGAATCATTTTCTGAGATATTCAAAGATCAATATAACAATGAAAAAGAAGTTTGCTGGTTGAAAAAGGATACCATTAGCGAAATATATGAATGTATTGATGAAACTGTGCAGGCTATGATGTCGGTAGTATCTAAAAATAATTTGCTATGCTATGTAGTAGATACAAGTAAATTTGAACATGTCAACGAGATGAAGCAGATTCTTGTCGGATTTGCAGAAAAAATTGATGTCATCAATACGAATAACATACCTATGCAACACACAATTGAACTCATGAAAAATAAGAATCAGTTACAGCAAAAGGTTGTTGAGTTTATAAAAAATGCAGACCTGTATATGGATAACTTTGAATATGTGGATATGGATAAGATACAACTGAAAACTGGTGAAGGGGATGAAAAGCCAGATGAGAAAGTGCTTGATATTCCGGAGAATATTATGGATCAGATTAGGTTAGTTTCCACATATAAAGGTGTTCATGTACCAAGTATGATGTTTGATTCCACAGGAACAAAGAAGATTGCAGCTATTGCAAGTTATGTAATTGAAGCACTTGAACAGGGCAGAATATTAGTGGTGGATGAGTTGGATAGCAGTATTCATTTTAAGCTTACAAGGGCGATTGTTGCGATGTTTAATAATGAATTAAATACAAGTGCACAGATGATATTTACAGTTCATGATATAAATCTCATGGACTGCAAGAGAATGTTCCGGAAGGAGCAGATTTGGTTTGTGCATAAAGATGAGGAAGGTGTATTTGTATATTCACTTGCTGATTTTACTGCGCAGCAGGGAGTGAGGGATACGACGGATGTTATGGAAAAATATAGAAAAGGTGCACTTGGTGCTTTACCTGATCCTGAATTGATTAACTCTTTGCTTAGTATTAAAGGTAATGTAAAGGGGGATGATGCCGATGCCAAATAAACTCCCTAAGTTTTTGGATAATCACAAAATCTGCATTATTTGCGAAGGTAATGAGGAGTATGAATATCTTAAGCGCTTGAAAGATTTGAAAGTGTGGAACAAACAAGATGCTATTTCGTTAGTTAATGCCGGTGGCAATGGAAATATCCAAGCGAGTGTGAATTTAGAGTCGAATGATTTTGTTACTGGCAGCAGTAATTTTGGAAAATATATAAAGTTGTTTGAGAGTGATGACAGAGGGTGGATAGAGGAGATTAATAGAAAGTTAGAGGAGTAGGAGATTAAATGGTTTCAGAAATACAATGGAGATATGTTTATGAATCAGAAAAGGGTAATAAAAGAAGTACAGGCGAGACTTTTTGAACTTCAGGATATAAAGTATCGGGATTTTCATGCGAAGCTTATGCCGACGGTGAATAAGGAGAAGATTATCGGCGTTCGGATTCCTGTACTGCGTTCATTTGCAAAGGAGTTTGGTAAAACTAAAGAGGCAAGGATGTTTTTGCAAGTGCTTCCACATTCGTATTATGAAGAAAATAATCTGCATGGTCTTTTACTAGAGCAGATAAAGGATTACGAAAAGTGTTTACAGGAGCTGGAACGATTTCTGCCTTTTATAGATAATTGGGCAACTTGTGATTTGCTTGCTGTCCGTACGGTAAAAAAGCATCTTGATGTATTTATAGAAGAGGTGTATCGCTGGATACAATCACAGCATACATATACGATACGATTTGGAATTGGTATGTTGATGCGATATTATCTGGATGAAAATTTTCAGATGGAGTATCCGGAAAAGGTGATGCAGATTTGTTCGAAAGAGTATTATGTGAATATGATGCGGGCATGGTATTTTGCTACGGCACTTGCAAAACAATATGAGAACATTCTTCCATTTATAGAGGATAAAAAGCTGGATGTCTGGACACATAATAAAACAATTCAAAAAGCGATTGAGAGTTATCGGATAACACCGGAGCAGAAAATGTATCTTAGAACATTAAAAATAAAGTAATGATTCCATTCGAGGTGACAAAGTGAAATCACTATCAATTTATACACTTACAAGAAATCAGAGTATAGAGCATATATCAAAACTGGAAAGGCAGTTATCTGGAAGGAAGTTTCCTTTAAAAATACGTACCTGGGAATGGGGGAGTATGAGAGCATTGGCAGCTCAGTTGGAAATGCATATGCAGGAAGTATATTCCCTCCGTTTTTTCTATTCTTTCCAGATTCCAAGATTGGGAAAAGAGTTTGATCTTCTTCAGATCAAGGACAATCATATCGTAAATATTGAGTTAAAGAGTGGGGTGGTTTCGGATCAGGCAATTCGTAAGCAGCTGATTCAGAATCGCTATTATTTATCTGTTTTAGGAAGACCAATTCAATCTTATACCTATATTAGCAGCCAGAACAGGCTGGTTCGTCTGACACATCATGATCATATCGTGGATGCAGACTGGGAAAGATTATGTGAGGATTTACAAAAAGAAGGTATGAACTATGAAGGAAATATCGAAGATTTGTTTCGGGCGGAGTTATATTTAATCTCACCGATAACAGACCCTGTCCGGTTTTTAAAAAAAGAATATTTTCTGACTTCTCAGCAAAGAGATATTGAGAAAAAGATTTTAAGAGATATTTATGTAAAGCAATCAGGATGTTTTTGGTTTAGTGGAATTCCGGGAACGGGAAAAACTTTGCTTCTTTATGATATTGCTATGAAGTTATCTGTTCGCCATCGAATCTGTATGGTACATTGCGAGGAGAATGGAGAAAAGTGGAGAATATTACATGAGCGCTTGCAAAGAATTGATTTTTTGGCAGATGAGCAGATTCGCATCGAGAAGAAAAGTGGCAGTCAGAATAGCGGGCAGGATAAAGGACCGGATAGCAGTCGGGATTATGAGCAGAGGAAGCAATTCAATTGCGAAGAAAGAAAAGCCGAAACACAAATACCGTTTGAAAAATATAGAGGGATTTTAGTTGATGAAGCACATTTGCTTTCCAAAGATAAGATAGAGAGATTGTTAGAGTTAAGCAAAGAGCAGCCTGTGATATTTTCCAGTGATTCTGAAGATGTTATCTCATCAGAAGAAATGGATAAAGAGAATATAAAAAAGTTGGAAAATCAGACAGATATTAAGGTGTTTCGATTGACAAATCGTATTCGGACGAATGCGGAACTTTCTACATTTATTCAGAATATGATGCATCTGCCAACTGGGAAAAGTCAGAAAGGCTACCCACATATCGAAGTCGTCTATGCAAATGATTCAATAGAAGCGGAAAAATTGATAAAGAATTACAAAAGTCAGGGGTATCAATATCGCAAAGAGCCCTATGATGCAAATGATAATACTACCGGACAAGAGCATGCAGAGTATCTGGCAGTGGTGCTTAATGA
>ERZ857775.3969-NODE-3969-length-11252-cov-8.282397_pt1 | contig 11252 bp, 6 predicted proteins | sample MGYA00519698_ERZ857775 | MGnify/ENA primary metagenome ERZ857775 (study PRJEB31778, sample SAMEA3449363) | human gut metagenome | biome: human gut; feature: human-associated habitat; material: faeces | place: United Kingdom | collected 2010/2012 ...
CGCACTGGAACTCTTCGTAGCGGACTTCATTTTCTTCGATCTTCCGATATTTAGCCTGGAAGCGGATGTTGTTTTCTTCCATCTTTGCCGGGTCCAGTTCCAGTGAAGTAATGACATTCGGTTTACGGCCGGCTGTCTTTCCTTGTGTGGCCCATGGGCATTCAGCTATGATTTCTTCTTCTGTACGGCGCGTATGGAAAGGAGGTAATACCACTTTTTCCATCATCTGGCCGATGATGCCGTCTGCCAGGATAATAGCAGGATTACTATACTTGAAAGCGAGTTCGAAACCCAATCCGACGAAGTCCGCCATTTCCTGCACGGAAGAAGGGGCGAGTGTGATCAGGCGATAGTCGCCGTGTCCGCCGCCTTTGACTGTCTGGAAATAGTCGGCCTGGCTGGGCTGGATTGTCCCCAGGCCGGGGCCTCCACGCATCACGTTTACAATCAGACAGGGCAGTTCGGCCCCTGCTATATAAGATATACCTTCTTGCTTCAGACTGACACCGGGGCTGGACGAGGAAGTCATCACGCGTTTACCTGTACCTGCACCTCCGTATACCATATTGATGGCTGCCACTTCACTTTCTGCCTGTAATACGACCATTCCGGTTGTTTCCCATGGCATTTCGGCCATCAGGGTCTCGAGTATCTCCGACTGCGGAGTGATCGGGTAGCCGAAGTAGCCGTCAACACCGTAGCGAATAGCCGCATGGGCGATAGCTTCGTTACCCTTCATTAATTTTATTTCTTCTGCCATACCTTTATTTAATTGACAATTGACAATTGACAATTGACAATTTTGTTTTGTGATTAATATTCTGATTCTTTTTTTCTTAATTGTCAATTGTGCATTGTCAATTGTCAATTCTCTTCTTGTAGATGGTTAAACAACCGTCCGGACAAACTAACCCGCAACTTGCACAGCCGATACAATCATCGGGGTTTTTCATGTACACATAATGGTATCCCTTGTTGTTTACTTCACGCGGGTGCAATTCGAGTACATCCGACGGGCAGGCTACTACGCAAAGGTTACATCCCTTGCATCGCTCTGTGTTTACAACAACAGCTCCTTTTATCTTCGCCATAATTTATTATATTTAAAAACTAATGTAACACTAACTATCTCATTTGCGACTGCCAAAGGTAGTAAAAACTTTACAGAAAGAATCTTTTTTACTTTAATTAGTATGAAGTTGTTACTTCCGGCAGCCTTTTAGAATCGCCACGAGTCAAGGCGACACCTGCTTTGTGGCGACGGGAATCAGGCGGACGGGACTGTTAAGTCCTGATGGCATCGGCTCCCATTTGTCGTATTGTTTCTGCTGATAATTCAGGTCGACCATGTTGATCTCCTTGAAAATTCGCCATGTTGTTTTTCTCCGGTCGTAATCGGCAATCCTGTTTGCGGGCAGGTTGGTCACATCCACATCGATCCTGTTGACTCCCGGCTCCAGATATTTTCCGACTTTCAAGCGGAAAGGAACTGCCCAGACTGTTCCTACCGATTGGCCGTTGATGTAGACACGTGCACTTTCCCGTACATCCCCCAGGTCCAGTATCCAGTCGTCGGCTGTCATTTCGGGCAGTCTGAACGTCAGGCTATACCGTCCGGTTGCCATGTTTCGTCGTGCGTCCGGATGATCGAGCGTGGTCCAGGAGACAGGATGGTCTATCATGAATGTCTCCGGAATGGCCGGTTCGCTTTCAGGAAAGCTTAAAGTCCAGCCATGATCCAGACTGATGCTGAGAGGCTGTTCATGTATATAATTCCAGGCCGGGCAATCGGGTGTCTTTTCGGTGAAAGTCTGCAAGATAAGCGATCCCCCGGATGGTATTTGCAGGTAAACCTCTGTTTTTCCTTTCTGCCGGCGGATGCGTGCGGCGCCTCGCTCCTTCGTCATCGGATCGAAAAGGATGGCGGCATTGGCCTGAACACCCAGTGGAATCCAGCCGTCGACCCCTTTTTTCTGCAAAGAGGCGATAAAGTAATGGTATCCGGTCGCATTCGAGCGACGGATGCATTGCAGGCCGAATCGGGTTTTCATCTCTTCCCGTGCGACACCGCAAGCTTGCAAAGCAAGAGAATAGTCGGAACCGGTGATGATCCGTCCCTTTTGCAGGCTGTTCGTTTCGGTTTCGTCGAAAGAGGCGGTTGCTGGTAGCTTCTCCCATGCCCGGCGAAAGCGCTTTCTTCTTTCATCCAGATCTCCGAAGCCGGGTACATCTTCCGGATAGTTCCCGATGAAGACGATCGTGGCCCCTTCTTTTGCTAATTGTACCAGATGGCTCAAAATATCGGCCGGCATATAACGAACGGCAGGAATGACCAGTGCCTTGTATGAGGAGCCGCCCGAAGTCACCAGTTTTCCGTTTTTGATACCAGTACTCCGGATAAAATTGTCGGAGATGTAATCGACATCATATCCACTATTGTAAATGGTGTGTATGGCACGGATAAACAGGGGAGCCCGCTGTTGCATTTTGTGAATATCGAAAGCCAAGAAACGTTCGCTTGCTTCCTGCCACATGTCGTATATCGGCAAATAGACCAGGAAGTCATTGTCCGGTTTCCCCATCTGTAAAAACGACTGGCAACGGGTGATATAATCGAAAAAAGCGGGGGCATCTTTCCATATGCTGTTTGTCGGCGACATGTTGACGGACGCGTAGAACAGCCAGCCGGGCCATTCCGCCTCGCGGGGAGAATAGGGAGTGCCGTGGAAAAACATGTGGTTGACACCCGATACGAACATCAGGTCCATATCCGGTTTGCATTGTGATAGCGACGTACGGAAATGTTCGGTCAGCCAAGTGAATGTCTCCGAGGAGGTATATTGCTTACCGGCTATATGGGCCGCCGAGGAGGCATACTTGAGCATCGACAGGTCAGAGTCGTTCTTGCGTGTTAGCGAATCCTGGCGTAATCCTTCAATATGAAACTGAGAGAGGCCGAACCCTTCGCATTCGGGGATATCGACCGTGGCGTACAAGTCGATTAGGTTGCCTGGCGAACCATGTGCCTGGTTACGGGTGAGGCTTCCACCCCGGTGCGCCCATTCCGTCCATTGGTGGGTGAAGTTTTCCAGTAAAAGTTCCGCCAGTGTTTCCCGATAGTCAGAGAGGATGCGGGCGGTCGTATCCGTCCGAACGGGATTGAGAAATTCCGGCAGGTAGTTTTCCAGTCGGTATCCACGCCTGTGGGCGAATTCGGTAAGCAAGCCGGGTGTCCAGTCGGCTCCGTACACTTCATACGAGTCGTTGAAAAAGGTATGCGGATAGGGAACCTTATTTTCCCGGAAAGCCTGTTCGAAAGTCGCGAAATACTGCTTGACGGCTTTTCCGGAAAAATGATCCATTACATAACCTTTCCCGCCGGGAGCCGCCCGTTTCACTTGTTGGAATGTTTTCCCGCAGAATAAAGCGATCAGGCGCCAGTTTCCTGGAGGAGCCGTCCAGTCGAGCCAGTTGTTTTTCACTTTTGATGTGATGTCGATCCGTTTCCCCTTATCAGAAAAGGCCATCAGACGGTTCAGACTGGCGACACCCCGTTGTTTCGGGTCCTCCACTTCGATCGCGATCCGAAGTCTTTCTCCCTCTTGGGCCGTATATTCCTGGAAGATCGCTTTGGTTGCTGCATTCTCCAAGGAGATCATCGGGCCACCGAAAGGCCAGCCGGTTCCTGCGTTCATGTCCGTTTCCATTCCGAGACGTTTGCATTCGGAACAGGTGTGCTGTAACATCCGCATCCAGGTGGGAGATAGGAACGGTATTTCGTGTGTGTCATTTCCCTGTACACCATAGATCGGGGTGATTTCGACACCGCCTAACCCTGCTTGGGCATAGGTTTCCAGGTTATAAGTCAGGTTCGCCGTGTCTACTGCGCTCCCTAGCCACCACCAGCGGGTTGCAGGACACGATTCGATCGTGATCTCCGGCCACGATTGCGAGAAAACCGGTATTGCGGTTGTCAAGTAGATCCCGGCAACGGTCAGGATATGCTTGAAATGGGGGATGATGTCCATAATGGATGTTGCTTTTTCAGGGTTAAAGATACAATGTTTTTAGTAAATTAGGAATAATGTGCCCAAAAATGGATTATTTCACTTCGAACGAAATTGTCTTTCGATTGCCCTGGTTGTCGATTAATGTCAGGCGGTGTTTGCCAGGGGAAGCGGAACTGCTGATCTGGTGGTGGTCCGTCGTTTCGCCGATATAGGTTTCGTCGAGATGCCAATAAAGGATGGCATCCGGGCGGGCATGGGCGGCCTTGAACACGAATTGCTCCCGTTTGTCGGAGAAACCTTTCGGGAGGTAGAGGATAGCGCTCGGTTCCGGATAGATCAGTTCGATTTGCCGGTTCCGGTCCTCTCCGCATCCCGGTTTCACAGGTGGTAGGGGCACGTAGTCGATATGATAGTTCCGGTAATAATATTCTTCGGAAGGAGGCAGTACGAACCACGGACATGCGATCATCCGGTCGACCGACTCGCATGAACTGTTCACCCGGAAGCGGCCGTCCTCTGAAAGATGGACAAGCCGGTGGTAGGGGCAGACTTCCGTTTTGTCGGCAGAGCGAGGCATATAGAGCGTGTCTACCCGGTTGCAGATCGCGGAGGCCTTGTGTCCGCTGAGGTGGCAGACCGCCGTCGGGAGAAGTTCGTCGTAAGGCATGTCGAACCAGCCGCTCCCCGGAAGAAGAGAGAACAAGTCGAACAGGACGGGAGCGGCATTTCCTACACCAGTCAGTCCCGGCCGGCCTTCTCCTGAAGCGTTTCCCACCCATACACCCACCGTATAGCGAGGAGTCGTCCCGATCGCCCAGGCGTCTCGTCCGCCATAGCTCGTCCCTGTTTTCCAGGCCACTTGCTTCATGGAACCGAACTGTTGCCAGTCTGCTTCCTCTTCGGGGCGGTTCAGCGCCGACATCGCTTCGAAAGTGAACCAGATGGAAGCGGCGGAAAGGAGTGGCTTGTCCGTAAGCCTTTTGTCCGTGACGGATCGGACCGGATCGGTCGGAGAGGCCGGAAAAGGGGTGAGCGGATGAATATCCGCCGGGTTATATCGCCCGTTGTAAATCCGGTAATGTGCGAGTGTACGTGCCAAGGAAGCATACATGCCGGTGAGGTCCCATAATGTCCCTTCCGCACCTCCTAAGATTAATGAAGCCCCGTAATGTTCTTCGGAAAAGCGTAGCGTAGTCATTCCCATCTTTTTAAGCAGTGACATGAACCGCCCCGTATTGTAGGTCGAAAGCATCCTTACCAGCGGGACGTTGAGCGAACGTTCAATCGCCCGGTGCGCCGGGACCGCCCCGTAGAAAGTCTTGTTGTAATTTTGCGGGGAGAAACCGTTCAGGTTCAGGGGTACGTCCGGGACGAGCGTACCGGGGAGCAGTTGTCCGTCGTGCAGCATGGCAGCATAGAGAAAGGGTTTCAGGATGCTGCCCGTGCTACGTGGTGAAGTGATGATGTCGACTTGGTTCCCTTTGCGGGCATCGGCCTTGAAGGTGACGTTTCCCGCATAAGCAAGCACTTCGCCCGTTTCGGCATTGGCGATAAGGGCGGCCAGGTTATGGATGTGGTTGGAGGCGTAGTCTCGGGCGTAGCGGTTCACGATCTCTTGTGCCTGCCGTTGCAACATCCGGTTGACGGAGGTCGTGATACGTGTTCCCGGAGCGTCGGCCGCCAACCGTTCGAGCAGGTGGGGTGCTTCGTCGGGCAGAGGAATGGGCGCTTCGGGAAGGGGTTCGAGGAGTGATAGTTCGTATTCGGTTTCGTCCAATATCCCTTTTTCTTTTAAAACGGTCAGGAGCTTGTCGCGTTTGGTTTTCAGCCGTGCCCGGTTGCGTCCGGGATGGATCAGGGCGGGCGAGTTGGGCAGGACGGCAAGTGTGGCACTTTCGGCCCACGAGAGGTCGGCGGCGCTTCGCCCAAAATAACGCCAGGCTGCTGTCTCGATGCCTACGACATTCCCTCCGAACGGGGCGTGCGAGGCATAGAGGTTCAAGATTTCATGCTTGTCACAGGCTGTTTCTAAAAGGAGGGCGTAGCCGGTTTCGATCATTTTTTCATACAGGGTACGGTCTCGGTTACCCCGTGCGATCCGTGCTAACTGCATGGTGATCGTGCTTCCTCCACTGACGATCTTGCCCCGGCTGAGGTTGGTCCGCATGGCCCGGGCGATGGCGGTCGGATCTACCCCCGGATGTTGATAGAAGCGTTTGTCTTCATAGGTCAGCAGGCAAGTCACGAACTTGTCGGGAAGGGTGTCAGCCGGAGGGAAACGCCATTGGCCGTCAGGTGCGATCCGTGCCCCTAACAGCTGTCCGTCGGAAGAATAGAGCAGGGTGGAGCAGGCTTCCGGAAAGAGTGTCCGGGGACCGGTTAGATAGAGGACCGTTCCTATCAGCAGCTTTATGAGAAATAGAAAAAACATAGCCTTTTTCTCGATTTTGTTGAAAAATGAGTTTAATATACGAAGATAGCGGATTCCGGTAGAATCAGATTATTCTTTTAGGTAAAAATCAAAATTGGTGTCCGGAACGTATTCTTTTTTCTTTTTATTGGGACTTCTTGTCTCTTGGGATCTTATTGTATTGATTAAAAAATATACATTGGTCTAAATCGAAACTACTATCCCGTCTATTTTGATTTTCTACCCCATATAATTCAAATTTCCTGCAAGGGTAATATTTTTTAAGAAACAGTGTGTTTGTTTAAGTGGTTGTTATATAGAGATTTGGATGCTAATGGCGTTTTTGGGGGACTTATTGTTTATTTTAATAATTTCAACGCTGCTTTTTGAAACCTCTTGATGATGGTGTGGTAGTCGGATAAAGTGTCCAATAAATGGACAGCAGTGTCTAATTTTTTGACACTGCTGCTGTTTTTGTTTGTTTTTATGTTGCTGATTTATTGATGTTTAATTTGTGTGGCATGATTTTTGCTTTTAAAATGAAGAGATAAAACTGTAGGATGATGAGGACTTTGTTACACAACTTTTTTGGCTCGTTGCGGTGGTTCAAGTTATAGACAGTCTTAAAAGTAAATAAATAACAATTGAATATGAAAACGATTTTGCGGAATTTCTTTAGTGTGCTCCGTCGGTTTAAGGCAGCTTCAGTTTTGAATGTACTGGGGTTGAGCATTGCATTTGTGGCGTTTATGCTCATTATGATGCAGGTGAATTACGATTATACGTTCGACTGCAGCCATCGGAATGCCGATGCTATCTTCCGGGTGGATATCGTACATGGAAGCAAAGGATCGCAGGCTATTATCTGCCGTCCGTTCGCACGGGCATTTACCGAATCGTCTCCCCATATAAAAGGCGGATGTCTTTTGAACGCCTGGGTGGGTAGCCCTTTCTTCTATGTCGAACAGAACGGGCAGCGGACGGGCTATCGGGAAAATGCTTGGGAGGTGACTCCCGGCCTTTTGGACGTGATCCATTTTGATATGCTTGAAGGGACTGCCCAAGCTTTGGACGAACCGGGTAGCGTGATTCTTCCGGAAAGTATGGCAAAGAAAATTTTCGGGAATGAAACGGCTGTCGGCAAACAACTTATTGCTCCCAACGTTGAGATGAATGCACAAATCATAAAAGGCGTATATAAGGATTTTCCGCGTAATTCGGCTTTACAAAATGTAATATATGTGGCTATGAATCCGAAGGAAAACTATGATAACTGGGGAAACTGGAATTATTTTTTCTTCGTCCGTCTCGATGATCCGGCCAATAAGGAGAATGTCCTGGATAATTTCAAAAGTAATTTTAATGCAAAAGAAGTTTTTGGCAATGAGTTTGAATGGGGAGGTGAGGAGAGTTTCGACCTTCGCCTGACCTCTTTGCCTGATGTCCATTTCTTGAATAACGTGGATTTCGATTCGATGCCGAAAGCGAGTCGCCAGACGTTGCTTGTACTTTTCTCCATCGCTTTTGTCATCATTATTATCGCTGGTATCAATTTTACCAATTTCAGCACGGCATTGACTCCTATGCGTATCAAGAGTATCAATACGCAGAAGGTGTTGGGTAGTTCCGATCGTATGTTGCGTGGAAGCTTGTTGGTGGAGGCGGTTGGTGTCAGTACGTTTGCTTATCTGCTTTCCCTTCTTTTCTTATATGTAATACCAAAAACACCGGTTGCCTCCCTGGTGGATGCCGACATCTCGTTCGGGGCGCAGCCGATGATCATAGCCGGCACAGCTGTGATCGCTGTGATCGTAGGTGTATTGGCCGGCCTTTATCCTTCCTATTATGTCACCTCTTTCCCTCCGGCATTGGTGTTGAAAGGGAGCTTCGGTCTCTCGCTTGCCGGACGCCGGATGAGAAGCGTGTTAGTGGGAATCCAGTTTGTGGCTTCTTTCATTTTGATTATCGGTTCTTTGTTCATGTACTTGCAAAACCGGTATATGCAAAATGCGCCGTTAGGCTACGACAAGGAAGAAATGATTATCGTACATTTGAACAATAAGATCAATAAAGACCGGGACGCTTTCACGAACCAGTTGAAATCGTTCTCCGGCGTGGAGGACGTGACCTATTCCCAATTCCTGCTTTCGAGCCAGGATCAATATATGGGATGGGGGCGTGACTATAATGGAAAAAATATAAATTTCCAGTGTCTTCCTGTTTCTTCTTCTTTCCTGAAAGTGATGGGTATAGAGGTCAAGGAAGGCCGTGATTTCCGTCCGGAAGATGATCAGAAGGAGACGGGTTGCTATATATTCAACGAAAAAGCAAAAGCTCAGTTAGAATTGAAGTTGAACGAACAGATCGACGGTGACGAGATCATCGGTTTTATCCCGGATATCAAGTTTGCCTCTTTCCGTCAGGAGGTCACTCCGATGGCTTTCTATCTTTGGGGGAAATATCAATGGGGACAGGAAGGCAATTATTATAATGCCGCCTATGTGAAGTTTAAGGCTGGAAGTGATCTTCGTGCTGGGATGGAGCACGTACGCGAATCGCTGAAAAAGTTCGATTCGGAGTATCCTTTTGTGATCCGTTTCTATGACGAAGTTTTGCAGCATACTTACGAAAAGGAATTGAAGATCGGCTCTTTGATCACGTTGTTCAGCCTTGTTGCCATCTTTATCTCTATTGTGGGAGTGTTCGGCCTGGTTGTGTTCGAGAGCGAATACAAGAGGAAAGAGATCGCCGTGCGCAAGGTGTTGGGATCGACAACGGGAGAGGTCTTGTATATGTTTAATGTGAGCTACTTCTGGATTTTGTTGATATGTTTTGTTCTTGGAGCTCCGGTCGCCTGGTACGGAGTCCACCGTTGGTTGGAGAATTTCGCCTACCGTACGCCGATGTATTGGTGGGTATTGCCGTTGGCATTCCTCGCCATAGGTATGATCACGTTTCTGACGGTGACATACCAGAACTGGCATGTTGCGAACGAAAATCCGGTAAAAAACATAAAATCAGAATAAAATCAAAAATCATAATTCAAAAAGTCATGATAAAGATCGAAGGTTTAAGTAAGTTTTTCCGTACGGAAGAGGTAGAGACGATTGCATTGAATAATGTTTCCCTGGAAGTGAAAGATGGCGAATTCGTGGCTATCATGGGGCCTTCCGGATGTGGCAAGTCTACATTGCTGAACATCTTAGGATTACTGGATAATCCGACGTCGGGCGACTATTACCTGGCAGATAAGGAAGTCGGGCATCTCAAAGAGAAGGAACGTACGCAGGTTCGCAAAGGCAATATCGGTTTCGTATTCCAGAGTTTCAACCTGATCGACGAACTGAACGTGTTCGAGAACGTGGAACTCCCGCTTACCTATCTCAAAGTAAAAGCCGGTGAACGTAAGCAGATGGTGAACGACATCCTGAAACGGATGAATATCAGTCACCGTGCGGGCCATTTCCCACAGCAGCTTTCCGGAGGTCAGCAACAACGTGTGGCCATTGCCCGCGCCGTCGTTTCGAATCCGAAGATCATCCTCGCCGATGAGCCGACCGGTAACCTGGACTCTAAAAACGGCGCGGAAGTGATGCAATTGCTTACCGAGCTGAACCGGGAAGGTACCACTATCGTCATGGTGACCCACTCCAAGCACGATGCCAGTTTCGCCCACCGGATCATCAACCTGTTCGACGGTAGCATCGTTTCGTCAGTGAACGAGTTCATTTGATGTAGGTTTTTGGACGAAAATGAAATAACTTTCAGAATAAAATCATACCTTTGGAGCAATCTAAATTTAATAGACCATGATCAATAGAAGAAACTTTTTGAGAAATGCGTCCCTGTTTACGTTGGGGGGCCTGATGGCCGGTAAAGTAGGGAATGCCGTTGCAGCACAGCCTGCGACATCTGCTGTTTTCGAAGCGACGGCAGCTAAGAATATCGGTTTACAAATCTATTCTTTAGGCGACGAGCTATACAAGGATGTTCCGGGAGGAATGAAGAAACTGAAAAAGATGGGGTATCAGACCATTGAACTTGCCGGTTATGGTAAGGGTAAGATCCGTGATATCGAATTGATGGACTTTAAGAAGATGGCGGATGATGCCGGTATTAAAATCCTGAGTTCGCATGTGAATCCTCCTGTTCGCGAATACACGAAAGAAAATCTGAATACGATAAAGGAATTCTGGAAAAAGACGGCTGATGACCATGCCAAGTTAGGTGTGAAATATCTGGTTCAGCCCGGTCAGCCTAGTACCCGTAACGTGGAAGAAACAAAATTTGTGTGTGAAGTCTTTAACGAAGCCGGAAAGATCGTGAAGGCAGCAGGTATACCGTTCGGTTACCATAACCACGACATGGAGTTTGCCAAGGTGGTTTCCGGTGGCACGGAAATGAAGTTCGGACGCCATAACAAAGGCGAAAAAGTGTATGACATCTTCCTGGCGAATACCGACCCGTCTTTGGTTTTCTTTGAGATGGATGTTTATTGGGCCGTTATGGGCCAGCAGGACCCGGTTGAGTATATCAAGAAATATGCAGATCGTATCAAAGTGCTCCATATCAAAGACCGTTATGTCTTGGGTGATTCCGGTATGATGAATTTCGAGCAGATATTTAAACATTTCTATGCAAATGGCCATAAAGACTATTTCGTAGAAATGGAAGGTACAGGCAGCGGACACCAGTTCGAAGGCGTGAAAAAAAGTGCCGATTATCTGCTGAAATCTTCGTTTGTAAAGTAAGTAGACACAGAAGCATTAATAGAGTAGAGGTGTGTCGAAACTATCCTGTTCCCGCGCTTGACGCGGGATCGCATTAAAACC
>ERZ857775.3974-NODE-3974-length-11245-cov-3.868275_pt1 | contig 11245 bp, 10 predicted proteins | sample MGYA00519698_ERZ857775 | MGnify/ENA primary metagenome ERZ857775 (study PRJEB31778, sample SAMEA3449363) | human gut metagenome | biome: human gut; feature: human-associated habitat; material: faeces | place: United Kingdom | collected 2010/2012 ...
TTTCTGCAAAAATACTGTTCACCTCTCGGCGTAACATAATTCGGGCATAAATGTTATTTGAAATATCTCGAATGACGTCTGCTTCATGACCACCAATCTCATTTTGGATATCAATAGCCAAAGCAACGTCTTCTGCATCTTGTGAATTTGTGCCATTAGCAAATCTCTGAAATGCTTCCGCTACTGGAATTCCCATAATTAAATCTGAACTTAAAGTTGCATATTTTTTTCTCATTGATTCATGTAAAAAAGCACAATTTGCAACTTCATTTACTGCATTTAGAATACTAGATCCGGACTCCAAAGAAGCACTCAATTGTCGCAAGGATTTCGCATAACGTTCCTCAAATTTTTTATTATTATCGTATGTGAGCAATATGATAAGGCCTCTTGGAACTAAAACTCCAAAACTTCCAACAATTACAGAAAACATCGCATTATCAGTTAAAACATAGATAAATGTTCCAAGTGCAATAGGTGATAAAATTAAAAGAAATAGATAATTTTTCATTGGAAAATTAATTCCCGCATTTTCTATTAACCTTTTTCTTCTTTTTTCATATAAATCAATAAAATCATCTTCTTTTGATATTCTGTTGTTTTTGAAATGTAACTTTATAATGAAATACAATGTGACTAAGATTACGAAGATTTCATATAATGCAATAATATGTATATATGGCATGTTTTCACTCCCTTTACATTATTAATCCTGATTATCACTCATCAGATTCCTCTTTATTTTTCGTTTTAAATATTCCTTCTTCAAAATCTAATCCCTTACTTCGAATTGATTCCACAATCTTTTTCGGATAATATTTTGTTTTAATAAACTGTCCACTCAGTTCATCATATCTAAAGATATCTTTGATATTTACTTTTCCATCTGCCGTCACACCATCCACATGCGAAATGTATGTAATTTTTCTGGAGCCATCAGGCATCCTGGATATTTGAACGATAATCTTAATTGCTTCGGCAATCTGCATAGCAATAGATCTTTCTGAAAAATCCGCTTCTTTATTCATAGAATACATGATTGGAATACGTACATCGCATAAGTTTCGAGGACTATTTGCATGTCCAGTACTAAGGGAGCCATCATGTCCTGTACTCATTGCAGAAATAAGATCCACAATTGATCCATCTCGCGATTCGCCTAAGATAATTCGATCCGGTCTCTGTCTTAATGCAGCTTTTACAAGTGTCTGTTGATCAATTTTCATCATCTCTTTATTATTCGACACTCTTACTTCCATTCTTCGAACATTTTTTTGTCTCAGCTGGAGTTCACATACATCTTCTATCGTAATAATTAATTCATCATTTGGAATAAATTCTGACAGCATATTTAATAGCGTAGTCTTTCCACTGCCAGTACCCCCACTGATAAAAATACTCTGTTTTCCCTTTACACATCTTTCCAAAAAATAAAGCATCTCTTTATTTAGTGCATGCATTTTAATATAGTCTTTGCCTTTCAGCCAGTTCATGTTAAATTTACGAATGGTTAAGGTGGCACCGTCCGGAGTAACTGGTGGAATGGTTGCATTCACACGGCTTCCATCCGCGAGTTTTGCATCTGCAATCGGAACACTCTGATTAATTTGCCTGTCTGCACTTTGCACAATACGTTCAATTGTATTCACTAAATGTTCTTCATTGAAAAAAACAGCCTTTACACTTTCAATTTTTCCATTTCTTTCAATTACTACATTATCAAATCGTTGTACAACAATTTCAGTAATATTTGGATCCCGGAGGTATTCTTCTATTGGTCCTTGACCAAGTGCTGTGATAATAACGGTTTTTTCGATACGTTTCTGTTCTTCATAAGTTAAATCTAATCCTTCACATTCCTTTCGAATGGCCTCAATTAATTCATCTTCAATATCTTGAATGGAATGATTTTTTAGCTTTTCTGCATATTTTTCTGATATTATTCGAATTACATCATTTGCTTTCTGCTGTTCTCCCTGTGTCGGCATAATATGCTGTTCGCTGACTTGCGATTTATGGATTGTCATTCCATATGCAAGCTGCACATCATCCAGTGCATCTCTGCATAGATTGACCATTTCTCCGCGAATATCGGCAACCATCTTTCCTTTTCCAAGTTCTTTTACAATACCGATATCTCCATTAAAGTATCCATCCTTGGAACTATAGTTGTTTTTCATCATGATAATCTTGTCATTCACACGGAATTTTGTATTACCATAAGTCAGACTCTGTTTCCCTGGATTTAATAAATCCTGTAAAACCGTATTACAATTTTCGATTCCGGCTTCTCCTTTTCTCGATGGACAAAGGATTTGTGTTTCAAAAGGGTTATCTTTATTATAAAGTTTTTGCATCAGGATTTTTGTCTGTTCCAATGTTTCTTCTTCACATTTCGTGTGGATAATCTGAAAGTCTTCACACTCATGCAAATGAATGTTACCCTCATTGATTTTTTGGGAATTATCTATAATTGGAGAACCACCTTTTTGACGGAATACCTCTGTTAAACGGTTCTTCTCTATAAATAAATCCGATGTTCCCATCAAATCATTAAGAACAGATCCGGCACCGACTGACTCCAGCTGATTAACATCTCCAACCAAAATCAACTTTGTACCGGTTTTCAGTGCTGCAAGCAGCATATCAAACAACCGGATATCTGCCATCGACATTTCATCAACGACAACCAAATCTGCATCGACCGGATTTTTTTCGTTTCGATAATTTGCACCAAGACCATCCGGCTGATAATCTAAAAGTCGGTGGATTGTCACTGCAGTTCTTCCAGTAGATTCCGACATACGCTGTGCTGCACGACCAGTTGGAGCGCAGAGGCGAATGATATGATCCGGATGCATAATTTCATATGCATGAAGCATTCCGTTGATTGTGGATGTTTTACCTGTTCCCGGACCACCTGTCAGGATCTTAACTCCCCTGGTCAGTAAAAGCTTATTAAAAGCTTTTCGCTGCTGCCTACCATAACGGATACCGCATACTTTCTGAGCTTCTTCTACCAGTTCTCCACGAAATGGTTCCATTTCCCTATTTCCTGCCAGCGCAAGGCGCAACAGATTTCTGGCAGCCCGTTGTTCCGCAATTAAAAGTGAACGGTCATAGAATCGTTCATTTTGGGTATCCAACAGCATCTGTTTCTGGATAAATGGCATACAGGTTGATAATGCAATGTCTTCATCAAATATGTGATTATTTAAAAGCTGTTTTACTTCCTGATAGTACACACGCATGTCAGTCCAAATATGGCCACTTGTAGAGACATTATCCGATGCCTTTTCTGAACATGCACGAAGCCTGCAGGATGTATTTGCGCTGTGTGAAAAATGCTTACACAGTAGTTCTTCCTGCTTATAAGACAACCCAATCTTTTTCCCATAAGCATATGGATCTTTACGTAAACAAGATATGGCATTATTTCCGAACCATTTGATTGCCTTTGCACATGCTCCATAAGATATTCCTATCTCAGACAATTCAGCGAATAATTCTCTTTCTGCAGATGTTTTTCTTACTGTAGCAACAATACGATCTGCCGTTTCTGGACTAAGATCAACCTTCTCGATCAATTCCTGTTTTGCTGTAGCCTTTTTTATAAAGGCAAAGATATCAGTACCAAATAAGCGTACAATATCTACTGCATTCTGGTAAGTAACACCTGGAAAAGCTTCACTGTTTAGGTATTCAATCGTTGTTATTTCGTCGGAAGTGCTTTCTCTAATATCTGTAATTTGAAAATCCCATCCAAATCCTTTATCATGTAGATTTCTGAAAAAGCCTCGGATTCTTATCGGTGTTTTTTCATCATATGCTGGAACCGGATACTTGGATCCGTCGCATGATATGGTGTAAAGTGTTTCTTCCTGTTCTGTTATAGGATTTTTCTTCACTTCTTTCTTACAATATTGCTGTTCAAAAAAAAGTTCCTGCTTTGTCACAATTCGAAAAAAAGAATTCCCATTTTTTTCGTTTCTCCATGTATATTTTGAAAAATATCCATAAAACACAGAACTAGGACTTTGAGTAGTATCTATATCTGACATTTTAACATCCTCCCCTCATCTTAAATTACATTCTATCAATAGAATGATTCATGACAGACAAAATAAAAACAGCAGCCTTGATAGCTAGACTGCTGTTTTTTTCTAAATTATTTTTCAATATTATCTGCCGGAACCTTTTTCATCTTAATACAAACTATATTCTGAAGCTTATTACTCAAATTCATTCTATCATTCAAACTCTTCCTTGTACGTACTTCTGCAATTACGGCAAGATAATCGTCATTTTTCACATCCTTCAACATATCTGCGAATTCGTCAAATGCGGAAATATCCACGTAATTTAAAAATCCCTGAGAGCGGATAGATAAAGTGACAATTTTCAAATTATCTTTCTTAGGAACATCAAACATATGAACCACTCTTCCAACAAACATTCCTTTGTTGACATCCTCCTGTCCTACCTCATCGAGATCAAATACGTCCTGTTCTGTAGAATCCGCTGTCTCCATTTCATCGATAACCAAAGTTTTTAAATATTCTGTTTCTTCATTATTCTCCTGTTTACTATACTGCACATGAGCACTTATTTTCACTCTGTCTCCCGGTACAAATTTGATATCTTCTTTTTTTACATTGTCTTTTACAATCAATGCAACATCTGGCTGTGCATGATTGATGCCAACATTTGTGGCAATAGTATACATAATTCTCTTTCTGGATACCTCCATGTGAATGATCGTACCTTTTAATCTGATTTTATTTGTCTGTTGCATATTAATTCACATTGCAGTTCATTTTAAGTAAATTGCTGCTTCTCCTTTCCACTATTCTATTTATAGTGTGAAAGAAAGCATCTTTCAGTTGTGAAAGCATTCATTTCTCACACATCTTTACTTTATTTTCAAAGAAAAAAGCCTGCATATGCAGACCTTTTTCTAAAACATCAATACTACAGATTTACGATTTTTAATCCAGTACCTTTTAACTGTTCCAGGGTATCATCATGGTTCACTGCCCCCAGAATGATGTTGTCATAAGAGGTGTCATCTTCCAACAACTCCACAAACAGCTTAAAGCTCTTGGCATCTAACTTATCCATATTGTCGATAACAAGATAACTTGCCTTCGTAATCTGATGGATCAGTGTGCAGAGCAAATAAGTAGCAAAAACATGTTCCCCGGAAGACAGCCTGTGAATTGGAACAAATCCATTGCTGTTCTCCGTTTTCCCGTAGAATTCAATTCCATTATCAAATGAAATCTTGAGTTCCATGTTATGGAACTTGGAAGCTTTCTGATTACACATTTTTGTAAATGGTTCTACAACTTTTTTCAAAATATAGCCGCGGACTCCTGTTTTGGAATCCAGATAAAGAACAAGATTTTCCAAAATCCTTAACTTTTTCTGTTCTTCCTCTAATTCACATTTTGCTTTTTTTGCATTTTCAAAAGAAGTATACTTAGAAATTTTACTCTGAATTTCCTGTTTTACCATCATATCCGGGGCCTTCACTTCTTCCGGTTTTTCCATAACCGTAATTGGAACATAATTCTGGATCTGGTCATGCAGGTTCTTTTTGTTATTGTAAGAAATTTGCTGTTTCTGATAGGCATCCAAACGTTCTGTTCTAATCTGCACTTCCTTCTCACAGCGTTTAATGAAATCAGTGTTTTTCTTGATCCCTTCATTTGATTTCTGAATCTGATCCTCGAATTCCGATTTTAATGGTGTTCTGTCCGATGTACAAATTAATCTCGAACTAATTGGACAAACATTCGTATTTAAAGATTTCAATGTTTTTTCCAGCAATTCCAAATTACCTTTAATCGTACTGATTGCAGTCTGGCAATTATGAATTGCATTTTCAAACTGTTTCTTTTCACTTTCCTGTTTTTCCTTATAATCCGGATCAGGTTTTTCAACAGAAGAATATTTCTGGTATTCTTCCTTGAGCTTTTTCAATCTGACATCTGAATCTGCCTTCATTTTTACCTGGCGATTGTATTCATTCAGATTTTTCTGATATTCTTTTGCCAACGTTTCCTTTCGGATTACATCCTCCAGTGATTTCTGCAGACTCTCTTTTGATTCTTCCGGAAGTATAGACATATCAAATACCGCTCTCGGCTTTAGATTTTCCACAAAAGCTTTCTTCTCTTTTCGCTTCTGGTAAAAATATTTATAAGCCATGTCAATTTCATCCAGACCGAACGGATCCGAAATATTTGCAAATGCTGTTTTCAGTGTTGTTTTTTCTTCTTCCGTCAATTTTTTATTGTTTTCTCCAATAAATTCACATAATTTTTCAAACGAAATTTTCGTTGGAAGAATTGACAGGAAAAATTCTGTCTGCTCTTTCTGTGACAGAACTTCAAAGAAATCCGTTTTACACATAGCCTGGAAAATATCTGTAGAGGTTCCAAGCTTTGCCTGTAGAAACTCATCCGCTGCTTTTGCTGTTGAATTTTTGCCATTTACTTTCACTTGTGTCGCTGCTGACAGCTTACAGATTCTCTGGATACTGCTCTGATCCTCAAATACGATTGTTGCAGAAGCTCTATCACTCTGTTCGCGGATATCGTCCTTTTTAACATCTCCAGTCAACGCAAAGTTAAATGCTTTTAAAACAGATGTCTTACCAGCTCCACAAGGACCTGTAAAAAATGAGATCCTTTCCAAAGAAATTTCCATATCTGGAATTCCTCTAAAATTTTTGATTTTTATTGTATTGATTTTCATGTTTTTTCCTCCTATCATCAATGTATTTTCACTATCAATAGAATGATTGTTTTTCCTCTAAATAAAAAACAGGCTGGAAAAACAGCCTGTTTCATTCAAATAATTACAAAATCTCATGCATAAAAAGGTTTGAGCAAACCTCTTTCACCGGATCCTCGAAATTCGGTTGCTGCATCAATTCCTGTGCTTTCATGTAATTTTCTTCATCCAGCCAGTGGATATACAGCGATACCTTTGTTCTTGTCCCGAAAATTGGTTCTAAAATATGGTTCCTTACAATACGCCAGTCACCTCCTGCGAGACCGCATCCGATCATTCCAGGAACTGCCAGTGTAAGGTGTTCCGTTTCCGCATAATATAAGGCACTTACAAGTGCCTTATAGAGAGCAGCATATATGGTATCAACTCCGGCCCCTGTAGGAATGTCCTCTCCAAAAAGATTGTAAACTTGATAGGTATCTGTTTTCATACGAATTACTTTACCAAGATTTGCACGGCCATATTCCCGACAGATTTCCTGGTAAGTTCTGTATTGTTCTTCTGATAATAACTGATTTCGGATTTGTTTCGCTAATCCTGCTCCCATAACCCCTTTACAGTTCACCTGATGACAGATAACATCTGCTTCCGTATGTAAAATATCTCCAATTTTATCGATAATCATAAAAATCATCCTCCTGTGTTGTAATATCGTATTTTTTCTCCAGCGTTTTCTTGAACTTTGGATCTTGCTCTGTATATGCACGTAAAAATTCCTGTGGTGTGCAACTGCCGTTTCCTTCTGTGATTCGATTAATAATATCCGGATCCATATCTTTTGCATATCGGTTCATCATCTCAGAGGTAATTTCCACATGATTGATCGAATGAATTAATTTCCCATCAACAGTAGGAAGTGCTTCATCTGTAGCATGAACCCCTCCGATTCCCATAAACAACATATAGGCAAATTCTAGCAATAGAATTCCTATTGCGATTCTCATTTTCCGTTTGCATGATTTTGTTTTCTCCATTTTTTCTCCTTATGTTTGCATAGATTTGAACTATTCGAGATATTTTTCCCTCCTCTCATCGAATTCATTAGTTCTGAAAATAGAGTGCTTGAAATAACAATAAATAATTTTGTCCAGAAAATCAGGTATGAAATAATTTCTTTCATACTATTAATGAATATCAATAATATGACTATTTATATACAAGGAGGATCTATATGAATACTAAAGACTTTAAAACCCGAAGTGAAACAATCCATCGTGCAGCACCGTGCCCGGCAAACCATTGGGTCATCGGTCTGGATATCGGATATTCAGCAATCAAAGGAATGAGTCCTAATAAAATTTATTCTGTTCCAGCTTACGCAAGGAAAATCCCTGCTGATCGTGTCAGGCTCAATGAACCTTCTGAAACAGATATCTATTATAAAGCAGAAAATGGTGATATCTGGGTTGTTGGATCTCTGGCTTACAATGAACTTTCTGCATCGGACGTGATTGACAGTGAGCAAGAATTATTTGGCCGTAAAAGATACTATTCTGATATGTTCCGTGTTATCTCTGACACCGGTATCGCCATTGGATTAATGGGAAATGATAAGGGAAATTCGAAAGGAAAGAAACTTACCATTCAGACAGGGCTTCCGCCAAAATATTTAAAAGCCGACCAGAATGATTTGAAGGAAGTTCTTTCCGGACATCATCATTTCAGTCTGCGTATTGGACGTGCACCTTGGCAGCAGTTTGATTTTGTGGTAGACAGCAAAGATATTTTTGTTATGCCGCAGCCGCTCGGAGCGTTGGTTTCTGCTCTTGTCGGAAAAGATGGAAAACAGCTTGCCACTGCAGCAAAAATCTTTTCAAAGAATACGATTGTGTTTGATCCAGGATTTGGAACCTGTGATGATTATCTTGTCGATCATGGTAGTGTTGTCGATGAAAACACATTCCCGGATTTTGGGATGCGGGAGGTCTTTTCAAGAACATGTAAAAAAATTCAGGATACTTATGGTGTATCATTACAGATCCCGGATCTGCAGAACCTTTTAGAGACAGGTGAAGTACGTATTCTCGACCGAAAGCACATGAAACGCAGCAATGAATCTTTCCGTACACTACTGGAAGATGCGTCCAGAGAAGTATGCGATGAAACAATTGAAAAGTTAAAATCAACACATAATTATTTTGCTGACATTGATTACATTGTTGCAACCGGTGGTACTTATGATGCATGGTCCGAACAGTTTAATAATGTCTTCCGTTATATGGATGGACTGCAAATTATTCCTGGTAATATCAATGATCCGGATTTAAGCAATATCTATTCAAATGTGCGGGGATATTATTACCAGCGTGTTAATCAGATCCGCTAGGGGGTGATGCTATGAACGTAATCGTTCGTTTATACTGGCAGCATGATCTGGATTTGGTCGCACTTACCTTGCATCCAATGTTTGAAATGGGAAAATGGATGAAAAAGGCCATGATTGCATATGCACAGGGGGATGAGGAATTTCATATTCCGCTTCCTCCAGAAATGCCTCCAGAGAAACCTCTGGAAAATTGTGATGCACATTTTGCTTTGGATCCCAAAAACGAAATTGAAAATGAAGTTATCAAAATTTTACAGCAGTTTCGGAATGGACAGCGCAATAGTGTAATTAAGCTTATTTTTCGCAATTATCTGGATGAACTTTTTCTGAAACCATATATCGACACAAATACCTATATTGTAAAAGCAAGGGGAAACTATAGTGGAAAGAAAAAAGAAAATAATATATCCATTCCATCCGTAACGAAACGAACAGCCAAGACAATTACAAAAGCTGAAAAAGCATCAAACGCATCCAATGCACAAACTACAACGCCGCCAGAAGAGGAATCCTCTAAAGAGCCAGATCATAAACAGTTGTCCAATCTCTCTTTAAGTAATTCAATTGATAAAAAAGCAAAAAATACTACACCTCCAGATTTAAAACCAGATACTAATTTTATAAATAAAGAAAATATATCGAAAAACACTGAATCTGCATCGTATGATGAAAAAAACATGGAGAAAGATGCATATCACGAAAAAGAAATGCTACCAGAAAAAGAAGAAGATCTTCATACTTCATCTGCTTCTGAAACTTTTGAAAATAGCGGTTCTGAATCATTCGGTGATGATGGATTTGACTTGTTTTCAAGTATCGAAAATTTAATTTAATCAGAGTGAGGGAAAGACAGTGACTGAAAAAGATATTTATGACAAAAGAAAATTTTATAAAACAAAATTGGAGCCGTTGATTCATGAATTGAAATTGCAGTGCAATATGGAACATATGCCTATGTTTGTTACGGTAGCTGTAAAAAACGATAAAGCAGGTACAGAATACGCAAGTGACATGGTTCTTGCAGGATCCGGAACTGAATTAGAAAACAATCGAATTTCGAAGCTCCTCTTGGAATTAAATAATATTCATCAAAAATATCCGGATTATATCGAAAAGGATATCCGGGAGATTTCTCAGTATCTGGAACGGCTTAACACTAACATCTATCCAAATTCCGGTATAGAGCTTGCAGACAATAAAATAAATACATTCCATAAGATTACAGATCCTTACAAGCCATCATCTTGTGAACCAGATGGTTATTCTGATTTAATGGATGTCTAAGAAAAAGTAGCTGGCACTACGGGATAGTGCCAGCCTATTTCTTGTTCTGATGTTTCAGTTTTTCATTCTCACATATGCATTCAAGCACAGCATCCACACCAAATGAAGTAAAATTATGATATAGATGCTGCAATTCCATTTTATCATATTTTTTAATCGGTTTCTGAGATAATTCGATTCCTCAGAAGACAATTCAAACAATTTTTCAGCACGATTTGCGACCAAATTACACATTTTCTCTTTGGAGATGTATTTATCTATTTTTCTCATTCTTCTTTTCCCTGTAAGTCCGTTAATTCTGCGGCTGTCCTCGTCATGCGAAACTCATCATTCATCTGGTTGATAGAATTATCTATTTCCTGTTCCATTTCTTCGGAACGTTCTATCTCAATCTCATAAGCAATATCATCTTCTTTTTTTACCATATAAAGTCCTCCTTTTCTTATGTATTGGAATATTCCCTTCTATATATAGTATGACAGAAAAAATATCTTCTGTTTTTTCTGGACAAAAAACATAAATTATAATAAACAATATTGTTAATTGTATAAAAAAAAGAATAGGCAAACCTATTCTTTCAAAAAATTCTTTACAAACACATTTCTAAACAAATTCAATTTATTTACAAATCTATTTACAAATATTAATTCAAAAGCACAATCTTAATGTATTCATTAATAAAATTTATGTTTTGAACTGGGCTACTTTTGGGTTACAACTGTATTCTTGGGTCATGCGATTAATCGCACAACCCTTGAATTTACAGCGTTTTTTGTAATTAATCCTGAGCAATGATTTCTTTTTTGTTGTATGAACCACAAGCCTTGCATACTC
>ERZ857775.3978-NODE-3978-length-11235-cov-14.974240_pt1 | contig 11235 bp, 6 predicted proteins | sample MGYA00519698_ERZ857775 | MGnify/ENA primary metagenome ERZ857775 (study PRJEB31778, sample SAMEA3449363) | human gut metagenome | biome: human gut; feature: human-associated habitat; material: faeces | place: United Kingdom | collected 2010/2012 ...
GGGTCATGACCTCGACCTTGGCCTCGGCCACGGCCGCCCGCTGCTCGGAGGCGGCAAGGCAGTCCTTGAGGGCGGCGACCTCGGCCATCAGGTCGCGCTGGGCCAGGAGTGCGTCGTTCAACTCGGCTTGGGCTTTCAGCGCGGCATCACGCTCGCCGCGCAGTCGCTCGATCTCATCGACCATGCCCACGGCCTCGGCATGGAGCTGGACGACCTGCCTGTCGAGTTCCCGAGCATCGGCGAGATATCTGACGCTCGCGGCATGGAGCTCGTTGTTCTCGATCTCGAGGCTCGCGGTATCGAGTTCGAACTTCTCCTCTATAAAGGCGACCCGCTCATTGCAGTCGGCCTCAATCTTTTCATTCCGATCCGTCGCCTCGGCGAGCTTGCGGCTGGATTCATCGAGCTGGGCCCTGAGCAACGCGTTCTCGGTCCTGAGGTCGGCAGTCTCGCGCAGCAGCTTCTCCCGCCACGTCGCCTCGATCCGCTCGGCGGCCTCATCGAGGACGGACTTCACGCCGTAGATCTCCCTGATTTTCTTCTCGTCTGCCATGGTGCGGCACTCCAATCAACAACAGGCACGGCTCCGCCATGCCATATGGCTGGGAACAATGCACGGCCGCTGTTGATTTGTGTTCGCCCTGCGATCGGTGAGTTCTAAAAGGCGTCTCAAGTCATGCGTTCACGCAGGTTTTCGGTTGGAGAAATACCGCACGTTTTCATGGTAACACGTGCCTTAAAGAACGGGCGGCCATATCGATTCGTTGTAAATAGCGTCTACGACGTGTTGGTGGCAGGAGGTGAGGGCGTTAAAGATGTCGAGAATGATTGTGGGAGTATTTTAGATGCAGGCATGAGAAAGGGTCGAATCGAAGTGTCTGGCCGGACGCCAATTGTCCGGGAACTGTTTCGGTTCGACCCTGCTTCATTTTACATCCGCGGCATGTTCTTGTGGGCATCCTGACGGTGACCGACTCTCACGACCTCGATAGTCGGTTTGTGGGCTTAAAGTTTCGGAGGCTCCCAAGCGTTTTCAATCGCGGCGCGGTAGATTGCGGCGTAATTAAGCATCCAGCTGCCATCACCAACTTTTTGAATATACCCCTTATCCTTCAGAGAGGTATAGGCCCGGGATATCGTGTTCTTACTCAGGCGGTAGTGATCCTCAATCCATTTGCTTTTAGCGCAGAAGCCCATGGGCCGTTTGTTTTTGGAAGGTTTTCCAAACTTCCATACAAGGCCGAGGATGAGACGCTCGGCGGCAACGGTGGTGACGCAGCACGCCCACTCAGGCACTGAAATAAAAATAGCCTTATCCATTTTTCCCGTAATCTCTCGTTGCTCAGTAGCATCATCGCTAAATATGTCGGAAATCGACGGAAGCTCGCTCATGTTTACCACCTAATCAAGGTGGGCGGTACGACCTTCAAGCTGCTTGAAAAGCTCGTAGAACGAGCTTTCAAACATGTAATTAGAGCGATGGATCTGGATGAGCTTGCCGGACTCTCGCATAAACTTGCGTGCGGTGTTTTCGCTCCAGCCAGTGAGTTCGCGGATATCGTTAACGCGGAGCAACCGATCGCACTGAGCGGCACCAGTGGGGAAAGTCGGTGTGGACGCCTGAGTGCTAATCTTTGGAGTAGCCATGATGAGCTATCCTTTCAATGAGGGCCCTCCCTGTGCTTGTAAGACGTACCAGGTTCATAAGCACTTGGGGGGCCGGTTTCTATGACTACATGCGTAGCCATCTGACAGCTTTAGCATGTATTAAAACTCATTAGATGTCAATCAAATAAAGCATCTACCTGCGGAAACAGTATTATAGTACCGTAATATTATGAAATAAACGATGAATGAAAAACATGCTATTTCTCGCTTCTCTGTATATAGGCGTTGATGAAGGCTTCGTAGCCTTTAACTGCTTTTATTTCTGATTGTTGAACGAGGCTTGTATACGTTTTGAGCGTGATATTGGGGTCCGCGTGGCCAAGAATACCTTGCACGCTTCTAACGTCCGATCCGTTCGCCAGCATAAAAGTGCTTACACAATGCCTGAGCTGATGCGGGCAGATGCCCTTATATAGTTTTCCGCCAGTCGAATTGTTCGGCTCATAGATTCCAAGATTGCAGCTAACTGCGAAATCGCGAAACCAATGGTTGAAGATGTAGTTTTTCATGTGACAGACAGTAGGGATCCCTTGCTCGACAGCAATATCGCTAATGATGGGAGTGCTGCCAGTCTGGGACAGCCCCAGAGAGGCCAGGAGCTCTTTTTGTATGGCTGACCATGATTGAAGACGTTCGGTCAAGGTTTCTCCAACGGGGATTTTGCGTTGGCTTTCTTGTGACTTGGGTGCCCTCAGTTCATGGTCGTTGGTGTACTGCCTGTCAATTTTCAAGGTTTTATTGGCAGGGTCCCAATCGCGCCATTCGAGGCCCAGCATCTCGCCTTTCCGCATACCCGTATACACTAGTACTAGTGTACCAACAGCTTCGGCGGTGAGCTCAATGTGTTGAAGATGTGTGCATAGGGTAGCTACTTGGTCGATTGTCAGTGATTCTCTTTTGTTGCGTGGTCTGCGAACATGAACGGTAGCGCAGGGGTTTCGGTCAATTATTCTCTTTGCGACTGCATTCGACAAAATCTGACGCAGTTTCGCATTGATTCGTACAAGCTCTGATGGTTTGTATTTTCCCGTACGACGAGCTTCGGCATATGTTTCTTCGATTAGATCGGGAGTTAGCCCCTCAATTGTCTGAAACGCACCGAATAGGTCTTCGATATGCCTGCAATCGTACGCTTCTCTTTCATAGCTCGTTGGCGCAAGCTCGGTGTCCCTATTTTCATGAAAGGCCCAGCAGTAGGACGCAAGCAAAGTGGGCTTTTTAGTTTTAGTGATCGTGCCAGAGGAGTTGATTTCAGCCAGCTTGGCCTGCATTGCAGCCTTAGCTTCTGTTTTAGTCTTGCAACGAACTGTATAAGTTGGGGATCGTTTGTAGCGCCCCGTCTTAGGGTCCTTGACTCCAAGGGAAAAATAATAGCGATAGGTGTTAGGTGATCTCTTGTCTTTCCAACACGTGCCTCTTCCGCTAATTAGTGGCTGTTCTGACATCTTTGCGCTCCGTTTCTTTGAATAGTTTTCAACAATTCATTGAGTGCAGTTTAGCTAAAGCTGTTAGTAATATGTTTGTAAAAGCGTAGGCGCAGCTACCGGAGGCAAAAGACACAAACTGCTATGTTTATCTGCGGTTATATGATATTCAATGATGCTTGATGAATGGTAGGGGGTAGCATTAAATCATATCTCCTAAAGCGGGTGTCGACGGTTCGAATCCGCCCGGGGGCACCAGAGGAATATCGAGCCCGGTACCGCTACGGTGCCGGGCTCTTCTGGTTCATGCCATGTCAAAAACGAGGCGCCCGCTTGCTGGGGGAGCAAGCGGGCGCCTGTGAGCGAATATGTTTGCGGCGAAAGCCGTGATGAGCGGTGGGGTGGCGACTAGTTGTTCGTACCGGAATCGTCACCCGTGCCCGAGCCAGAGTCAGAGCCCGAGCCAGAAAGTGCGACTGTTAGCGTGATCGTGCTGTCGGTGGACTGCTTGCCGGTGGGGGAGACGCCCGTAACGGTGGCATCCTCGTTACCGCTTACGGGATTGCCGTTCTGGTCACAGAAGCCGATGTTATAGAAACCGGCGTTGTTGAGCGCGGTGACGGCGGCGGAGATGCTCTTGCCGTACAGGTTGCCCGGAACACTGGCCTTGCCGGACTTCTTGGCAATGACGACGGTAATCGTGGCGCCGGGCTTCTGCTTGCCACTGGGGTTCCAGCTGATCACGGTGCCCTCGGTAACCGAGTCGTTCTCCTGGTAGCTAACGTCGACGCCAAAGCCTGCCATATCGAGGGCGTTGCGCGCCTGGGCCTCGGTCATGTCGGTCAGATCGGGGACGGACGTGGTATCCGGGCCGCTCGAGACCTTGTACGAGATGGTCGTGCCCTTCGCGACTTCCTTACCGGCTTCGGTGCCCTGCTCAAAGACCTGGCCCTCATCGGCCTCGTTGGCCTCCTCGGAGGCGTTGCCCTTCAGGCCAACGCTTGCCAGCGCAGCCTCGGCCTGGTCCTTGGTCAGGCCGACAAGATGGGGAACCTCAACCTTCTCGGAGGGCTTGGGACCCTTGGAGATTACCAGGTTCACCTTGGTGCCCTTGGCCTTCTTGGTGTTGCCGTTGGGCGTCTGCTCGGCGACCTTGCCCTCGTCGACATCGTCGTTGTAGCTTTGGTCGATGGTGCCGACCTCGAGGCCGGCTTCCTTGATCAGCTCGACGGCAGTCTGCTGGTCCTTGCCCAGCACATCGGGCACGGTGACCTGCTCGCCGCCAAAGAGTCCTGTGGCAAAGGCCACCACGATGCAGATGACGGCAACGGCTGCCACCACGGCGGCGATGATCTTGTTCTTGTTGGATTTGGGCTTTTCGACCTCGTAGGAGCCGGTGGAGCCCGAAACCGAGCTACGGGTGGTATTCTGGCCGCTCACGCCCGAGACGGGACGCACCATGGCGCGCGTCTGATCGGAAAGCTCGCGAGTCTTGGTGGCGCCCAGCTCACCGGGGGCACCGATGATGCGCGTGGGCTCCGAGACGTTGACGGCACGGCCCGACAGGTAGCTGTTGAGCACCTGACGCAGCTCGTCGGCGGTCTGGAAGCGGTTTGTGGGGTCCTTCTCCATGCACTTGAGGATGATGCGCTCAAGGTCGGCGTCGACACCGGAGTTGATCTGGCTCGGCGGAATAGGCAGCTCGTTGACCTGCTTGAGTGCGACCGAGATGGCGTCGTCACCGTCAAAGGGAACGCGGCCGGTGGCGCACTCGTACATCACGACGCCCAGCGAGTAGATATCCGAGGTGGGGCCGAGGTCCTGACCGCGGGTCTGCTCGGGGCTGACGTAGTGGGCGGTTCCCAGCACGTTGTTGTCTTGCGTGAGGTGGCTGTTCTTGGCACGCGCGATGCCAAAGTCCATCACCTTGATGTTGCCGTCGGGCAGCACCATGATGTTCTGCGGCTTAATGTCGCGGTGGATGATCTCGTGCTTGTGGGCGACCGAAAGCGCAGAGCTGATCTGCGAGCCGATCTGGGCGACCTTCTTGGGGTCGAGGGCGCCGTGGCTCTTGATGCCGCTCTTAAGGTCGGTGCCGCGCAGGTACTCCATGACGATGTAATAGGTGTCGCCGTCCTTGCCCCAATCGTAGACGCCCACGATATAGGGGGAGGAGAGACCGGCTGCTGCCTGGGCCTCCTGCTTAAAGCGTGCGGCGAAGGTTGCGTCGCCGGCATACTGCGGCAGCATGATCTTGACGGCGACCGTGCGGTCGAGGACCTGGTCCTGTGCACGGTAGACGGTCGCCATGCCGCCCGTTCCCACCTTATCCTTGAGGAGGTATCTTCCCCCGAGGACCCTCTGTTCCATTCCTGCTCCTAACATAACTATTCGCTCAACGATGTGTGTAGTACCTACGATGTGGCCGCTGGGGCCGTGTGGCGCGTTGCCGCTAACTCTTCGGCCGCGGCGCGCCTCGGGTGTCCGATTCGATCATGGGCATCACGCTCCCTGTGCGGCAAGCGCCGCGGTCAGGACGATACCGGCGATCTTGGCGGCCTTGACGTCATGCTTGTCGAAATCCTCCAAGGCCACCGAGATGGCGACCGTGGGTGAATCGTAAGGTGCAAAGCCAACGAACATAGAGTTGACGTTGGTGCCGCCGGTCTCGGCCGAGCCGGTCTTGCCGGCGACCTTGACGCCGGGGATCTGGGCATCGGTGCCGGTGCCGGACTGGGTGACGGCAAGCATGGCCTGCTTGACCTGGTCGGCCGTGGCGGAGCTGACGGCCTGCCCCAGCGAGCGGGACTGCGTGGTCTTGACCACGGTTCCGTCCGGGGCAAGTACCTGGGCTACAAAGTACGGGTCCATGACCACGCCACTGTTGGCGATGGCGGCGGCAATCACGGCGTTTTGCATGACGGTGGTCTGCGGGCCGGGCGTGTGGTCCATGCCGACAGGCTGGCCGGCGCCGGCCCAGGCGGTCTCCCACTCGGTCATGAGCGACGGGTCGGCCATGATGGAGGCCGCGGAGGTCAGGTCCTGGCCGAGCTTTTGGCCGTAGCCAAAGGCGTTGGCAAACTGTACGAGCGTGTTTGCGCCAACTTCGTTTGCCACCTGGCCAAAGACGACGTTGGAGGACACGGCAAAGGCCTGCTGCAGGCTGATGGTGCCGTAGCTCTCGTTGGCATAGTTGGTGACCGGTGCGTTGCCGATGTCCATGGAGCCGGGCGCCTGGTAGGTGCTGGTCAGGCTGGCGGTACCGGTCTCGAGTGCCGCGGAAAGCGTAACGACCTTAAACGTGGAGCCCGGCGTGTACAGCGCGTCCATGGCGCGATTGTACATGGAGCCGTCCTCGCCGCCGCCCGTCTGCAGCAGGGCATCGATGTTGGTGTTGTCGTAGGTGGGCGAGCTGGCACATGCGAGCACCGCGCCGGTACGCGGGTCGATGACCACTACAGCGCCCTTAAAGCCCTTGAGTGCCTGCTCGGCCGCCGTCTGGATACGCGAGTCGATGGTGAGCTTGGCGGTGTTGCCCGGCTGGGTCTGGCCCGCGAGCGACGCGATGGCATTGTTCCAGCTGGAGTAGTCCTTAGAACCGGTGAGCGTGTCGTTCATGACGCTCTCGATGGCGGTGGTGCCATACTGCTGGCTCACGTAGCCAACCACGTGAGCTGCCAGGTTACCGTTGGGGTAGGAGCGTACGTAGGTGCCGTCCTCCTGCTGCAGCGACTCGGCCAGCGTCACGCCGTCGGACGTGATGATGGAGCCGCGCTGGATGTACTTGGAGCGGGCGATGGTGTGGTTGTTGGTCGGCATGTCCTGATAGTCCTTGGCCTTAATGACCTGGACATAGGTGAGGTTGCCGATAAGGATGGCGAACAGCGCCGTAAAGGCGAGCACCGCGCGGGTTAGACGGTTGGCAAGAGCAACGCGGCCGAGCACACCGGATTCAGGCGTGTCGAGCAGGCGACGGCGCATGCGCGAGCCGACGGAATGGCTGCCGCTGCCGTAGGAAGACGAGGTGGCAAAGCGCGTGCCCGTCGGGGCGGCGGCAGATGCGACCTGATCATCGGTGATGGCGGCCATGGTGCCGGTGCCGGTAAGCTCGGCCTCGCGTCCGGTCGCCTCGTCACCGGCGCGCAGCAGGAGCGCGACGATGATAAAGCTCGCCAGCAGAGAGGAGCCGCCCTGGCTCATAAAGGGCAGGGTGACGCCGGTCAGCGGGATCAGGCGGGTTACGCCGCCAACGATCAAGAAGGCCTGGAAGCTGATGGCGGCCGTAAGGCCTGTGGCACTAAAGGCGGCGAGGTCGGATTTAGCGCGGGCAGCCGTGGTGAGGCCACGCACGGCAAAGAGCATAAACAGGATGAGCACGGCGCCGCCGCCCAAAAGGCCCATCTCCTCGCCGATAGCCGAGAAGATAAAGTCGGACTCGACGACAGGGATGTTGTTGGCCATGCCGTTGCCGATGCCAACACCGACCAGACCGCCATCGGCAAGCGAGAAGAGCGACTGGACGATCTGGTAGCCCTGGCCCTGGGCGTCCTTAAACGGATCGAGCCAAACCTGGAAACGCACCTGAACGTGAGACAGGAACTTGTAGGCGCCCACGGCTCCAACGGCTAAGAGCGCAAGGCCGATAACGACATACGAAAAGCGCCCCGTGGCAACGTAGAGCATCAGCAAGAAGATGGTGTAGAACAGCACGGCCGAACCCAGGTCGCGTTCGAAGACGACGACGAGCAGGCACACACCCCACACGGCAAACAGCGGCAGCAGCAGTCGCAGGCGAGGGATCTTAAAGCCCAAGATCTTGCGGTTGGAGATGGAGAGCAGCTCGCGGTTCTCGGCCAGGTAGCCGGCCAGGAACAGGACGATAAAGACCTTGGCGAACTCGCCGGGCTGGATGGTAAAGCCCGCGATGCGAATCCACAGCTTGGAGCCCGAGATCGTGGTGCCGATAAAGATAGGCAGCATCAGCAGAATGATGCCGATGATGCCAAAGGTGTACTTGTAGCGCATGACCACGTCGAGGTTTTTGACTAGTGCAAGCGTTCCCACCATGAGCGCCACCGAGACAAACAGGATGATGAGCTGTGAGATGGCGAGAGCGGGGGCGAGACGCGTCACGAACGTGATGCCGATGCCCGAAAGTATAAATACGATGGGCAGGATGGCGGGGTCGGCACCGGGCGCCAAGATGCGCACGGCAATGTGGGCCGCGGCAAAGGCGGCAAAGAGGCCGATCGGTACGGCGAGCGTCTCAAAGGAGATGGCAGCGCCCGCGGTGAGGACGTACATCGCATACAGCAGGATGACGGGGAACGCCGAGGCGATGAGCAAGAGCAGCTCGGTGTTGCGGCGACTCATAAGCGGCACTCCCTTTCTAATTCTTATCGGAGGCTTCGGCCTCGGCGGACTGTTCGGCGGTTTTCTCGGAATCTGATTCGGAGGTCGATCCCTGATTGGTGTTGTCGCGAATCGTTTGCGCGTCGATCACCTGGCGGGTCTGCTCCTCGTCGATCTGGTGGCGGTACTTGGATATCGTGTCCTGCGCATCGTCGACACTTGTTTGCGGAATACCCGCCTTGAGGCGGTTTTGCGTGTCTTCGGGCAGGTCGGATAGCTTGATGCTGGTTTCGCATTCGAGCCAGTGGAGCTTGAGTCCGAGTGGCTTGCCGGGCAGGCCGCGCCAGACGGCGACATTGCCCTGGTAGGTACCCAGGTAGTACGAGCCGGTGACACCCGTGTAGGCCCAGATGCCAGCTGCCAGCACAAAGACGAGGGCCAGGATGGCGGCGATAGTAACGTTGCGGCGACGCACGCGTTGCGCCTCGCGCATGACGCCATCGTCAACCAGGTCAACGACTACTACGGTCACGTTGTCGTGGCCGCCGGCGGCAAGCGCCGCGTCCACTAGGTTGTCGACGCAGATTTGCGCGGTTGAGGACTGCGTGGCGATGTTCTCGATATCGCTATCGGGAATCATGCTCGAAAGGCCGTCGGAGCACAGGATCAGACGGTCACCTTCCTCGATATGCAGAGTGAAGTGGTCGGCATACATAGCGGGGTCCGAGCCCAGCGCGCGGGTGATGACCGAACGGTTGGGGTGGACGCGAGCCTCGTCTGCCGTGATTTCGCCGGCGTCCACGAGCTCCTCCACGTAGGAGTGGTCGCGGGTCACGCGGATGAGCGTGCCCTCGTGGAGCAGGTAGGCGCGAGAGTCACCCACGTGGGCGATGGCGAGCGTGTCGTTTTCGATATAGGCGCAAGTGGCTGTGCAGCCCATGCCGGGCTTGCCCAGGCCATTCAAGGCAGCCTCGATTACGGCGGCGTTGGCGGCCTCGACGGCTGCCGCCAGGCGTGCGGCGTCGGCAGACTGAGGAGCTGTCTTGGCAATGGTCTCGACAGCGATAGAGGAGGCTACCTCGCCGGCGGCGTGACCGCCCATGCCGTCGCATACGCAAAAGAGCGGCGACTGCACCAGGTAGGAATCCTCATTGTGCGGGCGCACACAGCCAACGTCGGAGCGGGCGCCCCACATGAGTTGCGTGGTGGTGCCGGCATCATAGGTCGAGTCGGTCTCGATGCGCTCCTCGGTTAGGGGTTCAAAGCTCATGGTCGAGCCGGGGTCTTTGAGCTTGGCCTCAACGGCGGCAACGTCGATCTCGGCTGTGTCACCGGGAGAGACGGTGTCGGTCTCGGCGTTTGATTCGGAATCGCCGGTGTCCGGGGAGTCGGGCTCCTCGGAAACGCGGGCGGTCGACTCGTCATCTTGCGGGCTGACGTCTATAGGCTCGGGCGTCGCAAAGTGCGACGGCGCGGGCGTGTTTTGCGACTGGGCGGCGGGCTCGGCCACGGCATCGGACTCGCTTGCGGGCGCAGGCTGCGGGGTCTTGGGTGCAGGGCCGTCCTCGGGGGATGTCCCCGCCTCGGGCGCCGGCGTAGACGCGGGCGCAACCTTGGATGCCGGGGCTATGGGAAACGCCGGCGCGGCGGGCTCGGGTGCCGCAAACACCGCAGCGCTCTCGTTGATTGCCGCGGCGACGGGCTCTGCAAAGTGAGCCGGCGCCGGGGTTGCTTCGGGCGCTGTGGGCTGTTCCGCAGCATGTGCGCCGATGGGCGCTGCTACGGCATCCTCTTCGTCCTCGTTATCGGCGAGATCCGAAATGTCATGCGTTACATGCGAAAGAGGCAGGGAGAACACGGTGTCCTCGGGCTCCACGGGTGCGGAGCCCGCCGGAGCGGCGTGGGCCGGCGCAGCTGTGGCGGCGGCCGGTGCCTCGGTCATAGTTGCGGACTTGTTCTCCTCGTCGATCATCGACGGTTCACCTTCATGACCACGTCGCCAATCTGGACTTCGTCGCCCTCGCGCAGCGTTGCGGGCTCCACGAGCTGGCGGCCGTTGACGAGCGTGCCGTTAAGCGAGTTGAGGTCCTCGATGATGAGCGCCGGGCCCTGCAGCGAAAAGCGCGCATGCGAGGCCGAGACAAACGGCTCGTTGATGCAGATGTCCGAAGACGGCGAGCGGCCGACGATGACGGGGCCGAGCATGTCTACGTGGATGCCGCGGATACCGCGCGGACCCTTGTCCACATCAATCGTCCAGATAGCCGAGTCGCGGCGCTGCCCGCGCACAAGTCCCACGCCGGTCTTCATGACGGCGAACAGGAAGATATAGAGCAGGGCGACCAGGACGATGCGGCCTGCAAAAAGGACGATATCGATGTTCATAAGCGACTATCCCCTAAATTCAAAGGTACTCAGGCCAAACGTCAGCAGATCGCCGTTGCGCAGCGGGCAGCGCGTAATGCGGCGGTTGTTGACGAGCGTGCCGTTGGTGGAATTGAGGTCCTCGATCGACCAATCCGAGCCCGTAAAGGTGAGCTGGGCGTGGCGGCGCGACACGTTGGGGTCGCGCAGGGCAATGTCGGAAACTGAGCGCTCGCGACCGATGGTCACCTGTGCGGAGGTGATGCTATGGCTCTCGCCGCTCACGACGTCGACGAGCTGGGCGAGCGGGCGCTGCGGGGCGCGAGTGCTCGCCATGTTGGAGGCGATGCCGGCTGCGGCGCCTAGGCCCACGGCGGCACCGGTCGCGGCGGCTCCGCCCATGCCGGCAAGCGCGTCGCGCGAGACG
>ERZ857775.3988-NODE-3988-length-11202-cov-4.742352_pt1 | contig 11202 bp, 11 predicted proteins | sample MGYA00519698_ERZ857775 | MGnify/ENA primary metagenome ERZ857775 (study PRJEB31778, sample SAMEA3449363) | human gut metagenome | biome: human gut; feature: human-associated habitat; material: faeces | place: United Kingdom | collected 2010/2012 ...
CAGCAGCCTTGCACTCTGCCTCGTTGCCCACCATAACGACCTTCAGCACGCCCTCAGCCAGCAGCTTGCTTGCGGCCTCCAGGATGCGGGGGTCATTGCCCTCGGTAAAAACGATCGTCTTGGGGTTCGCTTTCAGCTGGGCTACCAGCGGTGCAAACATATCAGCCATTGTGATTACCTCCGAAATTACTTTGCAGTATGATGGGGCACCACAGATGTGCCCCTCTTTTTTATTTTAGCACAGAGTCTGGAAACTTCAAGACAAATCCGAAATTTTGTGGTATATTTTGTAGGAGGAAATCCCGCGATCAGTTGTTAAGAAATTGTCATTTAGTTTGTGAGAGGTTTAACGAAATATGGATTGGGAAACACTCCGGGCCAACTGCCTTTCCTGCCGCAGCTGCGGCCTGTGCGAGACCCGCACGAATGTGGTGTTCGGCCAAGGCTCCGAACACGCCGAGGTTCTGTTCGTCGGCGAGGGCCCCGGCCAGAGCGAGGACGAGCAGGGGCTGCCCTTCGTGGGCCGCAGCGGGCAGCTTTTGGATAAATATCTGTTCGCCATCGACCTTGACCGCAGCCAGAACTGCTATATCGCCAACATCGTCAAATGCCGCCCGCCGAAAAACCGCGACCCGCTCCCCGCCGAGAGCGAAGCCTGTATGCCGTGGCTGCGGGAGCAGTTCCGCCTGCTGCGGCCCAAGATCGTGGTCTGCCTTGGCCGCATCGCCGCCCAGCGGATGATCCGGCCCGACTTTTCTGTGACCAAGGAGCACGGCACCTTCATGGAGAAGAACGGCATCCTCTTCATGGGCACCTTCCACCCTGCCGCCCTCCTCCGCCAGCCCCAGAACAAGCCGGAAGCCTTTGCAGACTTCGTGGCGCTGCGGGATAAGATCAACGAAGTGTGTGAGCACACCTATTAAGGGCCGTATCACTTTCCCTCACTTTTGCATATCCTAAAGCAAAAGTGAGGTGTTTTCCATGACGAATCTTCGAAACGATTCCGTTGATTTTTTCCTTGGGGCCACGACGCCCGCCGGGTTCAAGGGCTATTTTGAACCGCTGCGCCACGAACCGGGGATGCAGATGTATCTCATCAAAAGCGGGCCGGGCTGCGGCAAATCGACGCTGATGAAGCGGCTGGCCGTCAAGGCCGAGCAGAAGGGGGAGCCTATCCAGCGCATCCACTGCGCCAGCGACCCCGACAGTCTGGACGGCGTCATCTTTCTCGACAAGCGCGCCGCCATCGTGGACGCCACCGCACCCCATGTCATGGAGCCGGACGCCCCGGGCGCAGAGGAGCAGGTGGTGAGCCTGTACCACACACTGGACGCCGACGCCCTCCACGCCCACGCCGACGAGGTGAAGCGGCTCTTCGCCCAGAACACTGCCCTGCGCAGCCGGGCCGCGCGGTATATCGCATCTGCCGGGAGCCTGCTGCTGGACAGCCGCCGGGCTGAGGCGTGCAGTGCCAACTTCGAGAAAGTCCGCCGCTACGTCAAGCGGCTCTGCGCCCGGACTCTCCCCCGCCTGCCCGAGGGGGCCTCGGCCAGCGAAGAGCTGCGGCTGCTGTCGGCCATCACGCCGAAAGGGCCGGTCTTCTACCGCGGCACCGTACAGGCGCTGGCCGACCGGTATGTGGTATTCCGGGATGATTACGGGGCGGTCTCCCGCCTGCTGCTGGAACTCATCCGGGCCGAAGCGCTGGCCCGGGGCTACCACATCATCACCTGCCCCTGCGCCATGCACCCCGACGACAAGATAGACCATCTCTTCATCCCGGCCCTCCGGCTGGCTTTCCTCACCGACAACCGGTGGCACCCGGTGCAGCTGCCCGGCGTGCAGGCCGTCCGGTGTACCCGTTTCGTGGACCGGGAAAATCTGGCGGGCTACCGCGCCCGTCTCCGCTTCAACGAGCGGGCGGCAGCAGAGCTTTTGGAACAGGCCGCCGACCTGATGGCACAGGCCAAAGCCTGCCACGACGAGCTGGAGACTTATTACCGCGCCGCCGTGGACTTCGGCAAGGTGGACGAAGCTGCCGCCCAGTGCGCCGGGATGCTGGGGCTGGAATGATATTCTAAAAGGAAGTGACCCGCTATGTCTGCTTTTCGCCTGCCTGTCCGCCAGCTGGTGGAATTTTTGCTCCGCACCGGCAGCATCGACAGCCGCTTTACCGGCTTCGACCGCGCCAACGAGGGCGCACGCATCCACCGCAAGCTCCAAAAGGCCGCAGGCGAAGGCTACGCCGCCGAAGTCTTCCTCTCCGGCGAACGGGAGGCGGCGGGCATCTCCTTCACCATCGAAGGCCGGGCCGACGGCATCTTCACCGACGAGGCGGGCGTGACGGTCATCGACGAGATAAAGACCACAGCCGTCCCCGCCGACGACATCGCCGAGGACATGAACCCCTGCCACTGGGCGCAGGGAATGGTCTACGGGGCGCTGTATGGCCGTCAGCAGGGGCTGGAAAAGCTGGACGTCCGGCTCACCTACTACCAGATCGACACCGACGACATCCTCCGCTTCGTGCGGCATTTCACCCTTGAAGAGCTGGAAGCGTTTTTGCAGGATCTGCTCGAGCAGTACGCCCCCTGGGCGCAGCGTCAGCTGGCGTGGAAGGAGCAGCGGGGCGTGAGCCTTTCGGCGCTGGATTTCCCCTTTCCGGCCTACCGGCCCGGGCAGAGGGCGCTGGCAGGCGAAGTCTACCGTGCCTGCACTGCCGCGCCGTCTAAAAGCGGCGTCCGGCTCTTCTGTCAGGCCCCCACCGGCATCGGCAAGACCATGAGCGTCCTCTTCCCTGCTCTGCGGGCCATCGGCACCGGCTGCGGCGAGAAGCTGTTCTACCTGACGGCCCGCAACACGACTCAGTCCGCCGCCGAGGATGCCATTGCGCGGCTGCGGGCGTCTGATTCCAAGCTGGCTCTGCGCAGCGTGACCCTGACAGCCAAGGAGAAGGTCTGCCTCCACCCGGATGCCGAGGGCCATCCCGCCTGCCTGCCGGAGCTCTGCCCCTACGCAAACGGCTACTACGACCGGGTGAACACGGCCCTGAAAGCCCTTCTGGACGACGGCACCGGCCGCTTCGACCGGGCCGCGCTGGCCGACGCCGCAAAGCAGTTCACGGTCTGCCCCTTCGAGCTGGGGCTGGATCTGAGCGAGTGGTGCGACGTCATCATCGGCGACTATAACTACCTCTTCGACCCCGTAGTGCATCTGCGGCGGTTCTTCGACAGCGCGGGCGACTGGCTCTTCCTCGTGGATGAGGCCCACAATCTGCCCGAGCGGGCGCGGGCCATGTACTCGGCACGCTTCTGCAAGAGCAGCCTCACCGAGGCAAAACGCGCACTCGGGCGGGGCAAAAGCACCCTCAAAACAGCTCTGAGCAAGGCCGACAAAGCCTTTTTAGCGGGACGGAAAGCGGTCTCGACCCTCGCGCCCCGCCGGGGCAGCACTGCCGCCGAAGAGGACGACAGCGGCCAGACCTCCCTGCTGGAATCTGCGGAGACGCCCGCCATCGAGCTGCCCGCCGCCGACTACGCTCAGGACGGCACGGTGTTCTGCAAGGAGCTTCCCTCAGCCCTGCTGGCCCCGCTGCGGGCGCTGACGGCTCCCTTGCAGGACTGGCTGGAAGACGATCCCGACGCCGAAGCCCACGCGGCCCTGCTGGATCTCTACTTTGAGGTGCAGGACATCCTGCGGGCGTCGGAACGGTACGACGAGCATTTTGCCGCCCAGCTCACCGCCCGGGGCAGTGACCTTGAATTGCAGCTGCTCTGCCTCGACCCGTCCCCCTTCGTGGACGCAAGCCTTTCGGCAGGGCGGGCGGCGGCGCTGTTCAGCGCGACGCTGACGCCGCCGGGCTACTACCGCACCGTCCTCGGCTGTCCCGAGGCCCGGGCCGTGGCGCTGGAAAGCCCCTTCCCGGCAGAAAACCTCGGGCTCTACTGTCTGCCCTCCATCTCCACCCGCTACCGCCAGCGGGACGCCAGCATCCGGCCTATCTCGGACGCCCTCGCGGCGCTGGCGTCCAGCCGAGTGGGCAACTATCTGGCCTTCTTCCCCAGCTATGCCTATCTGCGGCAGGTGTGGGAGGACTTCACCGCCCGCTACCCGGACATCGGCACACTGGTACAGGAGAGCGGTCTGGACGACGCCGGGCGGGCGGCGTTCCTCGAGCGGTTTTCGCCCTGCCCGGAGAAGACGCTTCTCGGCTTCGGGGTCATGGGTGGCATCTTCGGCGAGGGCGTGGACCTCGCGGGCGACCGGCTCATCGGCTGCGCCATCGTGGGCGTGGGCCTGCCGCAGGTGAGTCCCCGTCAGGAGATGCTGCGCCGCTACTACGACGCCCAGAACGGGGCGGGCTTCGACTACGCCTACCGCTGGCCCGGGATGAACAAAGTCCTGCAGGCCGCCGGGCGGGTCATCCGGACGCAGGAAGATAAGGGCGTGGTGCTGCTCCTCGACGACCGCTTTGCCCAGAGCGAGTACGCCCGGCTCTTCCCGAAGCATTGGAGGCATCTGGAGTATCTGAGGGATACGGAAGAGTTGAAGAAAAAGCTGGAAGATTTCTGGGCTGAATAAACACAAAAAGAGGCAGACTCGCATCTGCCTCTTTTTCCATACACTTATCGCTTTGCTTTCGCCGTCTTTTTCCGCATGATGTCCCACGAGGGCATCTGGCTGCGCAGGGTATCCCACGCCGTCATCCGGACGCTCGTCCGGGTGCGCAGACCTTCGAAAGCCTCATCGAGGTACTGCATCTCAGCCACAGCATGCATCGCGTGGTCGGAGACGCAGAGACGGCCCAGCGGGGTCTTACAGAGCGCCAGAACCATGGCGTCCATCTTCCGGCGGCCGGGCGTACCGGCACGGTAGCAGTCGGTGTTCTCCTTGTCGTCCACGGGGATGTGGGCGGCTTTCAGCATCTCGCAGGCCTCCCACGCGGCGTCGAGGACCAGGTCACGCTGCTCCTTCGTCGCCTTGGAGAGGTCGCCGCTGCAGGCGTAGCAGAGATAGCAGGCCGGCAGGATGAGGGCGAGGTGGCACTTGAGCCATCCGTCCATGTCGCTGACGAAGGTCAGCTTGTACTTTGCGCCCTCGAAAGCCGTCTTGACCCTGTAGCGGAAGACGCCCGAAAGGGGCGCGGTAGCCCCGCCGATGGTCATCTCCACACCGACGTGGGCGCTGACGACCTTATCGACATCCCGGTGGCCGCCGCTGCTCTGGAAGCCGAAGGCGATCTTATCCGCCGGGCGCTGCATGGCCTGCATGACCTCCACGGCGTGGGGGTCGTTGCCCACGAAGACGAAGTATTCGCTCCTGTTCTGCTTGAGGATGGGCAGCACGTCGGGCAGCTGCCCGGCCTGCATCGTCACGAAAACGAGGTCGTAGCAGTCGTCCGGGGCCAGCGTGTCGATGGTGGCCACCCGATCCACCGTGGTGCGGCACTGCGCCCAGTGGCGGATGACGAGACCCCTTTGGTCGAGCCTCTCCTTCCACTCGCCCCGCGCCAGCATGGTGACGACATTCTTTTTGTTCTGCAGCAGACGGTGGGCCAGCTCACAGCCCTGCACACCTGCACCATAGACCAGTATCCTCATCTCTGCCTGCCTCCTTATACAGGCCCCACCCGGGGGCCGGAAGTCATCAGTGCTTCAAAAACGAAAAGAATCCCTTCTTCTCATACGGCTTTTCCTCTGCGCCGGTCACGGTATAGCCCGTGTCGGCAATGGCAGCCTTCAGGGCCTCGATGTCCAGCGGCTGGGCCGAGACGATGACCGTCTCTCCCTTAGTGTGGGAGGAAGTCACCTTCTCCACCTGCGCAGTCTTGCGCACCACCTCGTTGACGTGGCTCTCGCACATGCCGCACATCATGCCGTCTACTTTCAGCGTCGTCTGAACCATTGGTCAGTACCTCCTAAGGATCGTCATTCACTGGGCAGACTGCACAAGCCGCCCGTGCGTTTTTCGTCATTTTGTTAGTTTTGCCTAACTTTTTATGGGAAACAAAAGGCCGTCGGCCCCGCGCACCCCTCAGCGCCCGAGGCAAAAGACCCTGTTTCTCTGTTTCCGTCTTCATCATACCACACCGGTATGGTAATTGCAAGCACCGGTTTCTCACAGTACACGGGTGTGGTATATTTCTCCCGTCTCTACGTCTTTCCAGTAGAAGACGCCGTTTTCCAGAATCATATAGCTGTGGGGACTGTTTTCCTTCGGGATGCTCAGGGAGCCGGGGTTGAGGCAGACGTTCCTCTGCCCGAACTCCGTCCACGCCGGGACGTGGGTGTGGCCGTGGAGCAGGATGTCCCCTTCGGCCAGCGGCGGCGGGTTCTTTCCATTATAGATATGCCCGTGGGTGGCATAAATGAGCTTTTCGCCCGCCGGGAGGATGCAGTAATCCGCCATCACCGGGAGATCCAGCACCATCTGGTCCACCTCGGCCTCGCAGTTGCCCCGGACGCAGCAGAGTTTGTTTTTCAGGCCGTTCAGCATCGGGATGACCTCTTTCGGCGCGTAGTCCCGGGGCAGGTCGTTCCGGGGGCCGTGGTAAAGCAGGTCGCCCAGCATCAGCAGCCGGTCAGCCCCCTCCCGCTCAAAGGCCTCCACCATCTTCTTGCAGTAATAAGCCGACCCGTGCAGGTCGGACGCGATCATCCATTTCATGGCATCTTTCCCCTTTTGTCCTGTTTTTGACTTCATTGTAAAGGCTCTCAAACAGAAAGTCAAGCATGGCTCCCAGAGGTCGGAAACGCTTTTCACCTTTTTTATTTTATCCTATCCCCTTGTCAGTGCAGATGTAAAATGATAAAATTTTCCTGTCCGAAAATCTCATTTTGTTAGGAAGGAAAAAACATTATGGAACAAAACCATGACATGGATGAGATCGACCTCCTCGAGTTGGCGCGGCTTCTCTGGAGCCACGCATTGCAGATTGCTGCGGCCGGCATTGCGGCAGCGGTCATCTGCCTGCTGGTCTGTACCTTCGTATTGACGCCCCGCTATCAGGCCTCCGTCAATCTAATCGTCAATTCCCGGCAGGACGGCAATGCTTCCATTACCAGTGACAACATCAACTCGGCCCGGAATCTCATCGACACTTATGCAGTCATCATCAAGAGCAACATCGTCCTGAACGACGTCATCGAGCAGCTGGGTCTGGATATGACCTACCGTCAGCTGCTGGCCTGCGTCTCTGTGGACGGCGTGGGCTCGACCCAGATCATGTCCATCACGGTCACCAACGAGGACCCCGCCCTGGCCGGAAAGATCGTGCAGGCCATCGCCGAGACTGCCCCCGATGTCATCGTGGACAAGGTGGAGGCCGGCTCCTGCAAGGTCGTGAGCGACGTGGAGATCACGAGCAACCCCGTCTTCCCTCAGACGAAGAAGTACGTCCTGACCGCTGCTCTCGGCGGCATTGTGGCGGCCTGCGGCATTCTGGTTCTCGACCACCTGCTCCATGACTACATCGTCGATAGCGAGGACATCCAGAAAAAGCTGGAGCTTCCTGTACTCGGCCTTATCCCGGAGGTGTAATACCATGTGGAATCCGTTCAACCGAAACACCATCTCCAACTCTTCGGCAAGCAAGCGTTCGCTTCAGCTCATCACCCAGAAGGGTATGCCGTTTGCCTACGTTGAAGCTTACAAAGCTCTGCGCACCAACCTGAACTTTCTGTCCGGTTCCGGCGATGTCCACGCTTTCGTCGTCACCAGCACGGTCCCGGAAGAGGCAAAGTCCAATGTGTCGGTCAATCTGGCGCTGGCTCTGACGGAAAGCGGCAAAAAGGTCGTCCTCGTGGACTGCGACCTCCGCAAGCCTGTCCTTCACCGCTATCTGAAGGCCGGACACAATCTGAAAGGTGTCTCCAACGTCCTGTCCCGTCAAGTGGCGCTCTCCGACGCCCTCGTCGAGCTGAAGGACATCCCCAACCTGACGTTCCTGCCGGCCGGCACCACCCCTCCCAACCCTTCTGAGCTGCTCAGCCAGCCCCAGATGCAGGAGATGGTGAACACGCTGCGCGGGAGCTATGACTTTGTCATCCTCGATGCGCCTCCCATCTCGATGGTCACGGATGCCGCCGTCATCGGCCGCATCGTGGACGGTGCTCTCTTCGTCGTCCGCTCCAAGTATGCGTCCACCGACGCCGTCAAGACAGCCCTCGAGAAGCTTCAGGATGCCGGCGTAAAAGTCCTTGGCGCCGTTCTTACCCGTTATGATGCCAAAAAATCGCTCAAGCGCTCGGATTATGGGTACGGATATTACTACTATAATAGTAATTATTCCTATGGTCCCCCCCCCGATGGCATTTCAGAGTCAGCAGCCAAAAAGAGCGGCCTGACGTCAAAAAAGCAGCATAACGGCAAAGAAAAGCATTCCGTACATACGGAGGATGAAGCATGACAGACCTTCATTGCCATATCCTTCCTAACATTGACGATGGTGCCAAAGATGTTTCGATCTCCCTTCGTCTGCTGGAAAAAGAGTATGCAGACGGTGTGCGGAACATTGCTTTTACGAGCCACTTCAACAGTGAGTGGACGACTCCCGATGCATTCCTGCAAAAGCGTGCGGCCGCCTATGAGACACTGACAGCCGCGCTTCCGACCGGACCGGAAGCCATGCAGTTCCGCTTCAAGCTGGGCTGTGAAGTCTACTTCTCCCCCAAGCTCTGTGAGCTGGATGCCAAGGCGCTCTGCATCGGCGATACCTCTTATATGCTGGTGGAGTTTCCCACTACCCACAAGCCCCATTTCATCCGGCAGACCTTCGCCCTCCTGCAGGAGCAGGGCGTTCTGCCCCTCATCGCCCACATCGAGCGATACCCCTACGTCCTCGAAGACCCCACCCTGCTCTACAACTGGGTGGCCGCCGGAGCCTATGTCCAAATCAACGCGGGCGCACTGCTGGATTCTCCAAAACTGCGCCGGACGCTCTGCAAGTTCATCTCGTGGCAGCTTGTCCACGTCATCTCGACGGACACCCACTCCCTGGACAAACGCCCGCCCCGGATGGCAGAAGCCGCTGCTGTTCTGGAAAAGGAGCTGGGCAGAGAGACTGCCTCAAAGCTTTTGCAGAACGGCGACGCACTTTTCGACGATGAGGAGCTGGATGTTTTCACTCCCCACCGGCCCAAAAAGTTCCTGAATTTCTGGATGTGACAGGCCTGTGAGTCCTCTATCCAGCTGAGCTTCCTCTCTATGCTGGTTTTTGTGAAAAGTCATACTTTTTCCTTGACAATCCACCCGTTTCGTGGTATCCTATCGCAGGCCGGTCAAAAAGGCTCTTCCCGTACTGCCCTTTCCGGCCCGCATCCCGGTGCTGTCCGGCGGCGTCCCGTAACACCGCTTTTGCGATGCACCGTATTTCTCAGCACTTCAATAAAACCCGTGTGGATTTTTACAGCATAGATGTTTGCTACTTTTCGCCACACAATGGCCCGCTTCAAGCCGCCGTTGTGTGGCTTTTCTTGTGCGGAAATTTCAGGAAAGGAAGCTTTTTCCCCATGAACGATACTTTTATGAAGACGAAGCCGGTGTTCCCGCTGCTGGTGTCGATGGCTCTGCCCAACGTCATCTCCATGCTGGTGAACTCGCTGTACAACATCGTGGACAGCCTCTTTGTGGCCCAGATCAACGAGCAGGCCATGACGGCCCTCTCCCTCGTGTTCCCCATCCAGAACTTCGTGAACGCCGTTGCCATCGGCTTCGGCGTGGGCATCAACGCCCTCGTGGCCCTTTACCGGGGCGCAGGCGACCACGACAGAGCGGACGCCGCCGCCACCCACGGCATGACCCTCTCGGTGCTCCACGGCATCCTCTGCACGCTGGCAGCTACCGCCATCATGCCCGGCTTTCTGGCCCGCTTCACCGCCGACGGCACCATCGTCTCTATGGGCGTGACCTACTCCACCATCGTCTTCCTGTTCGCTACCGTGAACATGGCCAGCCTCGCCTTTGAGAAGCTCTTCCAGGCCGTGGGCCGGATGAAGCTCACCATGATCGCCCTCATCTCGGGCTGTGTCTGCAACATCCTGCTGGACCCCGTCCTCATCTTCGGCCTCGGCCCGGTGCCTGCCATGGGCATTGCAGGCGCGGCGCTGGCTACCGGCATCGGACAGGCCGCCACTCTCGTCATTTACCTTGTGGTCTACAGCACCACCGAGTCGCCCGTCCATCTGCGCCGGAAGGCCCTGCGGCCCAACCTCTCTCTCGAAGGCCGTCTCTACGCCATCGGTGTGCCTGCCATCCTGAATCTGGCCCTGCCCTCCCTGCTGGTCACCTTCCTCAACGGCCTGCTGGCGGCCTTCTCCGAAAGCTATGTGGTGGTGCTGGGCATCTACTATAAGCTCCAGACTTTCCTCTATCTGCCCGCCAGCGGCATCGTGCAGGGAATGCGCCCCCTCATCGGCTACAACTACGGTGCAAAAGAGCACGCCCGCGTGGCAAAGCTCTACCAGCTCACCCTCGGCATGAGCGCCGTCATCATGGCGGCAGGCACCGTCATCTGCCCCAGCAAGTTGCAGGTTTGGCCTATGTATCCCGAATCGGTTACGCCGAACAGAGCCAGGAACATAGCCACAAAACAGCTGATGAGACAGGGGCTCACGAGCTGCTTGGCAATAGCCTTCACCTGCTCCTTCACCGGCTTTTTCACCGCAGCGCCATCGGAGCCTGTGCTTGCAATGAACAGCATGCCCACTGAGAAAAGAAACACGTTGTAGGGGATGTTGTAGACGGCACCGTAGAGCACCGCATCGTTTCCCATGATTGCGCCAAGCACCGCGAACCCGATAAAACCCGTGTTGCCGAACGAGATGAGATAGGCGTGCGCGCCCTGCGCCGGCCTCGGCACACCTCGGTACACCAAGCGAACGAATATCCAGGCGAAAAGGCACACGAGCACATACAGGACCGTGGAATACACCAGCATCATCATGATAGTGTGCGAATCGGGCAAGTTCGTGTTGCTTAGCACCGAGTCCAAGATCATTCCCGGCAGCGTCACCGTCATAACCAGCTTCGAGAGCAACGTATCGAAATCGTCGTTCATCAGATGGATCTTGCGCGCTATCGCACCAAGCAAAACGATGGTGAACAGGATGAGCATCTGCAATCCGGCATGTTGCAGCACTTCCACGGACAATCCCTTTTTATCTGCCCATCGGGTATACATACGATAGAGCATGGCTGCCCAGT
>ERZ857775.3992-NODE-3992-length-11194-cov-10.751504_pt1 | contig 11194 bp, 6 predicted proteins | sample MGYA00519698_ERZ857775 | MGnify/ENA primary metagenome ERZ857775 (study PRJEB31778, sample SAMEA3449363) | human gut metagenome | biome: human gut; feature: human-associated habitat; material: faeces | place: United Kingdom | collected 2010/2012 ...
TGTTCGTATTCTGTATCGGTCTTCAGGTGGGGCCGTCTTTCTTCTCTTCTTTCAAGAAAGGGGGAATGACACTAAACCTGTTGGCTGTAGGCATCGTAGTGTTAAATATTGCTGTTGCACTGGGGCTTTATTACCTATGGAACGGTCGGGTGGAATTGCCGATGATGGTTGGTATACTCTATGGAGCTGTGACAAACACTCCGGGACTTGGTGCCGCCAATGAAGCATTGAACCAATTGAACTATACCGGCCCGCAGATCGCGTTGGGTTATGCGTGTGCATATCCGCTCGGTGTGGTAGGTATTATCGGTTCTATCATTGCTATCCGCTACATCTTCCGTGTCAATATGGCTAAGGAAGAAGAAAATCTGAAGATTCAAAGCGGGGACGCACACCACAAGCCACACATGATGAGCCTTGAGGTACGCAACGAATCAATCAGCGGAAAGACACTGATTGAGATTAAAGAGTTCTTGGGACGCAACTTCGTTTGTTCGCGTATCCGCCATGAAGGGCACGTCAGTATTCCCGACCACGAGACCATATTCAATATGGGCGATCAGTTGTTTATCGTCTGCTCGGAAGAGGATGCTCCGGCTATTACCGTATTTATAGGAAAAAAGGTGGAACTCGATTGGGAGAAACAAGACCTGCCGATGGTTTCACGCCGTATTTTGGTCACCAAACCGGAAATTAACGGAAAAACGCTCGGTTCTATGCACTTCCGCAGTATGTATGGGGTAAATGTAACCCGTATCAACCGTTCCGGTATGGACTTGTTTGCCGATCCGAATCTGGTACTTCAAGTAGGTGACCGTGTGATGGTAGTAGGCCAGCAAGATGCAGTAGAACGTGTGGCAGGTGTGTTGGGTAATCAGTTGAAACGTCTGGACACTCCGAATATCGTAACTATCTTCGTCGGTATCTTCTTAGGTATTCTTCTAGGCAGCCTTCCGATTGCATTCCCGGGTATGCCGACTCCTTTGAAACTAGGTTTGGCAGGTGGTCCGCTGGTAGTAGCGATCCTTATCGGACGCTTCGGTCACAAACTCCATCTGGTAACTTACACAACAATGAGCGCCAACCTAATGCTTCGCGAAATAGGTATCGTGCTTTTCCTTGCCAGTGTCGGTATTGATGCAGGTGCCAATTTTGTGCAAACGGTAGTCGAAGGTGACGGATTGTTATACGTAGGTTGCGGTTTCCTTATCACCGTCATTCCATTGCTTATTATCGGCGCTATTGCCCGACTGTATTATAAGGTAAACTACTTCACTCTGATGGGATTGATAGCCGGTAGTAATACCGATCCTCCCGCATTGGCTTATGCCAACCAGACAACTGCCGGTGACGCTCCGGCCGTAGGGTATTCGACGGTTTATCCGCTATCTATGTTCCTCCGTATCCTAACGGGACAGATGATATTATTAACAATGATGTAAATCAAGCTTAGCTTATAAATAGTAAAGCCGGCTCTATTCTTTTAAGTAGAATATGCCGGCTTTACTGTTTTATCTCCCTTTATTCATTATACCATATATTACAACTTCAGTTTCTTCACTACAAACTCCTCCACAAAGCGTACCGTTTCTTCTATACCTAAAGAAGAGGAGTCCACACACAGATGATAAGTAGCTGCCGCTCCCCATGTTTTATAACTATAATAATTATAGTATTCCGAACGTTTCTTATCCGCTTTCTCCATCATTTCCTCCGCAGCCTCCTCATCAATATGATGGATCTGACACAACCGTGCAATGCGGTCTTCTTTGGAAGCCGAAATAAAAACATTTACACAACGCGGATGTTCGCGCAATATATAATCCGCACAGCGCCCCACAAACACACAAGATTTTTCAGCCGCCAAATGACGAATGACATCACTCTGTACCTTAAACAAAGCATCATTGCTCAAACAGTTGGTACACGGCATAGCCCCCTCACTAATAAAAGGGAACCGCATTCCGAACAACCCACCGATAATACCTTGTGAAGCCTTTTCATCCGCTTTTTCAAAAAATTCTCTACACAATCCGCTCTCTTCAGAAGCTAGATTGATCAACTCTTTATCATAGAAGTCGATGCCCAAACGGGCTGCCAACTTCTCTCCTATTTCTTTTCCGCCACTACCTAACTGGCGACCGATATTAATGACATAGCTACCGCTCATAGTACATTTTGTTTTATGGTTTGGTAGCAAACATACGAATTATTTCTAAAACTCACATCATCAGACGAAAGTTATATTTGAAAGTTACAATAAAATATCCTTTTATTTCCTGCGTCCGAGACTCATAGAACCCATCGGAAGTAGCCATACGAGCATAACTTTTCCGTTTGCCAAGAATATCCGCCCAATAAGCCGACAATTCGGCTTTTCTCTGTTTCAAGAATCGCCAGGTTGCCCTCGCATTCCACACAATCTCATCATCCTCTCCTTTCTGGATATTTGTCCCGCTACGCAAGATATAGCCTGCATCCGTACGCAACTGCAACCCGAAAGGAAAATCCACATAGCCGTCAAAACGGAAATTATAATAGCGGGTATAGGTATTATTATCATTCAGAGAATTAAGTGAATACTGATAATCCCATGAAGTAGAAAAATCAAACCCTCCCCAAGTGGGCTGATAAGAAGCTTCCATCTCGCAATTCAACCCGGTATCACGTGTTGTGCTTTTCTCCGGCTGTTGACTTCTATCCTCATTAATCATACTGACACGATTACTATGCCTTCCGGAGGTACTCAGTTTTAAAGAAAAATGTCCGAAACGCTTCCACCAGTCAGCACTGCCATATGTATTCCAATTTCCATTGATATTTATAGGGTATGTCTCCCGTCCACCGGTCTGCACATCATAGAGAACAACTTGTGTGACACTGTTCTTCTCCATCTGCCATCCCAGATTGGCGGATATTCCCTTTGAAGGATGTTGAAAACTCACATGCATAGTATGCATAAACATCTGTTTCAAATCCGGATTTCCACGAGTAATATACAACGGATCGCTATTATCCGTCAACGGCATTAAGTCCGATAAAGAAGGCTGCCGGGTTCTTCCGTTATAATTAAGACTGACACGCATTTTCTTTTTCCGCCAACTCAACCATATCATAGGCTGATAATCAATCATACGCATTGTGGTATCCGCATAAAGTTTTCCGACTTTCCGATCAATAGCACGCTTCTGCGGAGTGACACCCAACGAAGCATTAAACATCCAAGTATCATCCGAATAATTAAAGCCTACATTCAAGTCGTGCCCATTACTGCGGCTATGACTCCTATTACTTAAACTATCCACATACCCCGCCTCATAACCTGCAGGCAAATCACCGAAAGAATCCCGGTTTGTCATGGAAGACAATTCATACGTATCACGGTTGTCCCGTTCATACTGTGCATTCCAATTATATGCTGCCCGGAAATGCACCTTCTTGCCAATCGGTTGAGTAAAGCTGACTCCTACCCTCCACTGATTATTTGTCTGAGGAGACTTTATATATTGGTTTCGATAAAGTACCGAATCATTCCCATTCTTGTCTTTCAGCTTGAAATAAGTAGTCTGAGACAGCGAAAAACTCTCATTATCTCCCCATGAATCTGAATTTGTAACATTCAGTCCTAATGTAGTTCCTTTCTCATTCAAACGCCTCATAATCCCAATCATCCAATTATAACGATTGGATTTATTTTCCGAAGCCGAACGGTTTTCACTACGATTGACTTTCATATCCTTAGGTATAGATTCAAAATCAGCAAACAGACTCTCATGATTCACATTAGGAGGAGCATCAAAAGAAGCACTCTGATTACTGCTCTCATTCTCGTTGGGAGAAAGCCCGAAACTCCCGTTGAAATGTATGCGTGTACGCTTATCGACTTTCCATTCTCCCATCAGACTCGAATTCATAGACCGGCTTTTCGAAGTACCCTCATTGGCAGAAGCCGAATACTGATTACCACTCGTCAAATATTGTTCCCGATACATGGAAGTGATATTTCCATTCCGATTCAAGTCATAGTTCACATTTCCGGTCAAAGAAAACTTCTTGCCGAACTTGCGCGTCATATTCAGCCCGACAGAGTTATTGATATTGTCCTTATAAGTACTATTCTGATAGCGATTGGTAGAACGGGCCATAAAAGAAAGATTCTCTCCGTTCTTATTAAAATAGTTCACCTGTCCTTCCAGGTCCTTCTTTTTATTATTTCCATATCCTACCGTCGCATTCGTCAGCCAAGTCTTGTTCAGTTCATCTTTAGTCTGAAGATCAAGCACATACTTTTTCTCTCCAGAACTGATTCCGGTAAACTCTTCTTCTTTTGATTTCTTATCATATACTTTCAGCTTGCTAATCAAGTTTGCCGGCAGATTTTCGAGCGCCGTTTTCTTATCCCCCGAGAAAAAGGATTCTCCATTGACATTGATCTCACTGATAGCCTGACCGTTGTAGGTTAACGAATGATCTTTCTTATTATACACCAATCCCGGAACACGTTTCACCAGATCCTCCAGATAAGAACCTTCGGGAGTTTTATAGGCAGCAGCATTGATAACGGTAGTATCTCCCTTCATCTCCACTTCTTTCAATTTTCCCGTGATTGTCACTTCCCCGATTTGTATATCATCATCCTTCAGTGTGACCACCCCAACATTCACAGACAGCGAGTCACTTAATATGCGGTATGCGGATTCCATTCCCATGAAGGAGACTTTCAACAAATATTGCCTTCTGTTCTGCGGCTGATACTTAAGAACAAAACGACCGTTCTTATCACTTGTCGTACCTTTCACAAAAGTGGAATCCTTTTTCTCCAGAATAACTATACTGGCAGATGGCAACGGCTGTTTTTTATGATTGCCTGTTTCAATAGCCTGTACAGTTCCTCTTACCGTCCTCGCCTGTTGCGCATACGAAATCGTATGCACACAAAGAATAAATAAAAGGATTCCACACAGTCTACAAGTATTCATGTCAATAGTAGTATAAGTCTATATTTTAATTAACCGAAATAACGGAGTAAAATTAAATAGATTTTTTGAAAGCATACTACTTTATTTATTTTATTAAAACTAATTACATTCCAATCACACAAACCACTCAAAAATACTACTTATCCAAAGTCACGTCTACACGTACCTTTTTTTCAACTCTTTTGCCATTCGAAATAGCAATCATTTTGCAGACTGTACTACCTACATTTTCTTTCGCAGTTATAGTCAAGATACCATCTTCCAAAGAAAAATCCACTAAATTATTTTCATCAAATTCAACTTTACGGATTATAGAAACCGAAAGATTATCCGCATCAATTATCTTCTCGTTCAAATCAATCGTTTTTGTTTCTCCGGGAGACAATAATATCTGATTAGTCAGGATTTCCGGTTTATTTGCGTCTTCGAAAAAGGGAATGGAAGGAAACCAAAAATATCTGTGATTCCACTCCGGTTGTTCGTGTGATTCTCCCCACTCAGACCCAAGCCCATTATCTCCCAGCAAAAAGACTTTGGATAATTCCTGTCCATCTGCCGTTAATTTATAAACCCAATTGTATGAATAACTATCACCATAACCATTCCTCCGTGCAGTTACTATAATTTCATCCGTCAATGGATTTACACGAATACCAGCTCCATAAAACACTTGCTGCTTACCATCTTCATCAACTCCCAGTTCAAAAAGATTAGAATTGAAAGTTCGGGAATCAATATCATATTTCACAATAGTCTTAGCCACAGCACTCCATCCACTCCCTGATAATTTTGTCCAATACAACACATTATTCTGAGTACTAGCACAAAGACTGCCTGCATTCCAAGCACCCCAAGAGCTGCCCACGCTTACATTTTCCGGATATGCCATATCTTCCGTTTCCAGAGTCAGCGGATTTACTTTTATAAATTTATCAGAAGCCGCAATCCATATTGTACCATCCTTACTCTGGGTCAGTGTATTAAATGATCCATCCAAACTTCGCTTAACCGTATTAGTAGCCACATCAATAATATATACTTTAGAAGGTGATACAGCATACAAATTTCCATTGGCAAAACACATAGTCCCTACTTGCCCGGAAACACCTTCGACCTTAGCGCCTAATGTTAATTCCTCAATATTAAACTGACGGATTCCATTACTAAGGCTTACGTATCCCAATTTATCATCTACTCCGGCAAAAGAACGTCCGTCGCCGTCCAAATCAATAAATACAGCTTTTTTCTTAAGAGTTTCCGCATCCGTCACTACCAAACGATTCCCCTGCTTGGATACAAAATAAGCGTATTCCCCCCAAATAGTGGCATATTGCGTCGTTGTCCCAAGCGTTTCACCATCATTAGCCGCACGATAAGCACGATACAAAATCGAACCGTCATTCTTAAAATAATTCACCGTACCCTGATCATGCCCAAACCAATCTTCATTAGCAATATAAAAACCATTTTCCGATACTACTGCTGATGGAACATCATCCTCCAAAGCAGGAATTTTACCATCTCCTTTTTCATCGTCAGAACAAGAAGTAAAACCAAACGGCAATGCAATTGCCACCAAAAATCCAAAATACTTTTTCATGTTTCTCTGTTTTTAATTATTATCTATATTTCAACCCTTTTATTCCACCAGCAAATGCAAATCCTCTATCCCGCAGACCTCAGTAGAGACTTCACCAAGCCATCCACAGTTTTGATTCACTCCTGTATACACTTTAATAAAATCAACACCCGGCAAACTCACTCTATTTCCTTTTTTATCAATAGCCCAGTCAATATCAAATGTACTACCTTCATCTCCATTCGGCACATTGTCCGCATACCCCCAATCATAGGCGTAAAGAACCCAATACTCTTCTTCACCTGTTCCCTCATTCACCCCATTGTCGGGCAATAACGTTCCTTTAAAAGTAATGTTCGGGTCGGAAATCCACTGTGGAAAATAGCTATTATCGACATTAAATACATTTTTAGCTATATATCCTTCCCCACCCTGACTATCGGTCCATCTAATATATTCCTTATCGGCTATATGAGGAGCATCATCATCAATCACAGGTTCTTTATTTTCATCTGGTCTGTAATAAGTTATTTGATAATCCTTCATCGTAGTTTCCTTATTATACTCACTTCCGGCCAGTTCATACCACTCATCATCATCCGGCTTACCATTCTTATTTTTATCATAAGCCACCATTACAATACCCGGTTCGCAACTTCCTCCTTTCCTCGTCATATCCGGATTAGGATTAGCTTCTGCATAAAAAGCATTACCCAAAACACGAAAATCACGTTTGCCTGCTATATTCTCAATCGTGTGATCAAATCCCACTACTACATACCCGCCAAATCCTCCTAATGAGATCATCCCTTTTTTATTATTGCCAATAGCAGCCAGCACTTTCTGATTCATAGTTTCCTGTGTGTCTCCTTCTTTCCATGACGGCATACCGTTAACAAACTGTCCCGGTGCAGGACGGAAATCCAATACTTGAGTTATATAAGGCGAATACTTTTCCGGCTCCGGAACACTGCCTTCCTTTTCTTCATCGGAACAAGCCGCAAACAGCCCCCCTACCAACATCATTCCTGTCAGGACTGATACCAATCTTACATCTTTCTTTTTCATTTCATATCTATTTAATAGTTCATATCCTATTGCAGAAGTCCCTGAGTCACAAAAGCAAAATGTCCCGGAATATTTCCTCCTTCCGTTTTCCATTTCAATTTTCCCTCAGGCGAGAAACAATACACCATTCCGGTTACTACATAATTTTGTGCATCAGACATCAGAATCTCTTTCGTCTCAGGATTCACGGCAATCCCATACGGAATCATAATGTCACGATCTGTCCCATCAGTGATGATCCGGTCTGTAATCTGTTCTTTTGTTCTCGTATCCAAAATACCATAAGTAACTTTATTCTGTCCGGAAGCAGCCGTATATGCCACACTGTAATAATAGAGCGAGTCTCCGCTCATACACATTCCCCCTACAGGAATATCCAAACATCGCTTGACTTCATCCGTCCGGCTATCAATTACATACAAGTTCGGCGGTATATTCCTATAATCTCCACGCGAACTGACATAGATATCCCCCCGTTTATCAATAGTCATACGATGCAAATTGATTCCGACATCAATTTTTCCTAACTCATTAAAAGTATTCAAATCAACTACAGATACTGTCCGGTCGTATTCAGGCACCCGGTATCCACCCGAATTGGCAACATACAGTTTTCCATCATGCACCACCATCTCTTCCGGCTGATAACCCACCGGGACTTTTCGAGTCACCTCCAAAGTCGTTGTATCTATTTCCGCCACAAATCCTTTTTCTGCATTCGGGTCTATCTGAACAGGACCGGCATACGAACTGACATAAGCCTTCCCTTCCCAGAATGCCAGATAACGACAATTCGGGACCTCGATTTCTTTGATTCTACGAGCCGTACGCACATCAAAAACGACAATCAGATTGGATACATTAATTACCGCATACACCTTCTGCCCATATACCCGGATGTCATTTCCTACATCTCCCAGTTCCTTCACCACATCAGGATTCCGTTCCGAGAAAATATCGCGGATATAATATCCTGTTGTATAATCAAAATAGTCGAGCGAAGCACGGTTCATCCCCATATTTCCCTCATTCAGTTGATAGAAACCCTTTATGCGACTCCCTACCACCGGAGGCGTCACCCGCACACTATCCGAAAGAAAAATCCACTCATCTTCCCGACAGGCCGAAAAGACAAGAAAAAGCAGTAAAAGATATATAAAATGTAACTTTCTCATAAACTAAGACTGACAACTAACCGGAAATTCCGTCCCGGCATCGGATAATTGAGTACTACATCACAATATTGATTCAACGCATTATTCATTTCAACGGAAGCCTTCAACAGATAACGGTCACGAATACGAAACTCTTTTTGTAAAGAGAAATCATGAGTATACCACGGCTCCACATAATTGCGTGGAATATTATTCACAGCTCCGTTATAACGTTCACCCACATAAATAAAGCTATAATTCAGGGTCCATGAACCGTATTCCGCTCCGGCAATCAGAGAACCGCTATGCCAAGGAGTATAAGGTATCTGGTCACCATAAGAAGACAACTTCTTCCCATTCACTTTCGTAAAATCCTGTGCTTTCGTAAATGAATAGCTAAGATTGGTATGTAACTTCACCAGGCCGATATGCCCTGACACAGCAGCAGAGACATCTACTCCTTTGCTCTCTACTTTCCCCATATTTGTCATCATCCACCGGAAACTACTGCCGGTAGGTGCTGCAATAATCTTATCGGTAATAGCCGCATAATACACATCCGCCTGTACGGACACTTTATCTATCCATCCCGATTTGAATGTTTTCTGATAACTTCCACCGACATTTAACTGATCGGTAAATTCCGGATTCAACTGGCTGAAACCTATTTGCGCATAGTAAAGGTCATTGAAAGTAGGCAAACGGAAAATACGTTTATAGAATGCACGCAAATTGAAGTCATGATGGCGGAAGGGCTTATATCCGACAATAAGAGCCGGAGAAAACTCCGATTTGTCAGGAGCCTGTACATTGTTACGAACCCTCTCAATGACAAATGTACCCAGTACATCCGCCTGCAATTTCCATTTTCCCAGATTCAAGGCAGTAGCCAATGCCGCCCAAGCGGTATAACGCTGCGGGAACGTAAAAGGTGTCCCCACACCGCGCATGACAGCATTCAACTTGTTGTATTGAAAATCAACGGAGAAAGAGATATCCCAAACCGGCAGAATACTATACATATTCACCAGCGACAGATACCAGTCCTGTTGATAATAGGTATTATCAAACTGCATTTTCTTCGTCACATTCTCTTGTAAGAACTGAACCGTATCTCTTGACAGATAATGTGTATAGTCGTAAGCAAACTTCCCGTTCAGCTGCAACTTATATTTCGGAGTAACATCTTTTACAAATGTGGCTTGTGCAAAGAGATTCTTATCTCCCTGCCGTTCTCCGTTTTGCCAGACATTCTTTACGATAGCCCCCGGTAATCCCCGCTCCGAATCATAATAATACAACTTTGCCTGCCAATAACCATCCCGGACGACACCATAAATTCCCGCCTCTATACGATAAGCTTCAATATCACTATTCCAACGGGTCGCAGTCGTATCATACGCAACTTCACCAACTTGATTCAGACGTTTGTAACGGAACTTATACTGTCCATCGGATTTCATATATTCCCCACTCAGGCTCAGACTCAGATCATCATTCAGCTTTTGTTCCAGACGTACGGAAGGATTAATCAGTTGAATACTTCCCGCTTTATAACGCACCAATAGATTGGTTTTCTTCCCACCTTCAAATCTGGGTTTCCTCGTTTTTAAATAAACGGCAGAAGCAGAGGCGAAATCTTTAGCGGACTGGAATATTTCACTTTTCTGACCATTATACAAAGAAAGCTCCTCCAAATCATCCAAAGAAAAACGCCCTAAATCAACGACTCCATTTTGCGAATTACCTATCTGGATACCATCATAGAACACACCGACATGATGCGATCCCATATTACGTACATCAACCGTCTTCAATCCGCCCATACCACCGTAATCTTTAATCTGCACACCGGAAAAATAACGTAACGCGTCAGCTACGTTATGGGTATTCAACCGTTCCAACTGTAATCCCCCAAGCCGTTGGGCCGGAATCACTTCCTTGTAAGGCTTGGCTGTAATTACGACCTCATTTAAATGGTGCAAGCTGTCCAAACGACCTTGCGCCGCTACCGATAAATGAAGCCCTAAGCAGCTTACTGCCATCCATGCTATTCTCCAAATGAATTGTCTTACCATTCCGTCCGTTTATTTTTCAACAACAATAAACTTCCGAGATACCTACGTCCAAAGACAGAAAAGGGCAGTCTGCTCCCATTCAACAGAGCATAAATCAGTATCCTGCCTAAGCAGGCGACTATACACACGGCACGTCGTTACACAACGGCTACTATAATATGATTGAATAAAAAAACTGCACTCTTCAAACTCTAATCCCGGAAAGTTTCAAGAATTCAATTCTGGCAGGTCTTCTGACTTACTCCATTTTCCTATCGCCCTTCCCATCTCTCCAAAGCGAGACAGTGGATTTGAGTATTGTAGGAAAACTTTTGGCGGAGCTTACAGCAGCGGGTC
>ERZ857775.3997-NODE-3997-length-11183-cov-15.983016_pt1 | contig 11183 bp, 3 predicted proteins | sample MGYA00519698_ERZ857775 | MGnify/ENA primary metagenome ERZ857775 (study PRJEB31778, sample SAMEA3449363) | human gut metagenome | biome: human gut; feature: human-associated habitat; material: faeces | place: United Kingdom | collected 2010/2012 ...
CTCATCTGGAAAGAGATCATATTTATATATAGTATATTTTATTCCATCCTTGTTTTTGGTTTGGCGGAGCAGTTTCGAAGCGGTCGATCTGCCCGATTTCGCCGTCGGTCTGAAGTGCGAATCTGTTCTTAAAATGCGCATTTTGCAAGACTTTTTTATGCATTTAGAGCGTAATTGCTGATGATTTTTTTGCGAAAAATTAATTAGGATAAAATCTTTTTATTATTTTTGCAACAGAGAGAATCCTCTTTCCTCGTCAAATCGCGAGGGGGGGGGGATTTTTCCTTAGCACCGTTCTCGTGCCAAGTCGATAAAATCCCGAAACTCGAATAAGTAATTTTTTGGAATCCGTCCAGGGTTTCATTATGTAGATTGTATCGACTGTTTTAAGTATGGCATTTCATTATGCTTATCACATCCGAAAGCCAAACCGGGAAGCCGGTTCATTAAATCTCATCCTATGAAAAAGTTGTACCTATTCTTTCTGGCCATGCTCTGCATGGCAGGAGCGTCCGTACTGAATTCATGTTCGGACGACGATTCCACTCCATCCGGCAACCCCGATATGCCAGAAAGCGGGAATGCCCTGATCTGCAACGGTGTCGTGCGGGAAATCAAATCCGCCGTCTACACGGTCGAGACTCCCGGAAACGGCGAAAAGGCAGATGCTTCGGAAGCGGCCTCCGTCTATACGATCTATCTTTCGCCGACGGCAGGGCTTGTGGATGTGGATGGCATGCTGATCGCCGACGATGCCGTGAAGATCACCGTCAAACAACCTTCCGGAGCCGTCGATCTTACGGCTGCCGGCAACGGAATCGCTTATGGGGAGATCGACGTGAACTCCTCGAACGTCGGAGAAGCCTCGAAAGCGGATCTCTCGGTCGAGTTCCTCTCGGCCCGCGTCGCCCGCATTTCGGCCGCAATCGAAACCGGCGGAAAAACGCTGACGGTCGCCTATTACGGACTGTGCAAGAATTCCGACGCTGCGGAGGAGGGAGATGACGCAGACAAGGTGCTGCTGGATAAAGTTCCGCTGTCGTGGTACCTCGGCCCGGTCAAGGGCGTGGAGTCGCACAACTATTATATGGCCTTTACGGATGCCGAATATACCGTGGCCAAAGGGCAGGTGACGCTCAAAGAGGCGGGTTACCTTTTCGTGGCCGATCTCTATGCGGTTCCGGGCGAAGATGCCTATACGCTTCCCGAGGGCGAATATATGGCCAGCCAGCTCAACGAGGATCACACGTTCACGGCCCAATATACCGGCGTTCAGTATATCGACGCCGAAGGCAATAAGACCCAGTTGTCGCTGGTTCCGGGAGAGCCGTTGAAAGTCTCCCGCGAGGGTGACGTCTGGAGCGTTTCGCTTCGTTTCGTCGATACGGACGGTTCCGAAAAGAGCATCGTCTACGAGGGACAGCTCCAGATCGTCGATCAGCCGGAGGACGGCGGCTTCTACCTGCCGCAGATCGGACGCGACGTGGAAGTGGTCGGATTCAGCGCCACCGCGACCTATTACGGCAACATGCTCGAAGCAGGTACCGGCATGATGCAGATCAACATTTACGACGAAACCTACGACACGGAGGAGGGGCAGGGCGGTCTCGCCGCTGCGCTCGTCGTATTCAACGACCTGTTCGGCAATCCGAAGGAAGCCGTGATCAAGCCCCACGAATATCTGGCCAACACCTCGTTCCAATGGGGGTCGTGGATGCCCGCCGTGGAAATTCCGATGGAGGGGCTGGTATTCCCGCTCGGCACTTATGTCCAGTTGGACGACGGAACCTCTTTCGGACAATTTTCCTACGGAAAGGAGGGCATCATCAAGATCGAGGCCGCCGGTACGGCCCAAGGCGAAGACGGCAAAATAGAACCGGTATACAAGATCGAGTTCAACCTCACCTCGAAGGACGGCTTTACCCTCAAGGGCTCGTACACCGGAGTCATTCCGATCACCGACGCATCCGACGACAAGTCCGATGACGACGGCACCTCGACGCTCGAGCGTGACTACGACATGGATCTGTCGAAGATCAAAAAGGCGCATTACTATACTTCGGATCAGGTCTATATCCAAGGCATCGGCTACAAACCGATCAGTTCCTACGGATGCGGTCTGCAATTCATCAATATCGGTATCGAATGGGTAGGAGACCATCTCGAAGACTTCGTGGATCGCGAGCCGGGCGGTGACATCGTCCGTGTGGAACTTACCACCGAGCCGGGCAAGGAGAACGAAATCACTCCGGGAACCTACGAGGTGACCGAACAGCGCTGGCCGGCATACATCAAACCCGGCGTCATGATGCGCGGCATTATGCTGGACGGCGGTCTGCATGGCAGCCGGTGGATGCACCAGACTTATTCGATGTGGGGAGATGACAACAAGATCTTCGAATACATGGACGGACACGCCCTGCTCTACGACGGTCAGGTTACGATCACCAAGGTCGAGGGCGAAGGCAAGGAGAACTGGTACCGGTTCGAGGTCGACGGCATCTGCGTGCGCAAGCATCATGTGCGCGGAACGTGGGAAGGCCCTGTCGTAAGCCAAACGGGGCGTGCTGCGGCAGAGAAGGATCATCTCGAACCGCCCAGACTGCTTCGCCGCCTGCCGGCTCCGTCGGTTCCGATGAGCCGTCTGGCCGAAGAACTGCCGGGCATCATGTTCCGCAAGGCCGGAATGACCGAATGACAACAGAAAAACCGGATAGCGCGGGGTTTTCCCGAACCCCGCGCTATTAAAAACAATCGTTATGAAAAACTCGACCCATTACAGACTGCGCGCGCTGGCGTGCGCGTTGCTCGCATCGGCAGCCATGCTGGGTGCATGCGATGACGACGATCCCAACGACGATCCCGACCCCGGGAAGAAGCCTCCTGTAACTCTGACCGATCAAATCCAGTACGACGGAGGCGATCTCGTCGGCATCAAGTCGGCAATCTATGTCGCTGAAGAAGACGGCAGCCACACCTTTTATCTCTCGCCGACCGAGGGGCTGATCAATGCCGAGCAGATGAAACAGGCCGACGATTATCTGCGCGTGATGGTGGAGAGCCCCAAGGGCACCGTGAACACGGCCTCCGATCCGTTCGAAATCGAATACAAGGATATTTCGGTGAAAAAGACGACGATGAACGACGTCGCGAGCGTAGAACTCTCCGCCGATCTGGTGACGGAAACCCGGCTCAATCTCTATACCTACGTCGAATTGAAGAGCGGCAAGACGCTGATCGCCCGTTACCAGAATACCTGTACGGAAGAGCGTGACGTCGAACTGACGAACCAATACGAGATCGACAATCGGATCGCCGCCGTCGGAAGCGTCGTCGAGTGGCGCAATGTCCGCGAAGGCAACCGCCGCTTCTGCCTCTACGAGCAAGAGGGCCTGGCCGCTCCCGAGGAGGGGGCTGCGGGCGTGGAGATTCTGCTTGCCGAGGAGCTGTTCGGAACGGCGGAAATCGACCTTGCGACAGCTGATCCCGCGAAGGTGCAGATTCGCTGCGGTGAATTCGCAACGGGCGCCGGGACGACCGGAACGCTGACGGCGAAGTACCTGACGGATAAATTCGGCACGATCGAGGGGCTCATCGTCGCGCTTGACGCTTCGAAAGACGGGAAGCGCCTGCGTGCCGCCTACGAAGGCACGTTCGCCGGAGGCTATGCGGCCACCAATACGATCAAGGTGACGGAGTCGGCAGCCGAGGCCCCGATCGCCGCGCTCTTCTCGCAGGAGCCGCAGGTCGGCAGCTACGTATTCGCTTTGGGCGATGCCGAAACGGCCGCAGCCCCGGCCGATCTCGCCAAAGGTCATTGGGCTGCGTATGTGCGGGTGCTGGCGGCCAAGTTCGACGGCGTGATCGACGTTGCGGCGCAGACCTCCGATTACTGGTTCCGGCTCTACGGCCACAAGACCTATCAGACCTACTACGGCGAGGATGCGGGACTGACCGGTACGATCGAGACCCATCCCAATCCCGCTGGCGGCAAGGAGATTTATCTGCGGGTAAATCTGACGCTGAAAAACGGCATCGGGGTCGAAGCCGAATACTACGGTGTGCCGACGGCTGCGACGGCCGACGCAATGGATGAAGAAACATTGAAGCCCGTCAAACCGTTCGAGCCCTATATCAAATTCCTGGACAAGGATAACAAGGACATGCTGTATTGGCCCGTTACGGCGATGGAGGTGCGGCACGACCCGGCTTATCGGGATAGTTATACCGGCGATCTGCTATCGGGATATTGCTTCTATTTCCGGAATGCTTTCACCGAGAGTATCGATGCGGATAATAATACTACTCCGATGTTTTTCCTGCCGGACAGCTACCTCGACCATGAAGGAGAGATCGACCTGCATGCGGAAGGCACGAATTGCAAATGGAACCTCAGGTTCCAGTATAGGTATCTGTCCTCATATAACGGGTACGGATATTCCGACAAGGATAAGTCCTGCATGCGGTGTCCCGAGAAGGCGGCAGTGACCGTCAAGCAGGAGAACAAGGAGTGGATCTTCAAATTCTCGATGGTCGATTGGGTAGTATTCAGTACATGGAACCCTGATCCGACCGGAACCGGAAACACCTTGATCATCGAATTCCGGGGCAAGGCTGCCAAGTATTCGGGCTCGAAGCCGAACGACCTTGCAGACGATTTCTACAAATAGGCTGCGATCCGGCCGGTTCGGTGACCGGACAGGCGGATGACAGCCTCCCCCCCCCTCCCTCCGGGCTTCCGGAAGGGGAGGGGATATGTTTCGGCTCCGGGCCGGAACACGAAGACGGCAAATTTTCTATAATCAATTTTTTTACCAGCGTTAAAATGGCGCATTTATGACCAAAAAAATCTTTCTATCATTGATGGCTGTTCTCGGCCTGCTCCTGTCCGCCCATGCGCAGGAACGGGAAATTACGGGTTCGGTCAAAGATCATGCGGGGGCCGGCATCGTCGGCGCCACCATTCTGGTCGAAGGCACTACAAAGGGTACGACCTCCGGTGCGGACGGCAGTTTTTCGATCAAAGCCGCACCGGACAATGTGCTGGTCGTGTCGTTCATGGGTTATCAGTCCCACACGATCAAGGTGGGGACGCAAACCCGGATCGACGTCGTGCTGAAAGAGAACACACAGGCTATCGACGACGTGATCGTCGTAGCGTTCGGTACGGCAAAAAAGGAGGCTTTCACCGGTTCGGCGACCGTCATCAAATCGGACGACATCGTCAAGTCGCAGCAGTCGAACGTAGCGCAGGCTCTGGCCGGAAAGGTCGCGGGCGTGCAGCTGACCAACACCTCGGGACAGCCGGGAGAGAGTCCGAAAATCCGCATCCGCGGCTTCAGCTCGCTCAACGCCGGCAACGATCCGCTCTGGATCGTGGACGGCATGCCCTACTCGGGTGACCTGAACAACCTCAATCCGAGCGACATCGAGTCGATGACCGTGCTGAAGGACGCCGCCTCGAACTCGCTGTACGGCGCCCGCGGCGCCAACGGCGTGGTGATGATCACCACCAAAAAGGCCAAGTCGCAGGAGGCTCACGTGACAATCGACGCCAAGTGGGGCGTCAATTCGCGCGCCGTCCAGGATTATGCGTACATCACCAACCCGGCACAATTCTACGAACTGCATTACAGTGCGCTGAAAAACTACTATGTCAATTCGGGAATGAGTATCGGCGAGGCCCATTTGCGCGCCAATACGAATTTGACGGCCAATGCGAATGACGGAGGTCTGGGCTATATGGTCTATACGGTTCCTTCCGGGCAGGAGTTCATCGGCATCAACGGTAAGGTCAATCCCGCTGCGACTCTCGGCCGCCGTCTCGTCTATGAGGGCAAGGAGTACTACATCCGTCCCGACGACTGGACCGATGCGGCTTTCCGCTCGTCCCTGCGTCAGGAGTACAACGCTTCGATCTCCGGCCAGACCGGGAACGCCTCGATCTACGGATCGTTCGGCTATTTGAACAACGAAGGTATCGCCTACAACTCGGACATGGATCGTTATACGGCCCGTCTGCGCGTGGACTATCAGGCCAAGAAGTGGCTCAAGTTCGGCGCCAATGCCAACTACACGCATTTCCGCTACAACCAGATCGACGACAGCGGCGCCGGTAACTCGTCGGGCAACGTTTTCGCTTATACGACGGCCGTCGGTCCGATCTATCCGCTCTACATCCGCGACGGCGAGGGTAATGTCATGTACAACGAGGACGGCATCAAGCTCTACGACTACGGCAACGGCGACAATGCCGGTATGGAGCGTTCGCTCTTCCCCAACAGCAACGCCCTCTCGGATTCGCGTCTCAACAAACAGGAAGCCGAAGGCAATGCTTTCAACGGTACGGGATATATCGACGTCACTTTCCTCAAGGATTTCAAATTCACGTTCAACGCCGGCGTTTCGCTCGACGAAACCCGCTCCACCTCGGTTACGAATCCCTGGTTCGGACAGTTCGCCAGCGAAAAAGGCATGGTCTCGAAGGGCCATCAACGGAATTTCGACCTCAACCTACAGCAGATTCTCAACTACACCAAGCAGATAGGCTCGCACAACATCAACGTGATGCTGGGCCACGAGTCCTACCAGAACCGCATTTACACGCTGTCGGCCACGAAAAGCAATATGCTGACGCAGGAAAACGACGAGCTTGCCGGGGCGATCATCGACAAACAGGGAGCCGGCTCTTACCGGGTTGAGTACAACAACGAGGGTTATTTCGCCCGTGTCATGTACGATTACGCAGGCAAATATTTCGCCTCGGCCTCCTATCGCCGCGACGCTTCTTCGCGCTTCCACCCCGACCACCGCTGGGGCAACTTCTGGTCGCTGGGCGGCGCATGGATCATTTCGAAAGAAAATTTCATGGAGAGCACCTATGAATGGCTCGACAATCTCAAGCTGAAGGCCTCGATCGGCTCGCAGGGTAACGACAACATCGGTAACTTCCGCTACACGAACACCTACACGATCGAAAACGCCAACGGAAAGGTCTCGACCGTCTTCAACGCCAAAGGATCCGAGAACATCACCTGGGAGACCAACTCCAACTTCAACGCCGGTGTGGAGTTCAGCTTCCTGCGCGGTACGGTTTCCGGAGGCGTCGAATATTTCCTCCGCAAGACGACCGACATGCTGCTGTCGTTCCCGGTAGCTCCGTCGCTGGGCTATTCGTCCTACTACGCCAACGTGGGCGACATGCGCAACAGCGGCGTCGAAATCGAGCTGAACTTTACGCCGATCCGACGGGAGCATGTCCAGTGGGACATCAACCTCAACATGACGCACCTGCGCAACAAGATCACCATGCTGCCTTCTGAACGACGGACCAAACAGGTCGATGGCTACTCCGGTTACGTGAGCGGCTCCACTTTCTTCGGAGAAGGGCTTCCGATGTACACTTTCTACATGAGGAAATATGCCGGTGTTTCGGACGAGGGCCTTTCGATGTGGTACATGAACGAAACCGACGACAAGGGCAACCCGACGGGCAAGCGCGTTACGACGACTGAATATGCCAAGGCGTCGGACTATCTCTGCGGCGACCCGATTCCCGATCTCTACGGCGGTTTCGGCACGAGTGTCAATTTCCGGGGCTTCGACCTGAGCGTGGCCTTCACCTACCAGATCGGCGGTCTGGCTTACGACTCGGGATACTCCGCGGCGATGTACTCGCCGGCCAACAAGACGACGGGTATGAACTGGCACAAGGACATCCTCAATGCATGGTCGGCGGACAATGCGTCGTCGAACATCCCGCGCCTGCAGTATGAAGACAAGGATCAGAACGGTATGTCTGATCGTTTCCTTACGGACGCCAGCTACCTGAACCTACAGAACATCAACTTCGGCTACACGCTGCCGTCGAATTTCACCAAGAAGGTCGGAATCGAGAAGGTGCGCGTCTACCTTGCCTGCGAGAATGTCTGGTACTGGTCCAAACGTCAGGGATTCGATCCCCGCTACTCTTATTCGGGATCGACGAGCCAGGCCACCTATTCGCCTGTAAGGACGATTTCGGGCGGCATCAACATTCAATTCTAATCGGCCTCAAACACTTTACGACAAACGACATGCATATGAAAAAAGCGACAAACATAACGCTCGCGACGCTGGCGGCAGCTTTGCTGGCAAGCAGCTGCATCAAAGAAGCCGACCCCTATGAAATAGCTACCGAGGATCAGGTCACCCTCGAAACGCTGATAGAAGGCATTCCGGCCTCGCTCGTACAGGCCGGTTCCGCAGGCTATGCAAGCGAAGGCCAAGCCTGGGATTTTGCCCTGCCGGCCATCCATATCGCCACGGAATCCATGACGGGCGACGTCGCCATTGGCGGCAATATCGGCTACGACTGGTTCGCACAGTGGGGAACCAACGAAGCGCTCGGCGCCGACTATGCCGTGGGTGCGCTCACGTGGAACAACTACTATGCGTGGATCATGGCGGCCAACAACGTCATCAAACAGATCGACGCCTCGGATTTCGCGACGCTCGACGCCACGCAGAAGTCCTATCTGGGCTTCGCCTACGCCTATCGGGCCATGTTCTACCTCGATCTGGTGCGTCTGTACGAGTTCAAGGAGAACAATTACACTGAAGCGCCCGGGGTTCTCGGGCTGGGCGTGCCCATCGTACTGCCCGAGACTACCGAGGCCGAGGCCAAGAACAACCCCCGTGCCAAGGTCGACGACATCTACGATCAAGTGATCTTCCCCGACCTGGACAAGGCCGAAGAACTATTGAGCGGCTTTACTGCTCCCGACAAGTATACGATCAGTCCGGCGCTGGTCTACGGCCTGAAAGCCCGGGCCTGGCTTGAGCGCGGTACGGCCAAGAACGACGCCGAAGCCTATGTTTCCGCCGCCGAGTACGCCCGCTTGGCCATTAACGCCAGCGGCTGTACGCCCCTGACGCAGGAGCAGTGGGAAGACCCCTCGAACGGCTTCAACAGCGCCACGGCGAACAATGCCTGGATCTGGGGCCTCGCCCTGCCGAGCGAAAGCGTTGCCAACCTGTTCTGCTTCACGGCGCACATGAGCACGGAGAATGCGTGGAGCGCCTACGGAAACGACGCCTGCCGCTGCATCAACAGCAACCTTTACAACAGTATCGACCTGCGCGACTTCCGCCGCCATTCGTGGCTCGATCCCGACCGCAAAGACCCGGAGAAGGAGTCCTACGACTACAAAAGCTGCCGCAAAGAGGGGAAGGAATACTTCAATGAACTGCCCGATTACGCGAACATCAAGTTCCGTCCGGCGCAGGGCGCTTATGAGGATTTCAAGGTCGGCGGAGCCGCAGACCATCCCTACATGCGCGTCGAGGAGATGTACTTCATCGAGGCCGAGGCCAAGGCGCATGAAAATCTTGGCGAAGGAATTCGGCTACTCAATGAGTTCATGAACAACTACCGCATTGTGGGCGGAGGTTACGACTGTACGAACATGTCGTCGTCGGTTGAAAATTTCACCAACGAGCTGATGCTTCAGAAGCGCATCGAGTTCTGGGGCGAAGGCATCGTCATGTTCGACATGAAGCGGCTCGACATGTCCACCCGACGGGGCTATGTGGGAACCAACTCTCCTGCCTCGTACCGGCTGAATACGGAAGGCCGTGCACCCTACTGGAACTTCGTGATCTCGCGCGGTGAGACGCAGAACAACCCCGTCATCGCCACGCAGAACAATCCCGATCCTTCGCAAACGGTCAAGCCGTGGAACGGGTGATGACCATCTGCGATCAAGCTGTCAAATCTAAAAGCAAATTACCGTGAAGACATTCAAGCATATATTACCGTTCCTGCTGGCACTTCTTGTCCTTGCCGGCTGCGAGGACGACGTGAACTATACGCAGGGAACCGCGGAGAATCCCGATTGCTACGGTGTCTACTTCCCGAAGAAGCAGGCTACCCGGACCGATCTGGAGTTCGAACCGGGAACCCAGACCGAAGCGACCTATACGGTCAAACGGCGCAACACCGTGGATCCGATCGTCGTTCCGGTCGTCGTGAAGTCCAACGTCGAGGATATTTTCGTCGTCGAGCCGATCGCATTCGATGCCGGAGAGGACGAGACGACCTTTACGATCAGTTTCCCCAAGGCCCAAATGGGCACGACCTACACTTGCGATATCAACATCGAAGATCCGCGCTACGCTTCGATCTACGGTGCCGATAAGGTGAACCTTTCGATATCGCTCGTGCTGGCCAAATGGGAATTGGTCACCGACGAAAAGACCGGTGAGACCAAAGGCCGCTACCGCGACGACATTCTGGGCAACTTCGCGTCGATAGACAACCCCAATGCTAATCCGAACCCCGAAATCGAACTCGAAATCTACGAGCGTTCGGACAAGAAGGGCTATTACCGCATGAAAGCCTACACTCCGGAGCTGATGAACATCTTCGCCGGAGGACAGGTAAACCACGAGAACCGCAACGTCTGGACCTATGTCGATGCCTCGGATCCGAACAAGGTCTATTATCCCTACCAATCGACCGGTCTGACCCTCTTTTCCGATATGGGTGAGTGGTACATCGCATCGCAGACACCGGAAAATTTCGCCATGGACGAATCAGCCGGACAATATGGCACGCTCAATAACGGCGTGATTACCTTCCCGGCGCAGGGTATCGTGCTCGAACCGAGCGAAGGTGAATATGCCGGAAAATTCTTCTATGCCAACGCAAACGGTCTGCAGCGGATCATGCTTCCCGGAGCCAGGGTCTACGATTACTCGGTGGCCCTCACCAAAAGCGAACCCGCAGACGGTGTCGTCGAAATCGGCGCCACCCTCTCCGAGGACACCCGAGAGTTCCGCTATGCGATCTTCACGGGCAATTTGAGCGACGGCGAGGCGAGCCTCAAGGCACAGGAGATGGCCGATGGCAAGATCGCCGCGGAACTCATCAAGACGATCACTGCTTCGGGGACGATTTCCGTTCAGGATCTGGAAGGCGGCACCGGCAAGTACACGCTTGTAGGCTGCATCTACGGTTCGGACGAAGAGGCGAATCCGGAGGGCGGCGAAACGGCGTCGCAGAATCTGAAAATGCAGGGCTACGCCTCCATTTCGTTCGGATATATCGCCAAGGGCGACGAGGACAAGGTTTCCGTCATTCTCAACATCGGGCTCGAAGCCACGAACGAATTCGCGGGACAAGGCATTACGACGGACAATGC
>ERZ857775.4000-NODE-4000-length-11175-cov-11.158903_pt1 | contig 11175 bp, 8 predicted proteins | sample MGYA00519698_ERZ857775 | MGnify/ENA primary metagenome ERZ857775 (study PRJEB31778, sample SAMEA3449363) | human gut metagenome | biome: human gut; feature: human-associated habitat; material: faeces | place: United Kingdom | collected 2010/2012 ...
ATTTTATTCACAAATTTGTGGAGGCGAAAAGCCTATTTAATCAGCGTTTCCCTAGCTCACTAAAGGTTACCAATCGGTGGGGCAGATTACAGCGACGAAGCCAGGAAGGCCATGAGGAGGAGAAGGAGGAACATCTGCCTGTTGTTTTTGCCGCGCAGGGTGCGGTCCTTCACGTGAACACCCCAGTTCCATTTCGTATAGAGTGCCATGGCCAGCCAGAGGAGGAGGGATACCACGGTCAGGCGGAAGGTACTTTCCTGAGGGATATTTCCTGCCAGTCCGAAGTCTACGGTAATCATCATAAGAAGAGTGAGGCACACCAGTCCGCTGGTGAAATAAAGAAGCCACCGGGGCGCTTCTTTATAGAGAAATTTTTCTTCCTCCGTGGATGCCCTGCCAAGGAAATAGGATTTGATAAACCAGAGGATAATGAGGACGGCTATGCCGTCAAAAAGATAGTTATGTTCCATAGAGCAGTACTCCTTTTATTATTTCCTTTATTATGGACTATGAAAGGAAAAGGGGCAAGGGGAGGGGAAAGGTTTCCTACTCGGCGTGGGACGAATGCGAAGCAAATCGACAGGAAACTGTTTGCGAATGGTTTCCCACTCGGCATGGGATGAATGGGAATCACTTATAAACCTATACTTTACAAAAATCCGGAAAATGCAAAAAGCGTAAAGTAAACTTAACAAAAATCAGAAAATCGTGTAATATGTAAAGTAAAGAAAGAGGCGATATACATGATTATCCGAAGGAGATATATTTCAAGAGCAGAAAAGTTTATTGATACAGGTCTTGTAAAGGTATTTACCGGTATTCGTCGGTCTGGGAAAACAGTGATCCTGCAGCAGATGGCTGAAGTCCTGAAAAATAGAGGAGTAGGGGAAGAGCAGATTCTTATGATTAATCTGGAGTCTCTTCGTTATCGTAAAATGGCAGAGGAAGGGAAGTTATATTCTTTTATTCTCAAAAGGGCAGATGCCATCAAAAAAAGGCTCTATGTCATGCTGGATGAAGTACAGGTAGTGCCGGAGTGGCAGGTAATTGTTAATTCTCTTCGGGTAGATATGGATTGCGATTTGTACATTACCGGTTCCAATGCAGCTCTTTTTTCCAGCGAACTTGCCACCTATCTTTCAGGCAGGTATATTCGCATCGAGGTATACCCCTTTACTTTTTCGGAATCCAGGGAAATGATGAAATCCATGGGAAAAGAGGTTTCCGATGAGAGGTTATTTATGGACTATTTGAAATACGGTGGATTTCCCCAGCGGTTTTATCTACCTGATGAAGAGTCTGTAGAAACGTATCTGAGGGATATTTACGAGGCGATAGTCATGCGGGATGTAGTTTCTCGCCACAGCACGAAGAATCCGGTACTTTTGGGACGGGTGCTGTCCTATGTGCTGGACAATGTGGGAAATCCATTTTCTGCCAGGAAGGTGAGCGGTGCTCTCACATCGGCAGGCATGAAGGTTTCGGTCCCTTCAGTGCTGAATTATTTGGATTGGCTCAAGGAGGCGTTTATTATTCTTCCAGCCAGGAGATACGATCTTATAGGAAAAGAGATTCTGGGGACCATGGAAAAGTATTATGCTGCTGATTTAGGACTGAGGAATATTGCAAAAAACAGCGAAAAGGTGGACAGCAGTAAGCTGTATAAGAATATTGTCTTTCTTGAAATGAAATCAAGAGGCTATGAAGTGGAAGTAGGGAAATGGGAAAATCGTGAAATCGATTTCATCTGCCGAAAGGGAAAAGAAAAGCTGTATATCCAGGTAGCTTACCTGATTACGGAAACAGATGAGAAAAGGGAATTTGGGAATCTGGAAGAAATTAAAGATAACTATCCCAAATATGTAATCAGCGGCGACTTGATGGACCTTAGCCGCAATGGAATTATTCATAAGAATATTATCCGATTTCTTCTCGACGAGAAATGAATATGAGGAACCGAGTGGGAAACTGTACGCGAAAAATTTCCTATTCGGCGTGGGACAAATGTGAATCATAGCGGCAGGAAACTATTCGCGAAAGGTTTCCTGCCCGGCATGGGACGAATGGGAATCATAGCGAATCGCCGACTCAGGAAACTTCCACTCCTGTGCTACAATAGAAGGAGAAATTGACTTTCAGTTACTTTTCATGGTGAGGTGGTTTCCATGGTTTATAGAAAAATGATGGCTGCCCTGGCGGCGGGGCTTCTGTGTGTTTCTTTTTCTTCCTATGCCAATGAAGGGCTCCAGGCGCCGAAGGGGGATGTAGTTCCTTTTACGGCAGCAGTGAAGGAGAAGGGGAAATGGGGGGCCATTGACGGCAGCGGGAAGATGGTCATTCCCGTTTCCTATGATAAGATCGGCATCAGCCTGTCGGATCCCGATGTGAAGGATGATGATAGGGACAGTGAACCTGGCCGGGACAACCTGGTGGAGGTGGAGCAGGGGAAACTTCGGGGCTTCTATAACCGAAGCGGAAAAGTGGTGGTCCCCGTTTCCTATGAGACCCGTTCTGTCTGGAAGGAAGGCGCTCTGGCGGTGGAAGGGAAGGATAAGCGGATTTCCTTCTATAAGAAAGACGGCACGAAAATTTCCGATAAGACTTATGAGCAGGTGTCCGATTTCCAAAATGACATGGCCATTGTGAAGGCAGGCGGAAAATATGGTTATCTGTCCCTTGACGGAAAGGAAATCGCACCGGTGTACCAGGAAGCCCGTTATTTTGAGGACGGTCTGGCGCCGGTGAGAATCAAAGGCCGCTGGGGTGTCATTGACCGGGACGGGAAAGAAGTGGTGGCGCCTCATTACAAGGATGCAGGACCCTCCTACAGCGACGGCCTTCTGGCGGTGGAGGATAATCAGAACCACTGGGGCTTTATAGACGGGAAGGGGAAAGAGGTGGTGCCTCCTGTCTATAAATCGGTGGTGCCCGTATTCAGTGAGCATATGACTGCCGTGCAGGATGCAGGCAAGCTCTGGGGGTTCATGGACAGTGAAGGCCATGTGACCGCGGTGCCTCAGTTTAAAGCAGTGCTTACCCCCTTTTCTGAAGGCCTGGCAGGGGTGAAGACCACCGATGGCAATGGCTATGCCAAACCGGACGGCACTATAGCTTTTATGGCGGAATTTGACAAATTATATCCTTTTGAAAACGGTATGGCAGAAGTTCGTACCGGTGAGGTAGGGGAAACGGCGGTCATGCGCCGCTTCCCTGTCACCATCGGTATCGGCTGGGGCTGGGGACACTGGTATCATCACCATCATCACTACCATCACCCCTGGGGATGGGGGATTGGTTTCCCTGTGTGGGATCCCTGGTACTATGATTATGAAACGGTGCCCACCATCAAAGTAAAGAGGGGCTACATCAACAGCAGCGGCAAAGTGATTGCCAGTCCTGCCAATGACCGGGTGTTCAAGCTGGGAGAAAAGGGTATCCTTATCCGCAATGACGGAAAGTATGGCTGGGTGAACAGGGAAGGTATCTTCATTGCCCATATGATATACATGGGACTCCTGCCGGCAGAAGAGGACAATGTTCTCCTTGCCCAGAACGACAGCAAAAAGTGGGGCATCCTTTCCATGGATGACGGAAGCACGCTGGTGCCCTTCTCCTATGACTCCTTCTATGCCATGGGAAACGGACTTTATGGGTATAAACTCAAAGATCAGTGGGGCCTGATTTCAAAGGACGGCACCATCATCACGGAACTCCTCTTCCGCGCTGTGGCTAAAGAGGGAGACGGCCTCATTCCGGTAAAGACAAAGGACGGCTGGAAGTATGTGGATAGGGAAGGAAAAGACCGCATTACCTTCAAAGAAGAAGCTGCCGATGTGACTCCCTTCCACGAAGGCAGAGCCGGTGTGAAAATCAAAGGCAAGTGGGGACTCATCGATACCACCGGACACTTTGTGGCAGAACCGGTGTATGAGGATTTGGATATTTTGTAAAATGAATGATACGGCGCTCCTCCCAAGGGGCGCCGTTTTTATACGCCTTTTATGATAAAATCGGCTATCGGCTATCGGCTATCGGCTATCGGCTATCGGCTATCAGCTATCGGCTATCAGCTATCAGCTATCAGCTATCGGCTATCAGCTGTCGGCTGCCGGCCGTTCCCTGACTGCGCATGACTCTACGAAAGACATAGAGAGGCCTATTCTGACCCCTGAACAGGGGGAGTCCGGCGCGGCCGGATATAGTGGCCAATTCACCGTAATGCCGGTTCATGACTAATGATACGCAACGCAAGAGACTTCTTCACAGCTAATTGCTAAAAGCTAACTGCTGTCGCGTCTACGCCAAGCGCTCCTTTCTGCCTCAAGGCAGCATTCAGCAGGGAGATTTGAGGGCTCCCTTTCACCGGCTCCACGAAACTATGGGATTCATATCGTCTTGTACCACCGCTCGAAATGACGGGGAGCCATAGTGGCACAATGCAAGTCCTGTAACGCTGACTATATAATTATTGCCCGCAAGGGCAAGCCTTCCCCTCAGAACCCTCTGAACCCTTTGAACCCTTACGCCGCAGGCGTGTCCAAGGCCCATTCATCTTGAGAACCTTTTTCGTACAACCTTTCTACGCAACCCGCCTGCGCCAGCAGGCTACAACCTTCTTTTCCGAACCCTCTATTTCCCCTTTATGCTATAATATTTCCCATCAGGAGGACATATATGAAACAGCATAAACAGGGCCTGGCCAAGGGGGCTCTTCTATTATCGGTGATTATTCTCTTCGGCGGTCTGTACCTGGCGGATCCTTCTGCTTTTTACACCATATGGGTGCTGATGAAGCGGGGAGAAATTCTGGAAATTGCTGCCTACATCCGATCCTTTGGCGATGGGGCGGCGGTGTTTGCCTTTGTGTTGACTGCCATTATGAATGCGGTGGGATTCCCGCCGGCCATGATTTTTTCCACGGCCTGCACTTTGATTTTCGGCATTGTGCCGGGCATTCTTCTGGCCTGGGCAGCGGAGACTGTGGGAGCGGGCATCAGTTTCATCTTTTTCCGTACATTTCTACGGAATTCAGCAGAAAGGCTGATTGCAGGGAATGCCCGTATTTCTGCCTGGGATGAAAAGAGCAGGACAGAGGGGTTCCGGGTGATGATGATTGCCCGTATCATCCCCTATTTCCCTGCGGCAGTGATTAATGCTTTCGGCGCCCTCTCAAAGATGAGTTTCCGTGACTATATACTGGCCTCTTTTATCGGGAAATTTCCTGCCACCGCCATTGAGGCCCTCATTGGACACGATACGGTGACCATCCACCAGAATCCCCTGCGCCTTGGCGTTGTCATTGGTATTTCTATCCTTTTATATGTGATTTTTTTCATCTGGGATAGAAGAAATCGGAAAGTGAGTGAGGAGTAATGGAGAAGAAGCAGGAAGAAAAACTGGACCGGCTTTTTGATTTCTTCCGTGAAATCGACAAAGAAAAGCTGATTACCCGGCAGACCTATGTTACCGGCGCCGTGCGTATGGAGGATGATGCGGAACATGCCTGGCATATGGCGGTTATGACTCTTCTGCTTTCAGGGTACAGCAATGAGAAAATTGATGTGTTGAAAACAGTGTCCATGCTTTTAATTCATGACCTGGTGGAAATCTATGCCGGTGACACCTACGCCTATGCAGGGGTGAGCAAAGAGGCCCAGCATGAAAAGGAAGCAGAGAGCGCAGACCGTCTCTTCGGCATGCTGCCGGAGGAGGGAAAGAAATTCCGCACCCTGTGGGATGAATTTGAAAGGGCGGATACGCCGGAAGCTCGCTTTGCCCATACCATGGACAATATCCAGCCTATGATGCTGAATGACTACACCGGCGGCAGAGCCTGGAAGGAGCATGGTGTCCATCTTTCCCAGATAATGAAACGGAATGAGCATACCGCAGAAGGATCGGAAATCCTCTGGGACTATGCCAGGGAAAAGCTGATCGGTCCCCATGTGGGGAAGGAAATTAAGGAGTAATAGATAGATTTGAGAATTGAGATTTGAGGAAGGGAGACTATCAGACGGACCTGTTGGGCCCGAAAATTGTACCGACGGCTCCGCCGCAATTCTCATCCTCCTTTCTCCGGAAGGGGGGCTCTGTTTCTCCGCTATGCGGCTTGGGTGACACAAAGGTAAATCCCGTAACGCTGATTTCATACTCATCGCCGTAGGCGATACCTTCCCCCTCTAAACCCTCTGAACCCTCGATCGGGATCGGAATTGGGGGAGCTGGCTTTCTCCCCACAAACTTGCCCACTCCCGCATGCGGGGGTGGGGGACCACGAAGTGGTGGAAGGGGGAGGCGAGCGAAGCGGGCCCATGCCGCCAATAACGGTCAGCCGACAAAAGGAAGGCCCTTTTATGGGCAGGCTAAGGGCCAACTTCGGCTGACTTGGAGGTCCTATGCAGGACCTCCACAGCATATAAATTCATCGCCTGAAAGGGCGATACCACAACCCTCGGCGCCACAGGTGCCGTCAAACTTAAGAACCCTCCGGTGAATCTTAAGAACCTTATCTACACCCCCTTTACAACACCCCTCATATTTGCTAGAATGTTTCCATAACTACGGTGATGATGAAAAGGAGTACGCATGGTCAGCGAGCCGGTGAGGGTGTGAGTCCGGCAGGATGCGGAAGGCGTTTCGGAGCTGCTGCCTGAACAGAGTAGGGCTGCTATGAATGAAGGCGGGCCATTGGCCAATGAGGGTGGAACCGCGGGTCAGGTATCCCTGTAACTCGTCCCTGTAACTTACTTGTTACAGGGATTTTTATATTGTTTTTAGGAGGACATATGACATTTCAGCAGATTGTTTTAGCACTCCAGAAATTCTGGTCGAAAGAGGGCTGCGTCCTTGGCGAAGCTTACGACACGGAAAAAGGGGCAGGCACCATGAACCCAGCTACGTTCCTTCGGGTTATCGGACCGGAACCCTGGAATGTGGCCTATGTAGAACCGTCCCGCCGTCCTGATGACGGCCGTTACGGTGAAAACCCGAACCGTCTTTACCAGCATCATCAGTTCCAGGTGATTATGAAACCGTCACCTGATAATATCCAGGAAACCTATCTGGAATCTTTGAAGGAACTGGGCATTGACCCGGAGGAGCATGATATCCGTTTCGTAGAAGACAATTGGGAGTCCCCGACCCTGGGCGCCTGGGGCATCGGCTGGGAAGTATGGCTGGATGGTATGGAAATCACCCAGTTCACCTATTTCCAACAGGTAGGCGGCATTGACGAACATCCGGTGGCTGTGGAAATCACCTACGGCCTGGAACGTATTGCCATGTACATCCAGGAAAAGGACAATGTGTACGACCTGGAATGGACCGATGGCGTCACCTACGGCGACATCTGGCATGAAAATGAATATGAACAGTCCGTATACAGCTACGAACTGTCGGACCATGATATGCTCTTCAAGCTCTTTGATATGTACGAAGCGGAGGCTAAGCGGGTAGTGAAAGCAGGCATGGTGCTTCCTGCCTATGATTATGTACTGAAATGCTCCCATTCCTTCAATCTTTTGGACGCAGCCGGCGCCATTTCCCTGTCCGAAAGAACGGAATACATTGCCCGGGTGAGAAACCTGGCCAGAATGTGTGCCAAAGCCTGGCTGAAGAAGAGAAAAGAATTGGGATTCCCCATGCTGAAAGGAAGTGAAGGAAAATGAGTAAGAATCTTCTTTTAGAAATCGGAACGGAAGAAATGCCTGCCAACATTATGGCCGGTGTGGTTGAACAGCTGAAAGAACTGTCCCGTGCAAAGTTTGAAGAAAATCGTATTTCCTTCAATGAAATCAAGATTTACGCTACACCAAGAAGACTGGCTGTTCTGGTGAAGGATGCAGCAGACCGCCAGCCGGATGAAGAAGTGAAGAAGAGGGGCCCGTCCATCAAGGCCGCTTTTGATGAAAACGGCAATCCCACCCGCGCTGCCCAGGGATTTGCAAGAGGACAGCATATCGATCCTTCAGAGCTGGTGAAGGAAGGGGACTACACCTGGGCCCATGTGGTGAACCGGGGCAAGGCAGTGGAAGACGTGCTGCCGGATCTTTTCCTTTCCCTGATTACCGGCCTCAATTTCACCAGAAGCATGCGCTGGGCCGATGAAGAAGCCCATTTCATCCGTCCTGTACGGTGGATCGTGGCACTGGCAGATGATAAGGTGATTCCTGTGGAATTTGCCCATGTAAAGAGCGGCCGCGTGAGCCGTGGCCATCGTTTCCTCTGCAGGGAACCGGTAACCATTGCAAAACCGGAAGACTACAAGGAAACCATGAGAAAAGCCTTCGTCATCGTAGATCAGGACGAAAGACGGGACATGATTAAAAAAGGTCTTCTGGAAACAGCGGAAAAACTGGGCGGCCATGTATGGCACAATGCGGATCTTCTGGAAGAAATCAACTACCTGGTGGAGTATCCCACTCCTCTCTACGGCAGAATCGACGATGAATTCCTGAAGCTCCCCGTACCGGCTGTGGTTACTCCCATGCGTGACCATCAGAGATACTATCCGGTAAGGAACGAAGACGGCAGCCTTATGCCCTATTTCCTCACCGTCAGAAACGGCGGCACCAAAGCATTGGAAAACGTACAGCACGGCAATGAAAAGGTGCTTCGTGCCCGTCTGGACGATGCTAAATTCTTCTTTGAAAACGATCGGAAGAAAACACTGGAAGGCCACCGGGATGACCTCACTCGCATCAATTATCAGGAAGGCATGGGCGACATGAGGGATAAGGCAGACCGCCTGCAGAAACTCACCGCCTTCATCGGCAGCGACTGGCATTTCACCGATGAAGAAATGAAAGACGCTGACCGGGCAGCCTTCCTGTCCAAGTCGGACCTGGCCACCGGCATGGTTACTGAATTCACAGAACTCCAGGGTGAAATGGGTAAGGAATATGCCCTTCTTGACGGTGAAAAACCGGAAGTGGCCCAGGCTATTTTTGAACAGTACATGCCCCGCTTCGCCGGCGACATCCTGCCGAAAGAATCCATCGGCCGTGCCCTGTCTTTGGCTGACAAGCTGGACAACCTGGCTGCTACCTTCCTCCGCGGACTCATTCCCACCGGCTCCCAGGACCCCTTCGCCCTTCGCCGCCAGACCATCGGCGCTGTGAATATCCTCACCGACGGAAAAATTCACTGGGATATCAGAAGAGGCATTGCCAAAGCACTGGAACTCCTGCCCGGTGACAAAGAAGCCAAGGACAAGGTGCTCTCCCAGGTGGAAGATTTCTTCCGCCAGCGTATCCGTGCCATTCTTCTGGATAACGGCATTGCCTATGACATCATCGACGCCGTCCTTGCCGGTCCGGTAGATGACATCTATGCGATTTTCCTCAAAGCAGAAGCTATGACCGAAAGCCACCTGAAGGAAGAAACGGATCTTCGCCAGGCTGTCACCCGCCTTGCCAATATTACCAAAGGCAAGACCGGCGGCGAAGTGAAACCGGAACTCTTCGAAGAAGAGGCGGAAAAGAACCTGGAAGCAGCTCTTGAAAAAGCTATGGCAGCCGTAGAGCCGCTGTATAAAGAGTACCGCTACGCCGATGCCCTGCCGTACCTGAAAGAACTGACTGCGCCAATCAACGACTATCTGGACAACGTTATGGTTATGGTGAAAGATGAAGCTGTAAAAGACAACCGTATCTCCCAGCTTCTCAAGACCCTTTCCTTCTTCGATGCCTGGGGCGACTTCAGCAAACTGGTGTAACAGACTGATACATATGAAAAAATCCTCCAAAGGAAACTTTGGGGGATTTTTTTATGGGTAGATGGCGAAAAATAGATGATAGACGATAGAAGATAGGGGATGGAAAGCAGTTGGGGAGATATTCCGGTGACCCGTGGCTTGTGACTGGTGGCTGGTGACTGGGATCGGGATCGGGGGGGGAGCTGGCTTTCTCCCCACAACCCCCCACCCCCTCATGCGGGGGTGGGGGTTCCACGAAGTGGTGGAAGGGGGAGGCGAGCGAAACGAGCCCATGCCGCCTTTGGCGGCAATCCACAACCCTCGGGCCCATAGGGCCCGTCAAGCTTCAGAACCTTAAGACCCCGCGGCTCGGAGGGCCGTCAACCTTTGCCTCTGAACTCTTTGAACCGTTTGAACCGTTTGAACCCGGGCCGCCATGCAGCCATGCACAATATCGAAAATCACTTGACTATTTCAAGGATATTCGATATAATACAAACAGAACGAATCGAGAAATATCGTTAAAAGAGTTATCTTATATACTTTCTATATTTCCAAATAAAGGAGAAATGACCATGTTTAAATTACCGGAATTACCATATGCTTACAATGCCCTTGAACCTGTAATGGATGAAGCTACCCTCCATTTCCACCATGACAAACATCATGCCACCTATACAGCCAACCTGAACAAGGCGCTGGAGTCCCATCCGGAACTGGCAGATAAGTCTATCCGCTATCTCATCGGCCACCTGAATCTTCTTCCCGAAGACATCCGCGGCGCTGTGAGAAACAATGGCGGCGGCTATTTCAACCATGCCCTTTTCTGGGAAATGATGGCACCGGAGGGAAGCACTTCCTTCGACGGCCCGGTGGCTGAAAAGATTAAAGCTGACTTTGGTTCCTTTGAAGATTTCAAAAAGAAATTTGCATCTGCTGCGGTTTCCCAGTTCGGAAGCGGCTGGGCATGGCTGGTGCTTGACGGAGACCATCTGGAAGTTCTCTCTACCTCTAACCAGGATAATCCTCTCACAGAAGGGAAGAAACCGCTGCTGGCACTGGACGTATGGGAACATGCCTACTATCTGCAGTACCAGAACCGCAGACCGGATTTTGTGGAAAACTTCTTCCGTATCATCAACTGGGACTATGTGAATAAGCTCTATGAAGAAGCTCTGGCAGCAAAGAAATGCGGCGCTAAATAATTTCATAAAGGCATAGTAAAGGGGCCGTGAAAAAATATAAATCATTTTTTCACGGCCTTTTTGTATACATAAATTTTCACGGAAATTGGCCAAATGACAATCTGCCTCCTGCCTCTACGTCATTTCGAGCGATGCTGCATGTGGTTATGGATGACAATGCTTTTTGCTCTATTGAGGCTCTGAGTCCGCAATCTCTCGCCGCAATGATTTTTGTACTATTATGGAATGAGATTTCTCCACTCTGTGGAGGTCCTGCATAGGACCTCCAAGTCAGCC
>ERZ857775.4001-NODE-4001-length-11173-cov-15.459345_pt1 | contig 11173 bp, 18 predicted proteins | sample MGYA00519698_ERZ857775 | MGnify/ENA primary metagenome ERZ857775 (study PRJEB31778, sample SAMEA3449363) | human gut metagenome | biome: human gut; feature: human-associated habitat; material: faeces | place: United Kingdom | collected 2010/2012 ...
TTCCATACATTTTCTTGAATGCATCAAGGTCTGCCTGGTTCTTAATCAGCATAACTTCTTCTATCTTACCTGTATGAATGTTCTTAAAGCCGGCAACCTGCTCACCATTACATATGCTCGCTTTGATTACCGGTTTCTTATTTTCTTTATCATATGCCTTTGTAACTGTCTTTTTCTTAAATAGTCCCACTCTGACCACCTTCTTTTGAATTTGCCATCATTATCATCCCAACTGTAGCCCTCGCCACAGCCGCATCTTCTCTGTTTTCCATCATGTGGAAAGCTTTCATCTCCACCGTATCCATCCTATGGCATATCAGTACACCTCCAACTATTTTACCAGTCCTCATCATCGTCATCAATAGCATCATCTACACCGGCAGCATAATCATCATCGCTGTCGTATCTGTCATCATCATAGTCTCCATCCATATAGACATCATCATAACCATCATCATATGAATCATGATAATATTTCTTTGAACCGGAGCTGCTGCTTGAAGAACTTCCTGAATATGTAGAGCTGCTACCGGAATTGCTATAGCTGTCCGTACTGCTGCCCGAAGAATTTGTACTGCTTTCTGATAAACTACTACTATTATATTTTCCGGAAGAATAGCTCTTTGGTGTATAACTGCTGCTTCCTGAGCTGCCGCTTGAATTATACGATGAACTGCTGTGTGACGAGTATGAACTTGATGGTGAATAGTCATAATCATAATACTCTTCATCATCAGAACCAGACCACCCTCCTGCGAATCCACCTATGATAGCAAATACTCCAATAGCTACCAGAAACAAAATTACGTTTTCTACGATAGAATTCTTGTTATTTCTCATAATCACACACTCCCTTATTAGTTGTAAATGATATCAGCTCTTTGATTGTCTTTAGTATATGACTTTACGAGTCCCAAAGTCTGCCCTCGCAATTCGAATCTTTGTTCCAAAATACTCAATCAAAACTTTAATCAAAAATCAAAATCATCACTTTCATCTTCCATGTATGATTTTTCCGCAGCTTCGTACACCAATTCAGTATGAGTATCAAACAGCACCCATTCCACCAAATCGAAGCTGTTCAGATTATCCTGCAAGAACCTGTTTACTGTATGTACTGCAATATTTGCTGCCAACTCAACCGGAAAACCATAAGCTCCCGTTGATATGGAAGGAAATGCAATAGACCTTATTCCATTATCCATTGCCAGCTTCATGGAATTAAAATAGCAGTTAGCAAGAAGCTCCTCTTCTCTATTCCTGCCACCATTCCATATCGGTCCTACAGTATGAATAACATAATCACATGGTAAATTATAGGCTTTTGTTATCTTTGCTTCTCCTGTTTCACATCCGTGAAGTGTCCTGCACTCCGCCAGAAGTTCCGGTCCTGCTGCTCTGTGAATAGCACCATCTACACCGCCTCCACCAAGAAGTGAGTTATTTGCTGCATTTACAATTGCCTGCACATCTCTAATTTTTGTAATATGCCTTTTACTGTCCTTATCATATCCTAATCACTCTCTATTCCCAAATTTATCCCATGGTGTACGAATCTCTATCAGATTGCCGGACGGATCATAAAATCTTACAAGCTTCTGTCCTCCATCAAGTTCTATCAGTGCTGTAGCATATCTTACCTCATACTTCTCTGACTCCAGCTTTTTAACTACACCTTCGATATCATTATCTTCATTACACCGCTCAAACTCAATATACTTAACACCTGTCTCATCAACTATATTCTATGCCTTATTATTTATATGGTCATTTTTTCATGAATAATTTAAATAATAAAATTTATATCTACTCCATATCCATTCTGCGTCTCAAAACCCTATATGCTTTGATTGCGTAAAATATAATTACAATATCTACAACAGTATATACAAAACACCATACAAAACTCATTACTGCAAATATACTAAATATCAGATCAACAATTCCAAATACAGTTATAAACAGCAACCGTTCCAGACTTATTTTGTTTATAAGAACAATAACTGCCAATGAAATTACTACATGAACAAGTCCTGAAACAACTCCAATTGCTTTATCTATCGTGCCATCAAGTTCCCCAAATAAAATAACAGATATTAATATAGCAATAATCATTAGGCCAATCATATAAATATCTACTGTTTAATATTCAATATAAATCTACATTTAGGACAAATCAATTTATCATCACTTACACTCTGCTTACTATCAGAAATTTCATTTTTAGTATCTGCTGAATCAGAAAGCTCATTTTCCTTGACAAGTTCTTCATATTTGAAACAAGCTGATCTGCTCTAATAACCTGACTTTTGATTTCTTTTGGAGCATATCGGTCATTTACGATTGTTTTAGGATTAGCTAATACTACTAAGAATTTTTACTACTTACCTGGTAACTCACTAATCAATGGTTGTATTGTCTTATAAATGTGTGAAACCACTGTTCCATCTGAATACAATTTTAACAATCCATTATTCACTTGCTGTTTAGTTTCTGACTTTAAAATAATCTGAATGATTTCCTCTTTGCAATCCACATATATTTTCTTCTTAAAGTGCTGACCAAAGAAAGAACGAACCTGCGATTCTCTTTTTGCGACTTTACTCTTTGATTGCACAAATTTCTCAAGAATAGACTTAACATCCTCATATACTTCGGAATAGTTATTAAAGGAGTTCTTGAAGTCATTGTGAATTCTATTTAGCATTCTTTCATCATTACAATGAGCAATAACAAACTTGCAGATTCTATTTGCCGAATTTCCATCATATCCTATAGCCACAAGTCCATGCTGCATAAACAGGTTTAATTCACTTCTATCATCACCTGCAAATTCATATGCCATACCTGCACTAATTTTACTATTCACAGTCTGCACATTACTTTTTGTTTGAGATACTGTCTGTGTTTTTTGCCTCTGAGTAGAAGCAGTTCCCGGCAACTTCTCTTTTCGTGAAATATTAGGATAGCCTTCCTCTTTCCAAAACTTAACTATGTTATCGTAATCCTTATCCTTACTGATAATCACATAACTACATTCCTTACCATACACTCCCAACAAATAGCCTAGGTAAGAAACCAGATGCATATCCAATGACTGCTTTCGCACTGGAACTAAATGAGGTTTGATATCTCTATCTTCTTTTAACCAAAAAATGTCCTGTCTTATATTTGTTGCATTCTGTGTTGAGAAAATATGCACATGTTCTTCCTTTGTCATACTTTCAATATTTGCAATGCCATCATTATGAACATTTTCAAAATCAATCAAATAAAAAGTTTCCATTTATCTATTCACATCCTTTTCAAGGCAAAATTTTTCCAAATTATATTATACAATCTTATTTTCGTTTTTTCTATAGCAATATAACGCCCCAACCATCAAAAGCCAAAGCGTTACCTATTATCTATATTAAATTACCTTAAACATTTTCTGTGATTGGCAATACTCTTGTTCCGGCATCTGTCTTTGTAGTTTCTATGATATTCGCATTCCCTTATGAAAGAATATGTACACCACTTCATAGTATTTGCATATTATCCAAACTTCAACTGCAATCCCTCAAACAAATCCCCAATAGTACAGCTCAGATGCTCGTCCGACTCCGGAAGTGCATACTTGGCAATCTCATACTCCGGATTCAGCTCCAGCTTCTTTATCAGTGCTCCGGTATTTACTGCATCGTCCAGTCCGTCATGAAATCTGCCTTCCGGCTTTATCTCTGCACTTTCAAGAGCATCCTCCAAGCTGTAGCATCTGTCTAAGTCAAATCGCTTCTTAAACACATCCTGGTAATCAATCCAGCGGTCTGCTTTCATAAAATCATCTATATTTGCGCTCTCTATATTCTTTGCTTTTATCTCATGCAGTATCTGCGTTCTGTCAGAGTCACTCCAGGCATAGACCTTGTACTCCCTGTCTCCAAGCCAGTCTGTCAGATGCTCAAGTGCCTCTGTCAGCTTCGGAGCCTGTTTGATATCGCGGTTTTTTATGCCTGTCATGCTCTCTATGAAATTGTCCAGCACGCCGTATTCAGGATTTACATACTCGCACATTGTGGCTATTCTGTTGAATCCTTCATCTAAGAGAACTGCGCCAATCTGTATTATTTCACTGGCGTATTTATATGTTTTTCTATAGAGCTTCTTTACCCTGCACATTTCCAAATCGATTACCAGATAATTCATATGTACCTCCTCAGTGTCCTGCTTATTATTTTACCATATAGTACTTGAGTCATACAGTCTTTTTAGAGATTTTCATCTTTTACTTTATCTTCCTCTATCATCACCGGCTTGTCCTTACCATCACTAATTACTTTGCAAATCACTCCGCCGTCTGTCACAAACACAATCTTTCCTTTTGCCTTACCACCGATTTTGTCATACAGTCTGCCTGCACTCATTGACTCACCCTTCACGGTGTATGGGCTGTTGGCTACGTAGCCGACCTTGCCAAGTCCTTTAATCTTTACCTGTATTGCTTCGTTGTCATACTCATTGTCCGGCTCCTTGACCAGCTTGACCTTCATGCCTTTTTCCATGAAGTCGCTTCCGTAATAATGGTTGCATCCTGCTATTGTAAAATACATTTCTTTCATTGTCGTATCCTCCTGATATTATACCGGTCCGTCGATTTTACATTCATCATAATATTTGCACAGCATACATAAGCTGTTGCATTGTTTTGAATGATGCAGTGTCCTCTTTATCCAGTAAATAAATTTTTCCATTTTGTCCTGTCCTCCTGTTTTTCGTAAATTAAATGTTTATTTCTTATGATGGCTATAGCTTAGCATTTTACGAGTCCCAAAGTCTGCCCTCGCACATCGAATCTTTGTTCTTTATTGCAATAAAACTACAAAAAAGACGCAGAATCTCTCCCACGTCCTCAAATGCATCTGCATTATCCTGATACTCAAACAGACCACTCTCTTTTTTATGATCCAATCTACAACCTCCTCGATAGAAAATTTATTTCCTTCGAAAATAACTGTATGCATTGCAATCTTTGCTGCCAATTCAACCGGAAAACTATATACTCCCGTTGATATAGAAGGAAATACAATAGACCTGATCCGGCTTGTATTTTCTTATACTTCTTCTATTCTCAATTTCTCGTATCATAATTCCTCTCTATTGTTAAACTTGAATTTTACTTAGAACTCTTTTTCACTGGCTCTCCATTGTCATCAATCTCTCCTTCAAGCCATACCATAATACCAAAGTTACACAACGGACAAGTTATTGTAACCTTCTAATTTACAGTAAGCTTATGCACTTCTTCTTGCAATGCATTCAGATAATTTAATATTTCTTCAAATTCCGGTATCTCCCCATATATCATATTCCTCATTGCATTATAATCTGCCTTTAATGCATCAAGTACACCATCACTTGGCATAAGCTCAATACTATTTAATGTTGCTGTCTCATAATGTGCACTTTTTGCGTAATAGAATTTCTGCTTAAATGCAACATCCTTTTCAAGCAATTCTTTTCTTGCAAAAGCACTTTCTTTCACCCAGGAATTACCTAGATTATAAACATCATATAAATGTCTTGCATATCTTGCTGGTAACACTTTTCCTTCTGGAAAATTTGCTATTTTATGTAATATAGTTAGTTTCTCCCAAAATGTACGCTCTACATCTATGGTCAAAACACTTGTCTCTTTCTGTGTAAATACATCTGGATATTTCTCAGCTGCAAAAGGACTTACTACAGTCTCATGTGATGGCATCCATTCAGCTAATGGACCTATTTCCAATCTTACGCAGGAACGAAGATATTCACTCTCAAAAATCTGTGGATAATAGAAATTAACAACCATTTCATCTTCTGAATCAACTGCTACCCATTCTCCATCCCCTAGTTTTTTCTCCAGTTCTTTATTGAGTTTTGGAACAAATTCATTTTCATAAAACTTTGCCGCCTCTGCATTAATTTGCTTATTAAATTGATCCTGCTTTGTTTTTGACCTTTCACTCCAAGGATTTCCCTCATCAGTAATTATTTTTCTCCAATCCAAAATTAGATCGATATCTTCTGAAAATCTCTCTATTACATGATATGATTTCGAAAGACTCGTTCCACCCTTAAATACAAAAGCTTTTTTATATTGGCAATCATGAAAAAGGTGGTCTAGCATAAAGCATACCCAAAAGTCTTTTTCCACTACATTAGGTAGCATTCCCATTTTTATTGCCGTTGCCTGAAATAGTTCAGTCCTATCTTTTACTGGTAACTTTGCAGCTTCTCTCATATTATTCTAAACACACCTTTCTAATTACTTCGTATATCCACTCACTTACGCCAGTTGCCTCTTCAAGAAGCTGTTTCCTTTTATCCTCAGGAACTCTATTCTTCAAGTTGTTAATAACACCTTCATCAATTCGCTCTTTTCCAAGTGTTTTTATAGCCTCTACTACCAATGTTGTTGACTCTGACATAAATGAAATCTGACGGTTAGTCCTATGCTTAAATTCGATATTAACATTATCCCATGCAAATTTTCTATATGGACCATCACTTATATAGGACCATACAACAGGAACCTGCGTTGACAATCCCAGTTTATTTAACGCTACATCTCCACATGGTGCTATTGTCCAATGATATCCTCTTGCAATTGCATAGGCTACTTTTTCCGGATTAGCAGGAACATATTCCTTAAGTAAATTGCTATATACAGGTTTTTCGTAAACTCCATCGATAATTCTTCGAATTGCTTTCTCTTCTACCTGTCTACCTAAACATTTTCGTATTGTTGTAATTGTTGCAATATCAGTAAAATCTGATGTCACAAATACTGCGCCATATTCGGCATCTAATATTCTCTTTTTGATTTCTGCATAAATTCCACTTGCCATAACAACACGCTCCTTAAATTTGTCACGATTATTATACATTTTTCGTGACAAAAAAACAATTCATTTTTTATTTTGATTACTATCTTTCCTTTATTTTCTACGCACTTAAGTGTATTTATTCCCTAAATAACAAAAAGACAACAGCTCGCTTGGCTTTTCCTGTTGTTCTTGCCTTTATTGATTTCTTTATACTCGGTGTTCTCATTCCAAACTTCATCTTAATCGCATCCGTTGTTCCATAAAATGCTTCTCCTACTGCTATTGTCATAACAGAATCATCTGTAAAGCCACAGCCTTCACTAAACAAATCAAAATTCTTTGTTTTATCACCTCTGTCAAACTCAAATGGGCTTCCAATAATATCTCCTAAAATCGCTCCGTACATATATGCCTCCAATCCCCGGATTACTCCGGCACCTCTCTTTCTCTGTTACAATATGAGTATAATTGAAGGATATCTTTATATGGTCGCTGTTCGGGCGACACTTTTAAGATAAAAAACAAACGCCGATACTATGTGAGTACCGACGTAACATTTACTAATCAATATTTACTTGTAAACAATTTATACTCCAAGAATTTCATTCGTATACTTAAATAATGTCACATTCAGCTGCATAATATCATAATGCTTATCCGTTGCCTCCGGATTATCACTCCATCAGTACTCTGGAACAGTTCTTTCTTCATATTTATTATGAAAATCTACTGTTTAATAAAACTCTTCCCATGTTTTTCCATCCAGTATTGATGCTATTTCATCTGTTTTAGGCAACGTTTTACTTTTGAACATTTGAGCCAGATTAAAATATTTACTTTTTTGAATCGGATTTTTACTTGCTTTTTTAAAATCTGTTGGATAAAAATGCTCAACTATAAAATATCTATGCTTAACTGTTTTCAAATTGTATCCATATTCTGACTCTGCATGAACAATGGCCTCTTTAATCTTTTCTATCTCCTCTTTTGTAGCAGCTTCTCCGCTTTCATTAATATATGACACTTCTCCATTTACTAACTCTGCAACAACTGTTTTTTTCAATTTTCCGATTGCTCTAATACTCTTTTCTTTATATAAGCCAATGTATCCATGACCTGAATAGCCTCTTGAAGCTTGATCATAATAAAAATCATATTTCAAATTATCTTCAAGTGTTGTTCCCGCAGCAATTGCTCTCATCCAATTTTCATCATCAGGTATCAGTTTTTCATCAAAGCAATACTTCTTATAATCATCCAGCACCGCCATTATCTCTGAATCCCTCTCATCTACAATATCTTCCATTGCAGCAACTAATTGTTCAAATGTAATATTTACATGCCTTATTGGTGTTTTTATTTCATTAATCTTATCTGCATTATACTTTTTCAATACAATGCCAAAACTATCCATCAATGATTCTTTCATAGGTTTTGGATCTAACGTTAAAAGCACCTTTATCTCCTCTGTTCCAAACTGAGTCAGATGTTTTTCAAGCTGATTCTGCTGAAATTGATTATGTAGTTTTGTCTCAACTACTATTTTAAAACTTTTCTGGCTTATAATCGCATCTGGAACGCTTTCATCTCCCACTACCTGAAGATCAAATGTTATTTCAGGTGTCTCATCTTGTCCCAGTATTAAAGCATTCAACATTGCAAAAAATTTATCTGCATTATAATTATATAAGCGAGATAACATCAGCATAGTATTAGATGTATCTACATTCTCCTTTGAATGATATCTTTGAAAATAGTGTATCTGCACTTTTATCCCTCCAATTTATCTAAATTTTGACTTTTATATGTACTCCAGATAAAATCAACAAAACTCATATTTTATGTTCCTGGCCCTCGATTTCCTTTTGAATCCATGTCATAATTACATCTACAAGATAATCCTGCTGTACCTGACTCAATTCCTTGCCCGGCTGCATTTTATGCCACTTTCGGATGCACTCCCTGCAGCATGTAGCTGTTGCATGCTGAGCGATAAATACCGGATGCCCCTTCATTGGTGTCTGCTTGCCATCATTTGCTATATATGCCGGAGCTTCTCTCTTTGCGATAAAATCCTTTGCATGTTGTCTGATTGTGTCCAACCCTTTTTCATTTATGTAATCAATATCTTTCTTCTTCAGATGGAAACTGCTTCGGAACCTGGAATTATCCAGCCACTCAAATAACTGCCTGTACCATTCATCCTTAGTCATTAAAACTTCACCACTCGTTCCAAAAAATCACCTATTATTGCTATCTATCAATAATAGGATTATACCACCATTTACCCCTATTCAACAAATACAATACCATAGATTTTCTCAGAATTAAGATATTTCCCAAACTACAGTAACTGTATCAGTAACATCTATATCGCCTGCTTCAATATCTATATCATATGCCGACGGTGCACTCATTTCACATTCCGTACACCATTCCAAATGAAGCAGTTACAATAGCAGTGGCAACAGCCACAGTTGTCACTGTAAAATTAGTTAATGTGTAAATTGATGCACCTCTGATCTATAATATTTATCTGCATTAAAAAAGGACGCAGAATCTCTCCCACGTCCTTACATCTATCTGGCTTTATCTTCCCTTACCTTCGGTGCTTCCTTATATGCTGCCGCCTGCTTCACGAAATCCTTTTGCAAGAAGTGCTGTCTTTGCTATATCCTTATCCGTAGTCTTAATTACACCTCTTACATTTTCCCGGATATCAAGAAGTCTTTTCTTGATTTCTAAGAACTCACCTACTTTCCAATACATTTTGATAAGTTCCTCATTTACTTTTTTAATGCATTTTGTCTAGATTCCTCAATTATATGGATTAATCCAGCTGCCGACATCAAATCATTACCCATACAAATATTCCACCTTTCGAATTGTGACACCAGTGGTGTCACAATGTCATTTTTACCATTTTAGCGAGAAATTATAAACTTTTTTAAATCACTATATTTATTTATATCAAGATTCTCCACTCCTCTCAATTACTTTTTCCGGTAGTTTTTCCTTTTTCATCATCGCTATCTTCTCATGAATATTGGTGTTATACAGTCTGTAAAGGTCTGTATAAGTTTGTTATTAAGTTGTGACAGAAATTAAATGCCAAATCATCCAAATATCAATATTAGCAAAGCAGCAAATATAAGACAACTTCCAATAATCTTTCCCATAATATCAGTTCTGTTTGCAACATGTCTTTGAAGTTCATACAAGTCTTCATTACAAAAATGAATATAGTAATCAACACTATCTTGATTTATCCGATAAATACCGTTGTCTGTCCTCGGATAATAATAAACCCGTTCATCTGTTCCTGAAATCGGTCTTTTGTATTTATTTGAAAAAGATGAAGCTGCAATTATATCATCCATTCCAACCAGCTTTCTTCCACTATCATCCGTAAAGTAGACTATCCATCTGTCCCCACAACAATCTTCCGTATGTGTAACCTTTCCGATTGCAGTATTACATTTTGAATAATCGCTTAATCCCTGCTTCTTTGTAACTCCAGAAACTTTTATAACTATAATTCCTGCAATTACAAATAGAATACATCCAACTATATTCATTACTCAGTCCTCCACATTATTTCTTTTAAAATTAACCGAATATATGATATTTTTGACATTTATTATAAATTCTCCATATTTTCGCATAGACACAGTATATCATAAAATCAGATTCTGACACAGCATCCCTTGCATCAAGTCCCAAAAATTCAAATGTAAATGGGTCTTTTATTGATAGCATTGTTCCATTTTCACTATCAGCAGATTTTTTCAATAAAAGTTCTATTTTTTACTTATGCCAGCTCTTACATAAAGGTTAGTTTTTATCTGTCTGCGGAGTTCTCTTACATTCCAGTTGCATTTCATACACTCTGTTTCGTAAAAAAATCGTTCAAACGCATCGTTTAAAACCATAATTTCCATCTGACTGTCAGCCTGAACCTTAAATGGATCATTTTTAAAATCGTGAAGTCTCTCAATTTCTATCTCCACAACTTTTTCATCACGGTCTCTCTGTTTCTCACTACCTGTATTCATTTTTGACCTCCTTTTCACTGGACTAAAAAAACGCCCAGACTAGATTTTTTGTAAATATAATCTGAGCGTTTTATATCTCTCAGGTCTGATTTCTCAGACAAGAAAACCAATTTTACAGATTTTGACAACCCTTTTCCTATATTACATAATACTTGAAAATACCGGGTGGAAATCATTACCTCTCATTTGGGTGGAAATTTTTAATTTTGGGTGGATGTCGATGATTTTTTGACCATATTTATTGTTTTATATGTTACTTCTCTATTA
>ERZ857775.4005-NODE-4005-length-11166-cov-12.766808_pt1 | contig 11166 bp, 5 predicted proteins | sample MGYA00519698_ERZ857775 | MGnify/ENA primary metagenome ERZ857775 (study PRJEB31778, sample SAMEA3449363) | human gut metagenome | biome: human gut; feature: human-associated habitat; material: faeces | place: United Kingdom | collected 2010/2012 ...
CGGGCAGTGATGTGATTGTCTGCGCTGAAATGGACGAACAGTGGGGCTACGTCGGTGCTAAATCACGTCAGCGCTGGCTGTTTTACGCGTATGACAGGATACGGAGGACAGTTGTGGCGCACGTTTTCGGTGAACGCACTCTGGCCACACTGGAGCGTCTTCTGAGCCTGCTGTCGGCCTTTGAGGTCGTGGTATGGATGACGGATGGCTGGCCGCTGTATGAATCACGCCTGAAGGGAAAGCTGCACGTTATCAGCAAGCGTTACACTCAGCGCATTGAGCGACATAATCTGAATCTGAGACAACATCTGGCAAGGCTGGGACGGAAGTCACTGTCGTTCTCAAAATCGGTGGAGCTGCATGACAAGGTCATCGGGCATTATCTGAACATAAAACACTATCAGTAAGTTGGAGTCATTACCCAGACGGTTTAAATGAGCCGGTTACGATTCTTGCAGAAGATGTCAGTGTGAGGCTAATTGGCATAAAGTTTTTCGCAGACAGCAAAATGGATGAGTTTATTAAAGATTTAGGGGAAAAACTGAATGATGGTAATCCTCTGGAAGGAAGTTCACTGTCATTGTTCTGACTGACCTCGCTGCTTCCGCCAGTGATATTTGAAGGTTGCTTCGGCTGAAAGGGTGAAGTGCGTTTCCGGCCCGCTAATGAGATTTCGTTACCAACAACTAATATCATTACCAGAAACGCACGGATTATTTTTTAACTCATCATTTACATACTTGTCCAGAAATTTATACCCGGTTAGCTCTGAATTAAGAGCCGCGTCTGCGGCCCTTATTGTCATCAGAAGGAGTAACGGAAGTTGGCGTTGATGGCGTTATCCACGTTGTACTTACCAAATGCCGATTTCTCAAACTCAAGACCAAAGCGTACGTTGTCACGAATCTCAGCATTCAGACCAACATTCATGAGCATACGGCCGTCTTTTTCACCTTTGATACGTTTCTCACCGGACGCATCACGCAGTACGGTTTCACCGTTGGCAAACAGGTCAAACTGGTAGCCAAGGCCGGCGCGGGCTGTGACTTTCCAGTCCTTACCGGAGAAGGATTTACCCACATCAACACCGGTACGCCCAATCAGCGGATTAAAGTCCTTATCCTTCATGGTGAGGTTCATTCCCTGGTCCTTCCAGGAGAACTGTTTCCCGGATACAGCACCGTAAACAAGTTCCGCCTGCGGCTCAATCCATGCAGAGTCAGTTACATGGTAACGGTAACCGACTTCCGCACCGGCATACCAGGAGTGGGAGCTGTAGTCTCTGGTACCAAGGCCGGCGAAAGTTGCGGTATACTCGTTGTCATGGTGAACGTACTTACCGATGAGGTCGATATATGCTCCGGACTCAAACATGGCAGAGGCATAGAGACCGGCACCCACAGACTTCGTTTCACCACTGAAGGCATCACTGCCTGCATGGCTGTCGGTATAGGTCATGGTCACCCCGGTGAAGAGGTCAAGGCCATCGAGTTCATGTTTGTTATCCGCACCGACCTGAACGTGGGTGTAGTTGTCACTGAATCCACCGCCGGCAGACCCGGTTCCGCTCATGATACGGGCCCATGCACCGGCCTCACCGTTAATGTCACGCAGATCACCCATACGTTTGTTGAGGTTGTTGACCTCTGCAAGGAAGGCTTTATAGCCGCCTGACATCAGTGATGTTGCCTTTTTCGCAGCATCAGCATTTGCCACCGTTTTATACCCGGTCAGCGTCCAGACAGATTTGCCATCTTTTTCCTGCTGTTTAATTTCAGGGGTTACATCACTGAAACCAATGGTCTGTGTTTCAGTTTTGAAGACATCCTTACTGGTATTCTCAGGAGCCTTAACCAGATCGATGTTCAAACCGTTTTTGTCGTTTCCTTTTTTCTCAATGAAATCGACTAACAGCAGGTTGTTTGCACCTTCCAGTTTGTTTTTAACAATTAACTGGTCTGCCTGTTGTGTATTGGTTCGCATCACAAAGGCACTGTTACTGGTTGTCAGTTCATCGACAGTCAGTGTATTGAAGATGTTTTTCCCTCCGTTGAAGAGCACCATACTGCCGGTGGAGTTCAGTTTTTTCAACTCGGAATTGCCGGTCACTTTCCAGAGCGCATTATTCATTGCAAGGCTGGATTGTGCAGCCTTAATGCTGCCCTGATAGGACGTATCAAAGCCATCCAGCATCGCGAGAGCAAACTGCGAATAGCTTGTGGCAGAATTATCCTTGTCAGCGGAGCCAAATGAAAGTTTTGCTGCTTTTTCGGATTTAATATCACCGGTTACAGAGGCCTGGTTTTTGGCGGTAAAGTTAGCCCCGTCTTCCGTCAGTTCATATCCTCCTGCAGCATAGAACATCGACGGAGTGATTTCCCCGGTCGATTCTGTTGCGCCAGTCAGGGTCAGGTCGCCTCCGGATTTGATGTTACTGGTGGTGAAAAGGGAACTGCTGGCAGTAACATTCGCCCCCTTGTGGATAGTCAGCGCTGTTCTGTCCAGAGACGAGACCGTGTTCAGCGTGACAATGGCTTTATCCCCTATGCTGATGGAGCCATCTGTTGCCATAATGCCCCCGGTAAATTTACTTTCACCGATGGAGTCACCGCTTTTTATGTCCTGACGAAAGGCGAATCCGGCACCGGTAATATTTTTTCCTGAGTACAGATCAATATATGCCGTTTTGTCCCCGATATTTATCACAGAGTTTTTAGCCTGGATGTTACCTTCAACATCTGCATTTCTGGCAATGGATAATGATGAATCTTCAATATTCAGATTGTCGAATCTAAATTTTCTTGTTTCCCAGTCCGGCTGGGACAAATCGGAAACCTGGTTATTCGATTTATAGGTGGTTTTATTCTTCTGATTTACTGAGTTCTCGGCATTTTTGATTCTGGTGACCCAGTCAACACCACAGAGGAACTCAGGACAATTATTTGTTTTTGTTGTTCTGAAAATGGCGTGATCAGTCGCATGGCCCTGCATTACCAGAGGGGCATTTTTGATACTGATACTGTTTGCCTGAATATCACCATCCAGTATCAGGCGGGCATTATTCTGCTTAGTGTCGAGGTGATGTTCAAGGCGTACATTGCCGTCCACATTACCATGATAGATATAGTTATTCTGGTTATTGACCGACAGTACACTCTCTTTAGTGGTGTTACTGTTAGTGATGGTAGTTCCGGAATCTGTTGCAGCAATTTTTTTGAAGGTCTGGTTATGACCATTCAGGTCGAGTTTTCCGCCGTTTTCAGTGAAAAAAATACCAGCATAATCACCCTCACCCAGGGCGTTCTCTGCATTGAGTTGTACTGTGCCCGGGCCACCGGCGACATAGATATTGTTGAACGTTTTCTGTGCGCCAAGAATGACGGTCCCGTTCCCAGTTTTCAGATTCGTATTCTGTGCCTGTATGACATTAAGGCTCCCTTCACCAATTTTATGCAGTGCATCATTTGAGGCATATTTGATGTTCCAGTCAACAGTACTGCCTTTACCTATATCAATGCCTGCACCTTTAAAGGTGACATTATTATTCCCTTCAGCGCTAACAGTATATTTTTTATTTTCATCGAAAATAAACCCACCATATCCAAGATCAAGATTCTCTTTTAATGAGATTTTACCACCACCAGAGAACACTAGGTCTTTATTCTGGTCATTTTTATTTTTCTCGATATCTTGAGTTGTATTGCCAATAGTTATCTTACCACCACCAATGGTAGCAGTATTGTTATCAATATTAACATTTTGAATAAATAGTTGCTTTAATTCATTGGTAGTTTTGGAGTCAAATGGTGTTACATATGTTTTTTGCGTTTTTCCGTTCCCTATTATTCCATGGGTTGTTCCAAGTAGAACCCATTTATCTTCTTTGTGATCAAATACATACACGCCTGATCCACTGTCGCCATTAGTGGTTAAGTTAGTGAAATATGAGTCATTTTCATATTCCACTTTGTTACCTCCGACAGTATTTGCTCGTAAATTGGTTATATGGAATAGTGATGCACTTAACAGGTCAGCCTGATATGTTTGGGATGTTTTTATTCCGGAAAAAGTGGTGTTTCCTGAACCAACACGAAAACCAATGATTTCTTTTTTTCCATTTCCAACGTCTACGCCATATCTGTCAATAATATTTTGGTTGTTCTCATTATAATTAAATGATGTATCAGCCCCTCTTGTTTCCACGACATACTTGTTTAATCGCTGAATGGAAAAATCGTTTCCAGTTGTCATTCTGTTTATTTGAGTATATTGCGTAGAACCGTATGTTTGATAATTAGCTGATGACTTATTTTTTGCATTGTGTGCAACGGTTACGGCATAGGCACCACCAATACTTGTTGCAGCTCCATTTGCGGTTGCAGATGAAAAGTCAGGAACAGGAAGTGCTGGAAATGAAAAATCAGTCCCGTCTTTCAGTTTTATTTTTACATGTGTTGAACCTGGTTGAAACACCCCTTTATTCTGTGCCAGATCGAGATAATCCCGGGCCCATACTTTAGATATATCCATATTGGCGGCATATATTATATTAGTATAACTGATAACTGCCAGAGATAATAATGCAGCAGAAATTTTTCGGTTTGTTTTACATGTGACTTTTTTCGCTAATTCAGAAACAGCAATGAATCCGCCAGTGGCAGCACTATATTTAATGGAGTATATTTTATTCATATATTCTCTCAACTCATTTATTGAATGAACAAAGGATTAAGAATTAAAACCATTAGCAATGGTTTGTTACTAATATCCCGCTAAAAGTAACAGTTCTATATTGTAAATGTGTGACAATGCTCTCGTTAATGATGCGATGTCATGTAAATCAATGCTGATTGATCACAAATTAATCATTTTTTGTTTTTTTTTTGCTCATATTTACGAGCATTATCAGATTCCATCTGAGCTTCCATCTGAGATGTCACATGGAAAGTAGAATAAAATGAAGGAGAAAGAATATATGAAATTAAAAAGAATACTTTAAAAACATATTCTGCATTGATACATGAAGACAGTTATTGAAATACTACGGTCAATATATTCTGTCTTGCGTAAGGAATCGTATCGTGATAATTAGCCAACTGACATTAGCCGATACACTCGGTGCTTAATATACGTTAAAACGACGTAAGCGCGTTTCTGGTGAGTTAAGCCATCGAGTAGGCAGCCTGACGGCTGCGGCTTGTCATGGTCTGCAATTACCGTTATAAAAACAGGCAATGTCATTGTCTTTCAGGTGGTTATATGGCCCGTTCAGCTAAACCCCGTAAACGTAAACCCGCCTCTCAAAGAAGCAAACTTCCCCGCTATGTCGTGAAGCTTCACGAAGATGATTTTTTTGACGAAGAAGACGCAGAAGTTCTGCGCTTTGATAGTTTTGACGATGCCGTTGAATGCTGAGCAGACCTGAATATTCCGTTCTTTGTGGATGCGGGAAACAAAAAGCTGGTCTTCTGGTTTGTACGTGTTGATGACGAAGGGTATCCGGAAATCGCCCGCTGCACGGAGCGGGAAGTTGCGACCATTCTTTCCGGTATCAGCGCCGGCGGTATATACTGCCCGGAGTGTGGCACGGTTCACTGGCCGGACGGAGTCGCCCCGCCCTTCTGATGCTTCCCCGTTTTGCCGATATCTTTCAGCAGAGAAACCGCTGGCTTAACTGGCTGGAGAAGCAGCCGGAAGGGGCTGTACGTCCGGTGGTGATTGAGTCGGTGACCAAAATCATGGCGTGCGGGACCACACTGATGGGGTATACACAGTGGTGCTGTTCATCACCGGACTGTTGCCATACAAAAAAGGTCTGCTTCCGGTGTAAAAGCCGCTCCTGCCCGCACTGCGGGGTGAAGGCTGGCGCACAGTGGATACAGTATCTGCTGAGCCTGGTCCCCGACTGCCCGTGGCAGCATATTGTGTTCACGTTACCCTGCCAGTACTGGTCCCTGGTGTTCCACAACCGGTGGTTACTGGCAGAGATGAGCCGCATTGCAGCGGATGTGATACTGGAAATCTGCCATCAGGCAGATGTGGAGCCGGGGATATTCACGGTGATCCACACATGGGGGCGTGACCAGCAGTGGCATCTGCATATCCATTTATCGACAACTGCCGGTGGTGTGACGTCGGGCCACACCTGGAAAAATCTTCATTTTTACGCCCGTAAGGTGATGAGCATGTGGCGCTACCGGATAACACGGTTGCTGTCACGGAAATACCCTGACCTGGTGATGCCGGATGCGCTGGCAGCAGAAGGAATCAGTAAACGGGAATGGAATCGCTTCCTGGACACGCATTACCGCCGTGGCTGGAATGTCAACGTATCCCGGGTGATGGATAATGCCACCCATGTGGCGGTGTACTTTGGCTCTTACCTGAAAAAGCCACCGGTGCCGATGAGTCGTCTGGAGCATTATGCCAGTCAGGATGAAATCGGTCTGCGTTACAACAGTCACCGAACAAAACGGGAAGAATACCTGTTGATGAGTGGAGATGAGTTCATGGAAAGGTTCTCCTGGCATGTGGCGGATAAGGGGTTCCGTATGGTGAGGTACTACGGTTTTTTGAGTCCGGCGAAACGGCGGTTACTGGAAGAAGTGGTGTACATCATAACGGAGACAGTGAGAAAAACGGCGATGCAAATCACCTGGAGAGGGATGTATCAGAGGTTACTGAAGGTTGACCCGCTGAAGTGCGTGCTGTGCGGGAGTCAGATGCGTTTTACGGGGCTGAAGCGGGGCTACCGTCTGGCAGAGCTGGTCCTGATGCATGAGCCGCTGGCCCGGATGCGGTGGTGCGGCTGAGAGCCGCAGAGGGTAAGTAGCGTCCATTTTGAGGGAAACGGAGCAAAAAACCGCCATTCATACCCTGAATCAATCAGAGCCATCCAGTTTAATCGTCGGTTCCGTTCATATGAGCAAAAGTGGTGTTGAAGAAACATCCGTTTTGTGATGTTTTTTTAATCTTTTTGGGGTTTTAATTCCTATCGATCAAGAATTTCGCATTCAAGTTTTACAACGGCAGAATAAAAAGCCTCCCGTAGTTGCACTATCATGCATCCATAAATAAATCTTCTGCGATACTTTGTCGTGAAAATTAAATGCACAATGAGCTTACTTACACTGTGACGTTGTCGTTGAGAGATATGGTATTACCTATAGTCAGGAATTATATAATTATGATCTGATGACACGAAAAACCATTCTTGCATACCGCAATCATATCAGTGATGATCATATGCCTCTTATAGACTCAGCATCTGCCGGAATTTCTCACAGTCCTCTTTCTAATTTCTATTTTTGCAAACAGATATATTTATCTTGCGTCAGGTTATGAATATAAATGTTGGTCTTGGGAGTGATATCCCAGCAGGACATAGCCCATCGATATTTGAGGCGTGTCTCCATGCAATAACAGCAAGTAAAGCCCTTCCTTAACGATGGGGTCAACTCTCAGTTATGGGGATACTCCGGAGCATCTGTTTCGTTCAGGGAGGCTTTCTGGCTTGTAACAGGCGGTGATGGAAAAATTCTGGATTTACCAATAGGAAAACTTCGGAAATGTTATTTTGTTGATACTATGGTAATTGATACTAATGGTCATGATTTAAATATCATAATATATGATGATACAACTGAGGATATTCTGCAGAAGTTAATATATAACACGCAACGCAATAATATATGCAAGGTATGGGTTAATGGTGAGAATATTTATCAAAGAGGTAGTCAGAGAAGAATAGATATTCTTCTCTGACAGTTTATCAATAACAATGTTTTTAGCAAAATATATGGGCTTTGAAGTTATCTGTTATATAAAATTAAAAAGTAGACATAATGTGAGTGGTTAAAAACCTTACAAAATCAAAGAAATTTTATAACGCGAGTAACTTGCAGCCAGAAAATACCCCCCATTTCTTGCTATTATAATAGAAGGGCGTGCTTATTCTTATTAATAGTCTTTTCTGATATTTTATGTGTAGATTAGCATCCCGTAATGAATAAATGCATCCCAAATATTTCTGTTGATAAACTACTCTCGCTGACTGATTTATCTCATACCAGAAAAACCACTATGTTCATGTCATTTATAATCTCAGTAGTTCATGCCCGGATATTTTTATGCACTCTGTTGCCAGATTCATTTATCTGCTGCATATTTTCCATCGGGATATTCCCAGAGAACTAATGAATATCCGGAAGCTATTTTCTACAGCAGATAATGCAGTGCGTTCGAATCGCATATCAAAACTTGGTTAGGATTTACGTAACGCATCTGCGCTTCTTTCCTGTCTGAACTCTGTTTACCCGATGTCAGCCTCTCCTGGCATTACCCCAATTCTCCCAAAAACGGTAAACCAGCTCTCAGCCCGCACCATGACTGGCTTAAGACGGGATCCCTGCGGCAAAATGCGCCTTTACGCATTTGGTTTTACCCGCAATAATGCGTGATAATCAAACAAAAGGATCCGCGCGCTGCGATTTATTGTCGTGGAAGGATCCGGGCGTTCAGGTCAGAATACCTGTATCCATAAACAGTGCGTGTGCTACGTGAAAAATAACTCATGAACAATGTCATTCCCCTGCAGAATTCACCAGAACGCGTCTCCCTGTTACCCATTGCGCCGGGGGTGGATTTTGCAACAGCGCTCTCCCTGAGAAGAATGGCCACTTCCACGGGGGCCACACCGGCCTACCTGCTGGCCCCGGAAGTGAGTGCCCTTCTTTTCTATATGCCGGATCAGCGTCACCATATGCTGTTCGCCACCCTCTGGAATACCGGAATGCGTATTGGCGAAGCCCGGATGCTGACGCCGGAATCATTTGACCTGGATGGAGTAAGACCGTTTGTGCGGATCCTGTCCGAAAAAGTGCGTGCGCGACGCGGACGCCCGCCAAAAGATGAAGTGCGCCTGGTTCCGCTGACAGATATAAGCTATGTCAGGCAGATGGAAAGCTGGATGATCACCACCCGGCCCCGCCGGCGGGAGCCGTTATGGCCGGTCACGGATGAGACAATGCGCAACTGGCTGAAACAGGCGGTGAAGCGGGCTGAAGCTGACGGCGTGCATTTTTCGATTCCGGTCACACCACATACCTTCCGGCACAGCTATATCATGCACATGCTCTATCACCGCCAGCCCCGGAAAGTCATCCAGGCACTGGCTGGTCACAGGGATCCACGTTCGATGGAGGTTTATACCAGAGTGTTTGCGCTGGATATGGCTGCCACGCTGGCAGTGCCTTTCACAGGTGACGGTCGGGATGCTGCGGAGATCCTGCGTACACTGCCTCCCCTGAAGTAACGGCACTTCCTTATATAAGCAGTGGTCAGCAGAACAGACATAACATAAGCTGGAGCAGGTAGATAAGCTGTAGTGAGTAAACCATGTTTTATAAAGGGAGAAATGCCTCAGCATCAGGTTACGGGGTGACTCACGTAAGGGACAGGCAGATGGCAGCTCAGCCACAGGCAGCACTGCAGGAAACTGAATATAAACTGCAGTGAGCAGACCACTCACTGCACCTGATAATATAAGCTGTAGTCAGTAAAGGAGCACTCTTCACTGACTACAGTTTATGTTCAGCGGGATTTGAAGAGTTTTTCCAGGTCATCCAGCGTGATGCCCAGTTTTTCAAGCAGGGCAAGTTTCTCCGCCATCTCCGGACTGACTTTTTCCGCAGGTGAAGGTGGCAACGGATTTTCCTTACTCTCATCATTCGGCGCTTTTAACCGGGGACGCCGGTAGTGAATACAGAAGAGTTTTGTCCGCCCCCGCTGGATCTCCGTGTAATCAAGATATCCAATCTCGCGCAACTGCTCCATTGCCCGTCTGACCGTCTGGTTCTGGGAAAATACAGGAGACTTCAGATTGAGGCGTGCACGCAGCCGCGCCAGCGATATCGGTGCCGGATCCCGGGGCAGGCTCTCTATAAAGGTGTAAAGTGCCTGGGCGGACTCCCGTCGCTTCAGGGCATTGATGGCCTTGAGCTGCAGCAGCACTTTCCGGTCAAACTGGTACAGTTCAAAAAGGCGGGGATCAGCCTGTAACTGAACAATATCCCGTTCAGTATCGTAGTAGGCTGACTGTACCAGATGGGTGATATATTCCCGGGTGTGCTTCTCATCGGTGCGGGAAAAGGAGATCACGGTACCGGCAATGCGTTTCAGGGAAGGGCTGATGCGCTCACGCAGCCTGCGGGATGACTGGCTTGAAGGTATACCACACAGTTTTGCAAACTCGACAAAAGGCAGTTCAACTTTGTCACCAATTACGTTATGGCGGGCAAAGGAATGAATGATTCCCACCCAGGTCTTGAAATCGTTATCCATATCCAGGCGGGGGCCGGTGATCTCAACCTTATCAAATCCCTCAGCACGGGCCAGGGAAAGACGTGTCAGCTCTTCCGTGGCATCAGTACGTGACAGTGTATTTTTTTTACTGTTCTTCAGTGATTTAAGGGTCGGTACAAAAACGCCCAGACGCATCAGCGCCACAGGTTGTACGGTGTTGTTATTGTTTGGTGTCAGTGTCACCAGCTCACCGGAGGACTTATCCACCTCGCCGAACAGTTTTTTGATGTCTGAATTTTCGTTTTCCAGAAAGCCTCCAGCCTGTGGACAGTAAAAGAATAAACAGAAAATTGAGTGTCAGAACCCCGCTAACTGACTGAAGAAAAACCTGCAATCTGTATTTAACAGCTGAGCCTGGCGTACTGACCATAATTTATGTCATTAACTTACTACAGTATATACATTACTGAATACAGCTTATCATGATCCTGCTACAGTTTATCAGAAACATGCCACAGCTTATGTGATCGTGGTCCCGGAGCATGAGTGACAAGGTTTGCAGCGATATGGGGATCTTTAATGGATCATTTGTTGATCATTTATGGATCTGTTTACTGGATCGGGCCGCCGGATATGTGGATAAATCATTCCGGGAAAACAGTTTACACAACTGTTTTATGAGGAAGCTTCAGGGCGTATCTGCTCACTGTAACTACAGATACATTGCGCTTCCTCGCCGGTTCGCGGGCTTCGCCCGGTCACCGGTCTGCGGCGAGCACCGACAACATACAGACAGAAGTCGCCTGATATGTAAGCGTGCAGCAAGAACCGTATTGACGGGGATGTGTTATTCAGTCGGCAGTG
>ERZ857775.4007-NODE-4007-length-11161-cov-9.534576_pt1 | contig 11161 bp, 10 predicted proteins | sample MGYA00519698_ERZ857775 | MGnify/ENA primary metagenome ERZ857775 (study PRJEB31778, sample SAMEA3449363) | human gut metagenome | biome: human gut; feature: human-associated habitat; material: faeces | place: United Kingdom | collected 2010/2012 ...
AGGTGTACACAGATGGCGCTTGCAGCGGCAATCCCGGCCCGGGCGGCTGGGGTGCGGTGCTGCGCTACCGCTTTGACGGCAAGGTGTACGAAAAGGAACTGAGCGGCGGCGACGCCAGCACCACCAACAACCGCATGGAGCTGACGGCCTTTATCGAGGCGCTGCGCCAGCTCAAGGAGCCCTGTGAGGTGCGGCTGTGCTCTGACAGCCAGTATGTCATCAACGGGCTGGAAAAGGGCTGGGCCAAGGGCTGGAAGCGCCGGGGCTGGAAAAAAGCCGACGGCTCCCCTGCCCTGAACCCGGACTTATGGGCACAGGCGCTGGAGCAGGAAGCACGGCACAAGATCACCTACGTCTGGGTAAAAGGCCACGCAGGCCACCCGGAAAATGAACGCTGCGACCAGCTGGCCGTAGCACAAAGCAAAGCACATGGCGGGAGGCAAGGAACATGAGCGACGCATTTTTGCCCGGCAACGGGTTCGACACCTACGAAACACAGGACAAGGTGCTTGTCAGCATGGACGGCACTGTGGACTGCGGCGTTGTTGTGCGCATTTTGCAGCAGCAGGGCTTTGGCGTGGCCGGGGCTGTGGTGCAGCTGGCCGCTGACCAAAGCGCTTGGGCAGCAGCCGCACGGCAGGCTGCCGAGACTCTTGGCATCGAGTGCATCGTGCTGAAGGCAGAAGCACTGGCCGACCAGCCCGCCGAGGTACTGGGCAGCGGCAACGACGCCCGGTTTGCCGCCCTGCTGACCGCTGCCGACAAGCTGGGCATCCAGTATATTGCCACCGGCCACCACGCCCGGGTGGAGCTGGGCAGCGATGGCGTGCACGCTGTCTGCCCCGCTGTGGACGCCGCACTGGACGAGAGTGCCGCACTGGCAGCGCTGCCGCAGGACACCCTTGCCCGTCTGCTGCTGCCCTTGGGCGAGTTTACCGCCGCCGATGTGCAGGAGATGGCACAGGATTTTAAGGTGAACGGAACGGTCTGATCCAACCGCTTTCCACACAAAAAAGAAGCGCCGCATCTATACGATGCAGCGCTTCTTTTTTGCATACTTTAGTTCTGCGGGTGCACGATATCGCGCCAGTCCAGATCTCCGCGCTCCAAGCCGTGGATCAGCACCTCGGCGGTGGCGATGTTGGTGGCCATGGGGATGTTGTGCACATCGCACAGGCGCAGCAGGGTCATCTCATTCGGCTCGCTGGGCTTGGCATTGATGGGGTCGCGGAAGAACAGCAGCAGGTCGATCTCGTTGCAGGCAATGCGGGACGCGATCTGCTGGTCGCCGCCCTGCACACCGGCCAGAAAACGCTGTACCTGCAGGCCGGTGGCCTCGGAAATCAGTTTGCCGGTAGTGCCGGTCGCCACCAATTTATGCTGGCTCAGAATACGGCAGTACGCCGTGCAGAACTGAACCATCAGCTCCTTTTTGGAGTCATGCGCGATCAGGGCAATCGTCATCTGTAGATCTCTCCTCTATTGAAACATTTGTATATAAAACGCTTGATAAATTTCCTTTGTTATACATGATATCACAAACGCAACTCATTTACAACAGGTTTTTGGACACAATATTCAAATTTTCGTTCAAGTTCAGCACTTTGCACGCAGCTGCGCCTTACTGTGCAAGCAGTACATCGTTATTTTCTTCCTCCGCTGCCGCTGCGGGAGCAGCTGTCTGCTGCGGTTCTGCGGCGGCTGCATCGGTCTGTGCATCATTCGCAGCATCCGGGGCGGCCTGGGCAGCGGTATCCGATGCTGCGGCGTCCTCCTGCACCACGGTACGCGGGTCTACATAGGGGTCAACCTCCAGCGTGCCGTCCTTCATGGCAAAATAGGCGTTGGCGATATCCACCACCAGATCACCGGTACGGGCACCGTAGCCGCCGTACTCCACCGTAATGCCGATGGCGATCTCCGGGTCGTCTGCCGGGAGGTAGGCGATCATCATGGCGTTCAGGTAGTGCTTGCCCGAAGCGTAGGTCTCGCTGCGCTGGGGGGTGCCGGTCTTGCAGGCGATGGCAATGGGATAGCTGGAGATCTTGCCGCTGATGGTGCTGGGCACCTGTTTCATGCCCTGCCGCACCAGCGCAAAGGTGTTGCCGTTGCCCTCGATGACATCCATCACCTCCGGCTGGGTCTCGCTGAGCACCTCGCCGGTGTTGGTATCCAGAATGGCCTTGACAAAATGGGTACGGTAGCGCACGCCGTTGTTGGCCAGCGTAGCGGCGTAGGTGGCCAGCTGGATGGGGCTTACTACCGTGTTGCCCTGCCCGATGGCGGCCTGAATATCCAGCGATGAGGTGTAGTTTTTGTCCGTCTTTTTGGTCAGCCGTCCCACGGCCTCGTTTACCTCCACGCCGGTGCGCTGCCCAAGACCCAGCTTGTAGGCGTAGGCATCGTAGACGTCACTGGTCAGGCGGCGGCCCACGTCGTAGAAGAAGATGTTGCAGCTCCACTTGATGGCAGTGACCACATCAATGTTGCCGCTGTGGCCGTGGCGGGTGCAGCGGGGGTGGTAGTCCTTATAATAGGTGTACACGCCGGTGCAGTTGACGGTGGAGTACTGGTTGATCAGGCCGCTGTCCAGCGCTGCCACCGCCACCGCAGGCTTAAAGGTGGAGCCGGGGGTGTACAGGCCCTGCAGCGCCCGGTTGAACAGGGGCAGGCTGGGGTCGGCGCTGTACTCGGAATAGTTGGTGGCGTACAGATTCTGGTCAAAGCTGGGGTAGTTTGCAGCCGCCAGCACGCTGCCGTCCTTTACGTCCAGCACCACCGCAGCGCCGGCGGCAGCTTTCATATCGCCGGTGTTGTACACCCGGTTGATCATGTCGATATTGTTGGCAAGGGCCTTGTCCACCGCCCGTTGAAAGTCGCTGTTGATGGTCAGCTGCACGGTATGCCCCGGCTCCGGCACGGTGGTGATCTTGGTGTCCACGATCACGCCGTCCGAATTGCGGGTGATAGTCTCCACACCGTCCTTGCCGCGCAGCTCGTCCTCGTACACGGATTCAAGGCCTGAGATGCCGATCACATCGTTCATGTTATAGCCTTTTTCCTTGAGCGGATAGGTCACCTGACCGTTTTCGTCGGTCACCTTCCACTTTTCGGCGGTGATCTTGCCCACACGCCCCAGCACGGCGGGGAGGATATCTCCCTGCTCATAGCTGCGGGTGCTGGTCTCCACGATCTCCACGCCCGGCAGCGTGAGAGAGTGCTCCTTGATGGTAGCCACCGTCACCTGACTGACGTTTTCCGCCATGACAAAGTTGTTCACGTTGGAAAAGGCCTGCCGGTCCATCTCGTAATGGATGCCCGCCAGCACCCGCTGCCACGGCAGGGAGAAGCTTTCCAGATGGTTTTTCTCCACCAGCATCTCCATCACATCGTTGGCGGTGGCGTACTGCTGCAAGCCCAGCGTCTCCTTCATGTCAGCCAGCGTTTTCTGGTCGCTGGTGCTGTCGGCGCTGTCTGTAAAGGTATAGTTCCCGGCGGCATCCGGCTCGCTAATGAGCAGGGTGTCCAGCCATTTTTCATCGTTCTTGCGCAAAAGTTCCACGATCTGCTGCAGCATGGTGTCCAGATCCTGATCCCCCATCTGCAGCTTGTTCAGCACCACATTATAGCCGGTGCTGGTGGTGGCGATGCGCTTGCCGGTGCTGTCCACGATATTGCCGCGCGCGGCGGTGACCGTAAACTTATAATCCGTGGTGTTGGTGGCTTTTGCCTTGAAGCTATCCCCGTTGACCAGCTGCAGAAAGATCAGCCGGAAGGTGTACAGCCCCATGATGATGCAAGCCACTGCGATGAGCAGCAGCATCCGCCGCACCACGACCTTGCGTTCATTTTCGTTCATCTGGTTCTCCTTTTACGGGTTAGACCACACCGTTGTCGATCCTGAACCCGTCATGGATACGCTGCACCAGCCAGAAGGCCAGCAGCGCTGCCGGGATGGTCAGCACTGCACTGGGCAGTACAAAGGCAATGTACCGCAGCGCAGCGCCGGCATAGCCCGGCATATAATAGAAAAACAGCCAGTCCAGCGAGAGCACCAGCAGCGCCGTTATAGTATTTACGGCGGCAAAGTTGCCGGGGTTCACCTGCAGATACAGCTGCACCAGCACCGATACCCCAAAGCAGAGCAGCAGCAGTTCCAGCGCCAGCATACCCACCGTGCGCCCGGCGGCGTAGTCCCACAAAAGGCCGCCCACCGTGCCCAGCAGTGCTCCGGCAAATTCTCCTTCAAATACCGCCACCGCCAGACACAGCGGCAGCACCAGCAGCGGCTTTGCCTCCCCCAGCTGAAACAGCCCGGGCGTGGTCTGCAAAGCGGCGCACACAAACAGCGCCAGCACATAACAGCCCCACTTCAGCAGCTGGCTGCGGCTGCGCCTGCGGCGAGATTCCATAGCAGTGTATCCTCCTTAGTACGCAGTAACGATAAAAACGTGCTTGGCGGTGCGGGGGTCGGCACCGGGGCGCACCACCGCAATGGAGGATTTGCCGCTGGTCTCCGGCACCACGTCCTGCACCGTACCCACCAGAAGATCCGGGGGGAACACCCCGCCCAGACCGGTGGTGATGACCTGATCCCCCGCATGGGTCTCGGTGCTGCGCTCCAGATTGGTCAGGGTGCACAGGCCGTCCGCTGCATAGGTGGTATTGCCGTTCAGAATGCCGTTTTCCCGGGTGCGGGATACCACGCCCGCCGCGTTGAAGCTGGGGTGCAGAATGGTCATCACCTTGCAGCTGGTCGGATCAGCCTCTACCACCATGCCCAGCAGATAGCCCCGGTCACTGATGACCGCATCGTTCACCGCTACGCCGTCTGCGGTGCCCTTGTCCAGCGTGAAGCCGCCGAACTCGTCCAGCGGGTCGCGGCCAATGACAAAGCCGGACACATAGGTGGCATTGCTGTTCTTTTCCTGAATGTTGGCCAGTGCCTTGTAGGCCTCGTTTTCAGCCTTGATGCGGTCATAATCCACCATCTGCTGACGCAGCTCGGCGTTTTCCGCCGTCAGCTGCTCGTTCTGTTCCATGACCTTGTCGATGCTGGCATATTTTTCCCACATCGCGCCCACACCGCCGCTGACCACAGCCCCCGCCTTCTGGAAGGGGGTCAGGATCACGCCCAGCAGTTCCTGCGGGGCAGCGGTCAGGCGTCCGTTGGCACCGGCATAGGCCATGATGCCCACCAGAAACACCGCCACGGCCACAAGGATCTTGAATTTCCAGGTATCAAAAAAATCTTTCAAAGGGTGCTTCCCTCCTGTCGGGATGCCCGCGCCCTACCGCAGGCCTTTGCATGAAAAAAGCGCGGACAGCCGTGCCATCCGCGCAAGATGCAGTGTTTGCAGCGGAAAAACGCACAGCTGCTGTGTCTGAAACTTTTCCGCATTCTGAGCAGCACTCTCCGCAGAGAGCTGCTCTTACATATGTCCTCCATCGGTGTCCAGCACGTCATGCAGCACATCCACATGATCCAGCACTGCACCGGCACCCTTGGCCACGCAGTCCAGCGGGTCCTCCGCAATATGCACATCAATGCCGGTCTCGCTCTGGATCAGCTGATCCAGGCCGCGCAGCAAAGCGCCGCCGCCGGTCAGGGTGATGCCGCGGTCGATGATATCTGCGCTCAGTTCCGGCGGGGTGCGCTCCAGCGTCTCCTTGATGGCGGTGGTGATCTTGACCAGACACTCCAGCAGCGCGCCGCGCACATCCTCAGAGTGCACCACGATGTTCTTGGGCAGACCGTCTACAAGGTTGCGGCCCTTGATCTCCATGGTCAGCTCCGGGTCCAGTGCATAGGCAGAGCCGATCTCGATTTTGATCTGCTCGGCAGTACGCTCACCGATGAGCAGGTTGTACTTGCGCTTGATGAAAGCGATGATGGCCTGATCGAACATATCACCGGCCATGCGCACGCTGCGGGAAGCCACGATGCCGCCCAGAGAGATGACGGCGATCTCCGCCGTGCCGCCGCCGATATCCACGATCATGCTGCCGGTGGGCTCGCTGATGGGCAGGCCTGCACCGATGGCAGCTGCCATGGGCTCCTCAATGACAGACACCTGACGGGCACCAGCCTTCAGGGTAGCCTCGCGCACAGCGCGGCGCTCCACCTCGGTAACGCCGGAGGGAATGCAGATGACCACCCGGGGACGGGAGAACATGCTGTTGCCGCAGGCCTTTTTGAGGAAGTTCTCCAGCATATTGGCCGTGATGTCGAAATCGGCGATAACGCCGTCCTTCAGGGGACGCACCGCCACGATGCTGCCGGGGGTACGGCCGATGACAGCCTTTGCCTCGCCGCCCACGCAGCGCACCTCATCGGTCTTGGTGTCCACCGCCACGACCGAGGGCTCGCGCATGATGATGCCCTTGCCCTTCATGTAGACCAGAGTATTGGCAGTACCCAAATCAATGCCAACGTCCTTTGACAGAAAACTCATTGTTCCAAATCTCCTTACGATCGTTCCTTAAATCTATCCCAGAATGCCGGACGGCCTGCTGCAAACAGTCCCTCCTGCGCAGAATAACACGGTTCTATTATAGCCGCAAGTGCTCCATTTCTCAAGCGTTTCGGCAAGTTTTCTATCATTTTTCCATTTTTCTCACAAAAAATGCGCCAGCGTCTGTACGGTGCGGCTGACCGGCAGCCCCATAATGGTGTAATAGTCGCCCTCGATGCGGTCCAGCCACAGGGCCGCGCGCCCCTGAATGGCATAGGCACCGGCCTTATCGTAGGGCTCCGGGGTAGCAGCGTAGAACGCGATTTCTTCCTCCCCCAGCGGGAAAAAGGTCACCTTGCAGCTGTCCACAAAATGCTCTGCCCTGTCCCCTTTTGCAATGCACACGCCGGTGTGCACCTGATGGGTCTTTCCGGAGAGCGCGCGCAGCATCCGCTTGGCGTCCTCGGCATCGTGGGGCTTGCCGAACACAGCGCCGTCCACGTCCACCACGGTGTCGCAGCCGATGACCACGGCATCCGGGTGCTGTTTTGCCACTGCAAGGCACTTGCCGATGGCCAGTTGCTCCACCAGCTGCGCCGGAGTGGGGGCAGCGACGGCGCTCTCATCAAAATCGCTGACACAGACCGTGAAATCGGTGGTGTACAGGGAAAGCAGCTCCCGTCTGCGGGGGCTGCCAGAGGCTAAGATCAAATGATTCATAAAACCCTCTCAGTCACCTGCGGTGACCGCTCTCCCGAAGGGGAGAGCTTTTTTCATCAATCGGTTTACTCTTTTAAATTCTCCCCTCTCGGGTGTCAATGCGAAGCATTGACGAAGAGGGTTATTTTCCGGTAGAGCCAAAGCCGCCCACACCGCGCTGGGTGTCGCCCAGCTCCTCGGCGGGCACAAAGGCGGCGATGTACACCGGGGCGATGCACAGCTGCGCTACCCGCTCGCCGGGCTGAATGGTATAAGCCTCGGCACCCAGATTGACCATGGGCACCTTCAGCTCGCCGCGGTAGTCGCTGTCCACCACACCCACGCCGTTGGCCATGCACAGGCCGTGCTTGATGGACAGGCCGCTGCGGGCGTACACCAGCGCCACACTATGGGCGCCGGGCAGCTCGATGGCAAGGCCGGTGGGCACCAGCACCCGCTGCATGGGGGCAACGGTCAGTGGTGCGTCCAGCACAGCGCACAGGTCAGCGGCAGCTGCGCCGGGGGTGGCATAGGCGGGCACTTTTGCCCGGGCATCCAGTACCTTATATTTTACAGTGATGGGTTCCATCGTATAACCTCGTTTCGTTTTTCTTTTTTCACAGGCAAAGCTTGGGGCACTTCCGGTGTTTTGTCAGTTTGTACCCTTAAAATACAGACCGCGGGTAAAATCGCCCTCAAAGGGGGCGTGGGTGCGGATGCTGTCCAAGACCTGCGCCGCTTCCTCGCGGGATTCCAGCGTAAAGTAGGCCACGCCGTAGTCCACCGCCAGTGCGCCGGGCTTATCGCCCATGTAGATGGGCACCGGATTATAGATGGTGCGCACCCCAAGGCCGCACCGCACCGGGAACTTTTTGGCCTTGCGGTCGGTCAGCACGCCGGTCTTATCGCAGTGGGCACAGTCATGGATGTTTTGCAGCGGACAGGCGCGGGTGAGCATCAGCGGCATATGACCGTAGATCATCACGCCGGTGGGCACAGGCTTACCGTTCCGGGTGGGCGCAATGGACGCAATATCGCTGTCTTTTACCTCCGGCAGGATGAGCAGGCTGGAAAGTCCCTGCTCTGCATAGAACTGTGCCGCCACATTGTTGGTGATGTTCAGTCCAAAGCCGCCGGTCATAGGCAGGCCGCGGCACAGCCGCAGATGGGCGATGTTACTGACCTCGTATCCGGCAAAGCCCGCGTCCTGCGTGGCAGCAATGCGGCGGGCAGTGTCCTGCTCCAGCGCACCGAACATGACCCGGGGCAGCTCCAGAAGGGTCTTTGCCCGCCACTCCCGGGGCACACGGTCGGCCTGTGCAATGGGCAGAATGAGATATTCCACCCCGTCAAGTGCCCGCTCCGGCACCTGTTCCCAGCGCTCGAACCGGGCACGCAGGGTGCGGCGGGGCGGCAGAGTGCGCTGCGGCAGGGCGGCGACGTGCTCCTCGGTGGTGGGCCAAGGACGCAGCGCCTCCCGCTTTTTGAGCAGGGCATCCAGTGCCTCCCGGCGCAGCTCGTTCACGGCACTGCCGGGGATGAACCACGGCCCGCCGTCCATTTCCACGGTGATCTTTTCCGCCGTAAAGGGGGTGCCGCCGGTCTTTGTCAGGCTGCGGTTCAGGCTCTCGGTGGGGTCGGTGCGGGCGGGCTGCGGCTCGGCATCCCCATAGGCAAAGGCCTTGTTGCCGTCAGCATCGGTAACGGTCAGCTTTTCGCCGCCCTCTTCGATCTCCAGCTTCATCTGCACCGGCACGCGGGAGCGCTCGCGGCGGTAAAGCTCACGCAGCATGGGCAGGGTCTTTTTGGTCAGCTCGGCGTCAGCTTCGCTGCGCACACCGAACATGGTGCCGTCGATTTTTCCGTCCAGATAGCCGGAGGTGAAACCGGAGCGGCTGAAGGCGTTCTTCAGCAGGTCGCGGTCGTAGGCGCGGCCCTCGCGGCCTGCCAGACAGGCACTGACAGCCGCTGCCACATACTCCGGCGTGCGGAGACGGCCCTCGATTTTTGCCGATGCTACGCCAAGCGCCTGCAGCTTGTCCAGCTTGTCGATGGCGGAGTTATCCTTAAGGGAGAGATGGTGCAGCCGTCCGGGCTTGCCCTCCGGCAGGGCGTTGGCCTCAAAGGGCAGACGGCAGGGGCCCGCACAGGAGCCCCGGTTGCCGCTGCGCCCGCCCAGAAATGCGGACATATAGCACTGGCCGCTCACGCTCATGCACAGCGCACCGTGGATGAAGCACTCGGTCTCGATGCCGCAGTGCTTTGTGATGTGCTCCACCTCGGGCAGACTCAGCTCACGCGCCAGCACCACCCGGGTAAAGCCCAGCTCCTTCAGCTCCAGTGCACCCTGCAGGGTGTGGACGCTCATCTGAGTGGAGCCGTGCCGGGGCAGCTGCGGGGCAATTTTACCAATTAAAGTAGCCACTGCCAGATCCTGACAGATGACTGCATCCGCACCGCTGGCTGCTACCGCCCGGATAGCCTGCTCCAGCGCAGGCAGCTCGGTGCCATACACGGTCGTATTCAGCGCAACGTGCACCGCCACGCCCCGGGCGTGGCAGAAGCGCACGGCTTCCTGCAGACTGTCTGCGTCAAAGTTGCCGGCACCCGTGCGGGCGTTGAAGCCCGAAAAGCCCAGATATACTGCGTCCGCGCCGCTGAACACCGCAGCGCGGAGCATTTCTTCACTGCCCACCGGGGCTAAGATCTCGATCCTTGCCATAGTTCTCCTTCTGACTTCTATTTATATAAGGTACGTTCAGTTGGTCTCGTCTGTCTGCGCACTGTCTGCCGCCGGGGCTTCCGGGGCGGGCTGCTCCTGTGCCGTCTCTGCCGCAGCGCGGGCGGCGCGCTCCTCCCGGCGGGTCTCGCGCTGGCGCTCCTTGGCCAGCTGCTCCCGCAGGGCGGCAGCTTCCCGGCGCAGCACGGCGTTTTCCGCCAGTGCCTTGTCCTCAGCCAGCTTTGCCCGGGCTGCATCTGCAATGTAGTCCTGGATCTGGCTGCGCATATTCTCGGCGCTGCCGGTGCTCTTGCGGTATTCGTCCAGATAATCCATCGCGCAGAACACCGCCGCCTTGGTCACCGAGAGGTTATCGTTGGTGTCCAGCAGCTTTGTGATATCCTCGTCCAGCTTTTTGGCCAGACCCAGGATGTACTTTTCCGAATCTGTAGTTGCGATGGCATACGGTGTGCCTGCAATGTTGACCCTTACCTTGTTTACCATGGTGTTTTCCCCTTTTTTATCCTGTATCTGTACGGCGCAAGGCCGTTTGTTCTGCGTTTTACCGGGATTCGGAACCGTTCCCGGTAACGTTTCGGCTTCCGAAAACGTTTCGATGGAGTTTCCCGCCCCATTACTGCCGGAATTACTCCCCGAAAAACGTTTCGCGGCTCAGTTCTACCTTCTATTATAATATAAATACGCCGCAAGAAAAAGTGGAATTTTTGAAATTTCGGCATATTTGTCAGAAAGTGGCCTGAAAAAATAGCAGTTACGGAAAAAAAGCGCCTGTTTCCTTGCATTTATAAATCGTTCATATTATAATAACTTTGTTATGTTGGCAGCCGGGCGAAAGAGGGAACGTTTCTGCTGCTATTATCTACTCAATTATTTTAGCAAAGCAAACGCTTATGCGGATAGGAGCACACTATGACATCAAAAGAATTTGGCAAAATTCTTCAGGACAAGCTCACCAGTGAGTACGGTGTGGAGCTGAATGTTGCCTCCAACCAGCAGATCTACCGTTCTCTGGCTCTGATCTGCCGTCAGATGATGAGCGAGAACCACAAAAAGTTCCAGTCCAAGGCTATCGGCACCGGCACCAAGCAGGTCTACTACCTCTGCATGGAGTTTTTGATGGGCCGCAGCCTGAAGATGAGCCTGTTCAATCTGGGTCTGGACGAGGTTGCCAAGAAGGCACTGGCCGACGCCGACATCAATCTGGACAGCATTTTTGAGGAAGAGCCCGATGCAGGCCTGGGCAACGGCGGTCTGGGCCGTCTGGCTG
>ERZ857775.4009-NODE-4009-length-11155-cov-7.739550_pt1 | contig 11155 bp, 9 predicted proteins | sample MGYA00519698_ERZ857775 | MGnify/ENA primary metagenome ERZ857775 (study PRJEB31778, sample SAMEA3449363) | human gut metagenome | biome: human gut; feature: human-associated habitat; material: faeces | place: United Kingdom | collected 2010/2012 ...
GCCGGATGCTCGCCGCCGCCCGCCGCAGGCCGCCCCGGCCGCGGCCGGCAAGCACGGCCGCAAGGCGAAAAAGGCCAAAAAGCCGAAGAAGAAAAAGAGCCTCGGCCGCCGGCTGCTCATTTTGTTCCTCGTGCTGGCCATCCTGGCCGGATTGTACCTGACGGCGGTCTATTCCGACATTCCGTTCATCGCCAAGTGGCGCACGGCCTATATCCAGACGGCCATGAACACGCTCAGCCACCAGTGGCTGGCCACGGCGTTCATCCCACGCAGCGTCATTGACAAGGTCCTCGCCGAAATGGAGGCCGCCAGGGAGGCGCAGATCGGCATCAACAGCGAGTGGGGCGAAGGCGAGTCCGAGTCCCGCAACCCGACGCTCACGAACACCGAGGGCATGAGCAAGGAAGAGATCGCGTTTTACAACCTCTTCTGGGAGGTCAATGTGCCGAGCATGCAGGCGTATGTCAAGGAGCATCCCGACGCCCTCGCCGCCGGCTGGAGCCGCATCAACATCGACAAGTCCGCCCTCACGGCTGACGGCACCAGCATCCGCACCATACAGGGCGAGCAGGTGCTTGCGATCGACGCGCGCAACAAGATCCTCATCGCGCGCGTGAAAGGCAGCACTTACCGCGGCGTGCTCGTTATTATGAAAGACCCGTCGCGCCTGAGTCTGCAGGCCGCGTCCACGCTCGGCAGCGTCGGCCAGGTCTGCGGCAAGATCGCCGAGGCCCACGGCGGCGTCATCGGCATGACCGGCTCGGGCTTCATCGACCCGGGCGGCACCGGCAACGGCGGTACCCTCGCGGGCTACGCCATGTGCAACGGCAAGTCCTACGGCAGCCATATGGGCTATGGCTACAAGCGTCTCGAGCTGCATAAGGACAACCGCATCTACATCCGCGACAGCGATTCCTCGGTCTCGCCCGACACGACGGACGCGGTCGAGTTCTCGCCCGCCATGATCATCGACGGGGAGACGGTCGTCAACGCCCGCAGCGGCTTCTCCGACCTGCAGCCGCGCGCCTGCCTCGGCCAGTCGAAGTACGGCGAGATCATCGCCCTGCTCGTTGAGGGCCGGCTCACGACGTCGGTCGGCATCAGCGTGCCGGACTGCGCGGCCATCATGACCAAGCACGACTGCATGCAGGCCATGAACCTCGACGGCGGCACCAGCGCCATGATCTGGTACAAGGGCAAGTACATCATGCGCAGCTCCAACCCCGCGCTCACCGCCGGGCGCACGCTGCCGAACGCTTTCGTCTACACCGGAAATTAACGCTGCGGCAGCTGACAGCCCCAACAGCCTCGCAGAGTTTGACACACGCAAACGTCCCTGACCGCCGGTCAGGGACGTTTGTGCGCAATGCGCAAAAGATTTCCCGAAAAACGGGTGCAGATTCGTGAAAATGGGGCTTGCAATCCGGCGCGGGAAGTGGTAGAGTAACACCATCGAGAAACCGATGACCGAGAGGAGTACCCATTCACGAAGCTTTCAGAGAGCAGCGGACGGTGGAAGCGCTGCAGCGGACGGGTGGCGAATGGACTCGTGAGGGCAAACCGATTGCAGCAGCATGAGGGGCGACGGTGGCCGCGGCCGTTATCCGGCGGAGCGTATGATCGTACGTGCAAAGTGGGCGCATGAGCGCCAACATGGGTGGCACCGCAGGAGTTACAGTCTTGTCCCATGAAACGGATGGAACCGTTTCGTGGACGAGGCTTTTTTTGTTGCTCAAATTACCGCAGGAGGGATGCAGATGACCCGCAAAACCAGACGATGGCGTGGCGGCCGGAGAATTTTTGCCGCGTCAGACCGTATCCGAACAGTTCAAAACCAACCGCTTTCAATATAGAAGGAGAATATACTATGAATCAGACTTTCCAGAAGATCGTCGGCGGCGTGCTCGCCGTCACCGCGCTCATGGGCCTGTCCGCCTGCGGCAGCAAGACCGAGGACAACAAGGCCGATGGCAAGACCTATAAGGTCGGCATCGTGCAGTTTGTGGACGATGCGTCCCTCAACCAGATCGAGGCGGCCATCGAGGCCGAGCTCGACGCGAAGGCCACGGAGCTGGGCGTGAAGTTCGACTACACGCTCTACAACGGCCAGGCCGACGGCACGACGCTCAACCAGATCGGCGCCGAGCTCGTCAGCAAGGGCGTGGACCTCATCGTCCCGATCGCGACCCCTGCCGTGAAGATCATGCAGTCCGCTACCGAGGACACCGAGATCCCCATCGTTTTCTCCGCCGTGTCTGACCCCGTCGGCGCCGGCATTGTTGATTCGCTCGACGCGCCCGGCGGCCGCATCACCGGCACAAGCGACGCGCTCAACACCAAGGGCCTGCTCGACCTGATGCTCGCCCAGAACCCGGACACCAAGACCGTTGGCCTGCTCTACTCCAAGAGCGAGGATTCCTCCAAGCAGCCGATCGAGGACGCGAAGGCCTACCTCGAGGGCAAGGGCATCCGCTGCGTGGAAAAGACCGGCACCACCACCGATGAAGTCACCTCCGCCGTCGATGCGCTCATCGCCGAGAAGGTCGACGCCGTCTTTACCCCGACCGACAACACCATCATGACCGCCGAGCTCGCCATCTACGAGAAGTTCCTCAATGCCAAGATCCCGCAGTACTGCGGCGCGGACTCCTTCGCCCTCAACGGCGCGTTCGTCGGCTACGGTGTGGATTACACCAAGCTCGGCACGATCACGGCCGACATGGTCGTGCAGGTGCTCGTTGACGGCAAAGACCCCGCCACGCTGCCCGTGACCACGTTCGATAACGGCATCGCCATGATCAACACCGAAAGCTGTGCCGCCCTCGGCTACGACCTCGCGGCTGTCAAGCAGGCGTTCGACGGCAAGTGCAGCTCCGTGCTCGAGACGACCACGCAGCAGAATTTTGACTGATATCTGACATCCCGAAGGAGGGAGTTCCATGCTGACCGTTTTGCAGACGGCGCTCGAGGTCGGCCTCATTTACGGCCTCGTCGCGCTGGCACTGTTCATCAGCTTTTCCATCCTGAATATCGCCGACCTGTCCACGGACGGGTGCTTCACGCTCGGCTGCGCCGTGGGCGCCATGCTCACCATTGCCGGCCACCCGATCCTTGCGCTGTTCGCGGCCATGGCGGCGGGCATGCTCTCGGGCTACGTTACGGCCTTTTTGCAGACGCGCCTCGGCGTTGAGAGCATCCTCGCCGGCATCATCTCGAACACCGGCCTCTACACGATCAACCTTGCGGTCATGGGCTTTTCGTCCAACGTGTCCATCACCGGGGTCGACACGGTGTTTTCGCTCTTCAAGGGCCTCGTTGGCGGGCAGTGGAGCCGGCTGATCCTGCTCGCGCTCATCGCGGCCGTGATCGTGCTCGTGCTCATCCGCTTTTTCGGCACGTCCCTCGGCCTGTCCATCCGCGCCACGGGCGACAGTCTCGACATGGTCAGCGCTTCCTCCATCAATCCGAAAGCCACCATCACGATCGGCCTGTGCCTGGCCAACGCCCTCACGGCGCTGTCCGGCTGCCTGATCGGGGAATACAACAAGTTTTGCGACATCAACCTCGGCACCGGCATGGTCACGATCGCGCTGGCGAGCCTCATCATCGGCGAGGTCTTTGCCGGCCGCCGCGGCAGCGTGGGCAAGCGCGTCGTCTGCGTCGTGCTCGGCAGCATCGTTTACCGCTTCATCATCGCGCTGGCGCTGCGGCTGAACATCTCGGCCGAGTATTTCAAGCTCGTGTCCGCCGTCATCGTGGCCGTCGCCATCGCCGCGCCGAACATGAAGGACTACGTCCATCTGGCGAAGATCAAGTCCAACGCCCGCAAGCTGCGCGCCCTGTCCGGAAAGGGGGACGAGACCGATGCTTGAAGTTTCCCATATTTCCAAGACGTTCAACGCCGGCACCGTCAACGAGAAGCGCGCCCTGTCTGATCTCTCGCTCCGGCTGGCCGACGGGGAGTTTGCCACCATCGTCGGCTCGAACGGCGCCGGCAAGAGCACGCTCTTCAATGCCATCGCCGGTGTGTTTTACGTCGACGCCGGCACGATCACGCTCGACGGGCGGGACATCACGTTCCTGCCGTCGCACAAGCGCAGCCGCCGCATCGGCCACCTGTTCCAGGATCCGCTCAAGGGCACCGCGCCGCACATGACCATCGAGGAAAACCTCGCCGTGGCCTACCTCCGCTCGCCGGAAAAGCATAAGTCCTTCCGCCGCGTGACACGCCGCGACCGCGACTTTTTCCGTGACGCGCTCGCCCAGCTCGACATGGGGCTGGAGGACCGCATGAACACGCCCGTCGGCCTGCTCTCCGGCGGCCAGCGCCAGGCGCTGACGCTGCTCATGGCCACCATGGTCACGCCCGAGCTGCTGCTGCTCGACGAGCACACCGCCGCGCTCGACCCCGTCACGGCCGATAAGGTGCTCGCGCTCACGCGCAGCGTCGTGTCGGAGCGCAGCATCTCCTGCCTCATGATCACGCACAATATGCACCAGGCGCTCGAGCTCGGCACGCGCACGCTCATGATGGATGCCGGCCGCATCGTGCTCGATGTCTCCGGCCCGGAGCGCGCGGACATGACCGTGCAGGGCCTGCTCGATGCCTTCGCCGCCAAGGCGGGCGAGGCGTTTGATAACGACCGCGTCCTGCTGTCCACGGCCGAGGACAAGGCAAACTGAATTTCGGCATAGAAAAATCAGCCGCCCACCGGGCGGCTGATTTTTCGTGCTTATAAACTTTATAAACTTAATAGAACGTGGCCACCGGTTCTTCCGGCTTTTCGACCTCCTGCACGGACTGCACCGTGAACACGGGGCCCTTGCGGCCGTAGGCGCGGTGAAACTTGTAGTCCAGCCGGGCCGTGATGATGGCCCACTCGTCGTTGCGGATCTCGTCGGCGCGATCCCACACACAGATGATGCCCGCGAACTGAATGTCTTGCACGCAGCAGGTCATGATGTGCCGCCCGGCGATGAAGCAGCCCTTCGGCACGTTCTTGCGCACAAGGCAGCGGCACTTGACCTCAATGGTCTTGCCGTCGTACTTCTTCGGCTCTTCGGACATGTCGCGGTACCAGATGGCGAAGTCGCGGTCCTCGATCTCGACGACCGGGGCGTCAAGGTCGAACGGCAGCGGATCTTCAATGTCGTCGTACACGACCTTGCCGTCGGTGTATTCATACGCGATGTCGCACCGGCGGGAGATGGCGCGGATGACGCGGTGCATCTCCATGCGGTCCATGCTGTCGTTGTAGCGGTTGAGCACAACGAGCTCGGCGCTCTTGAGCTTGTCCACCGTGAGCTGGCGCATATTCGCGTTGTAGCTCAAAAACGACGTCGCGTCGCAAAACAGGAATTCCTGCGCGACCGCCCAGCCCTCCGGCAGGTTGCCGTAGAGTGAGTCGAGCATCCACATGCCGTTGTACTCCACGAGCACACGCTCGGGGCGGATCTCGTCCTGCAGCGCCTTCAGGTGCGAGACGGTGAGGTCGGACTCCTCGTCGATGTTGCGCACATAGACGTTCCCGGCGCAGAACTTGTCCGGCTCGTAGACCTCCTCTCCCTCTTCACACAGCAGCAGCAGCGTGCGCTCGCCCTTGTGAAAGCGGTTGTCCTCGAGCGTCTCCTGGATGAATTTCGTCTTGCCGGCCTCCAGAAAGCCGGTGAACAGGTATACCGGCAGATCCGGCGCCTGCTGTTTCGTGTCAGCCAATGTGGAACAGCTCCTTCAGTGCATCCTCGGCCAGGTGCGACCCGATCACGCACACGCGGCCGGTGACCTGTGCGCTGCCGCGGCGGACGTCGGATTCGCCGGGCACGTAGTCAAAGTGGATCCAGCCGCCGTCGGTCGCAGGCACGATGCCCTTGGCGCGCAGCACGACGCCGTAGCGGTGCTCGTTGATGAGCGCGTCGAGCGCGGTGCGGATCTCGTCGTCGGTGTATTTGCGCGGCGTCTCGGTGCCCCAGCTCGTGAACACCTCGTCCGCGTGGTGGTGATGGTGGTGATGGCCGCAGCAGTGGTCATGGTCATGCTCGTCATGCTCGTCGTGGTCATGATGATGCTCGTGCTCGTGCTCATCGTCATCCTCATCGTCATGGTGATGGTGATGGCCGCAGCAGCATTCGTGCTCGTCATCATCGTGATGGTGGTGATGGTGCTCGTGCTCATCCTCGTCGTCGTCCTCGGCGGCCTCGGCCTTGAGGTGCTCGAGCTCGGCGGACAGCGTGTCGCGCCGCTCCATCGTTTCGAGGATCTGCTTGCCGTCCAGCTCCGTCCACGGCGTGGTCACGATCGTGGCGGTCGGGTTCTTCTCACGCAGCAGCGCCACGGCGGCGTCGAGCTTCTCGGGGCGGATGCCCTCGGTGCGCGAGAGGATGATGGCGCTTGCGTTCTCGACCTGGTTGTTGAAAAACTCGCCGAAGTTCTTCATGTACATCTTGCACTTGTTCGCGTCGACCACGGTCGTGAAGCCGTTGAGTACCAGCTCGTCGGACTGTACGCCCTGCACGGCGCGGATGACGTCGCTCAGCTTGCCGACGCCCGAGGGCTCGATGAGGATGCGGTCGGGGTGGAACTGCTCGAGCACTTTTTTGAGCGCGTCGGCAAAGTCGCCCACGAGGCTGCAGCAGATGCAACCGGAGTTCATCTCGTTGATCTGCACGCCGGAGTCCTTGAGGAAGCCGCCGTCGATGGCGATCTCGCCGAACTCGTTTTCGATCAGCACGATCTTTTCGCCCGTGTAGGCCTCGGCGATCAGTTTTTTGATCAGCGTGGTCTTGCCGGCACCGAGAAAACCGGAGAAAATATCAATTTTTGTCATAAAAGAAAGCACTTCCTGTCTGGGAGCACGCGCCCCCGAAATTTTGTCCATTATTATAGCACGAAATTGTGAACGAAACAAGTCCGCCGCGTCGATGGGATGGCATTGCGTTTTTGCCGCCGGTGCGGTAAACTGGAGACATGAGATGGAATGCATTTTGGAAAATTTTAAAGCGAAACTGGCGCGCGGCCATTTACCTGTTCGTGCTCGCGGCGCTGGCGGTGCTGCTCGTGGTCGTGTGTGTCCGCCGCGGGCAGACCGCCGCGCAGCCCGAGCCCACGCCCCGCACATCCGCTGCCGTCCAGAAGGATGCAGCGCAGACGCTGCTCGACGGCATGAGCACGCGCGAGAAGATCTGCCAGCTGCTCATCGTGCACCCCGAGGCGCTCACGGACGGCGGCGCCGTTACGGCCATGACGGATGACCTCGCCGCCGCGCTGCGCGACTATCCGGTCGGCGGCTTTCTGCTTTCGGCGGGCAACATGACCTCCGGCGAGCAGCTCCGGGCGCTCACGTCCGCGCTCTCATCTGCCTGCGCCGCGGCCCCGCTCGTCACCGTCGACGAGGAGGGCGGCCGCGTCGCGCGCCTGATGAACACCGTCGGCACGACGAAATTAAACAGCATGTACAGCTACCGCAGTCTCGGCACGCAGGGCGCGTATGACAATGCCCAGACCCTCGCGCACGACATCGCGGCCTACGGCTTCAACACCGACTTTGCGCCCGTGGCCGATGTCTGGACGAACAAGCGCAGCAACGCCATCGGCGACCGCGCCTACAGCGATGATTATGACGAGGCGGCCACGCTCGTCTCCGCCGCCGTGCACGGCTTTCGTGACGCCGGGGTCATCTGCTGTCTGAAGCATTTCCCCGGCCACGGCAGTACGGCCACGGATTCGCACAACGGCGCCGCCACGGTCGATAAGACGCTCCCGCAGCTGCGGCAGGAGGACCTCAAGCCCTTCGTCTCCGGCATCGCCGCCGGGGCGGACATGGTCATGGTCGGCCACCTGACCGTGCCGACGATGGACGATGTGCCCGCGTCCCTCTCGCACAAGCTCGTCACGAACCTGCTGCGCTATGACCTCGGTTTCCGCGGCGTCATCGTCACGGACGGGCTGCAGATGCAGGCCCTCGCGCAGTACACCGACGGGGAGAAGGCCGTGCGCGCCCTCGCCGCCGGCAACGACATGCTGCTTGAGATCAGCGACGTGCCCGGCGCGGTCGCGGCCGTGGAGCAGGCGCTCGCAGACGGCACGCTCACGGCCGATGCGCTCGATGCGAGTGTGCTGCGCGTGCTGCAGCTCAAGCTCGCGCACGGCATCGTGCCGCTGCCGGAGACCGGCTGACACTCATGATTTTTTAAGAAAGGTATGGTATCCTCATACTGGGCGCGGCCGGTCGGCCTGCCCCGCATCCTCCCTTTCTTTCTTCCCCCAACAGATCAGCCGCTGTCAAAGGACAGCGGCTGATCTATTATCATTTCCGGTTGTACCCCGGCGCAAAACGTGGTATCCTAAGCTATCATGACCAGAGAGGCGACCCGCATTGCAATTCGTTGACATTGAAAAGAAGGACGGCGGCGCGTTCCTGCACCGCTACGACCTGCACTATATCGACCGCACCGGCTGCCCGCGCACGTATGAGATGGTCAGCCGCGACCGGAACATCGACTCGCTCGAGCACCTGCAGCACCACCGCACGGATGCGGTCGTCATGGTGCTCACGGACGCTGCGCGCGAGCACATCGCGCTCATCCACGAGTTTCGCATGGAGCTCGGCCAGCGCATCTACGGCCTGCCCGGCGGCCTCATCGAGCCGGGGGAGACGCCCGAACAGGCGGCCCGCCGCGAGCTGCGCGAGGAGACCGGCCTGCGCCTGATGGCCATCACGCACGTGCTGCCGCCGGCGGCGTGCACGGTCGGCATCGGTGACGAGCGCACGGTCTGCGTTTTTGGCACGGCGGAGGGAACGTTCCGCCCGAGCGCCGACCCCATGGAGGAGATCGAGTCGGCGTGGTATACGCGCGCGCAGGTGCGCGCCCTGCACGAGACGGACCTCTTCGGTTCCTGGGCGCTGGCCTATAGCTGGATGTTCGCAAACGGCTGCCTGCCGGGCGTCTGAAGGCACACAATTTTACGATTACGGAGCGATCATTATGTTTTTTTCGGAGATATATCAGCCGGGCGTCGCCGATTTCGACCCCAGCGGCAAGTTCGGTTATGAAGCGATCCTGCGCATTTTTGAAAACACGGCCAGCCGCCACTCCGACAGCTCGGGCGACGACATCATTGAGGAAAGCCGCAACGGCATCACCTGGGTGCTGACCGACTGGCGCGTCCGGATTATGCGCCGGCCGGACAGCAAGGCGCCCCTGCGCGTCACGACCTGGGTGCGCGACAGCGTGCCCACCGGGCGCATCTTCCGCGACTATACGCTCGCGGACGAGAGCGGCACGGAGCTCGTGTGCGCCGAGTCGCGGCTCATTTTGTTCGACCTGCGCGCGCAGAAGATCATCCGCATCGACCAGCAGCGCTTCCGGTCCTATCTGCCGGAGACGCGCGGCGTGTTCGCGTCCGCCGCGCCGCGCCTGCGTGCCCCTGCCGCCTTCGATGGGGAGAAAACGCTGCCCCTGCGCCGCAGCGACATTGACTTCAACGGCCATGTACATAACACGAAGTATCTCGACTTTGCGCTCGAGGCCCTGCCGGACACCGTGCCGCGCGATGCGTTCACGGGCATCCGCATGGTCTATCCGAAGGCGGTCAAGGACGTAGATGCCGTCACGCTCAAATATCGCCTGTCGGACGGAAACCCCTTCGTGTGCGTCTACAGCGGCGACACGCTCTGCACGCTCATCCTCTTCGAGACATGAAGATACCCCCGCTGCAAAAATGCAGCGGGGGTATCTTCAGCTTTCTGCGAACCGGTCGACATACGCGCGCATCTCCTGCCGCGAGTCGATGCCGTGCACGCCCGCGATGAATGCGCGCTTTTCCTCGTCCGTGAGCGCCGAAAACTTTGCCAGCGCCTGCTGGTTGTGCACCAGCGCCATACCCAGCCCGACCGGGATGGCCGGCTGCGTGCCTGCTTTGTGCAAAGGTTTCACCTTCCTCTGTGTCCGGTTTCGGAGCGGGTGCTCCCTAACCATAGTATGGCACAGATGGAAAAATAGAATACATCAGCCCAGATCGAGCACCTGCCGCGCGGCGTAGCCATCGGCGCGCAGCGCGCCGTCGAGCAGCTCGTAGCGCGTGATGTCCAGCCGCACCGCGTGCAGCATCGCGGGCATCTGCTGCAGCTGCTGCAGCTGTACGCCGCGTGCCTCGATCACGCTGCGGTATTCGTCGCTCAGCGGGTCGATGTACACGGCCGTGCCCGTCATCTGCAGCCCGGCGAGCGACGCCATGCCCGCGTAGCTGTCAAACACGGCGGCGGAGATCGCCCCGTTCCACCAGATGCCCTTGAACTTCAGCCCGCCCTCGGTGAGGATGTAGAGCCTGCCGTCCACGCGCAGGTATTCCAGCGGCGTGCACCGCACCCATTTTCCGCAGCCGGTCGCCAGCGCGAGCGTGTTGTGCGCCTCCAGAAAGGCGTCGATGCGCGCCTTGAGCGCATCCGTCGGCATCGGGGCTTCCGGCGGGCAGAAGGCCTTGGCGATCAGCTCGGCCGCGGCGACGGTCTCGTCCTCGCCCTTCGGACGGAAGGTCACGCGCTTTTGCAGCCCGGCGGTCACGACCGGGCCGTCCTCGCCCGCGGCGACGGTGATGACGTTTGCGTACCCGCTCCAGTCGCGCGGGGCGCGCTCGGCGGGGAAGAGCTTGCAGTTGCCGATGACCGTGCCGAGGATGTAGGCCGTGCGGCGCGCGTCGGCGTCATAGATAATGGCAGTGATGTTCATGGGTTCGTTGCCTCCGGAAAAAATCAGAATAGAAGATAATGTGAGTATAACACGCAAAGAATGGATTGTAAAATCGAAAGCCGGATGTTACAATGAGAAAAAATCCGAAACAGAAACGAGGTCTTGCCATGCTCTGCCCGAAATGCGGCGCGCAGCTGTCTGACAGCGCCGTGATCTGCCGCGCCTGCGGCGCCATGCTGCCCGAGCAGCCCGTCGCCCCGAAAGCGCCGTACCCGCCGGCATCCCAGCCGGCCGAACCCACTGCGTCCGCGCAGCCCGCCGCTCCGCGCACCTGCACGAAATGCGGCGCGCCGCTCGATGACGGCGTGCGTTTTTGCACCAACTGCGGCGCGCCCGCGCCGGAACCGTCTGCTCCGTCCGACACAACGCGATCCGCTTCCGCCGGCCCGGCACAGTCCGCACCGCCGCA